>ERZ834382.1328-NODE-1328-length-21950-cov-15.500891_pt1 | contig 21950 bp, 23 predicted proteins | sample MGYA00519692_ERZ834382 | MGnify/ENA primary metagenome ERZ834382 (study PRJEB31850, sample SAMEA3708751) | human gut metagenome | biome: human gut; feature: human-associated habitat; material: faeces | place: China | collected 2014 ...
GTCGAGACGGTGGCTCTGCTGAATAGACTATCTGAATAAGGCGGTGAAAAAATGTCCTTACCGAAGTTTAGTGAACTCTATCTGCCGTTTTTGACAACGATTCAAGATGGCGCTGTCTACTCTGTGAAAGAAGTAAGAGATCGTCTGGCATCCAGCCTTCACCTGTCGGACAATGACCTGTCACAAATGATTTCCAGCAATCGTCAGTCCGTATGGGCTTCAAGATTTGGCTGGGCAAATACATACTTGAAGAAAGCCGGTCTTGTGATCGCGCCGAAAGCCGGGCATTGTCAGATAACCGATGAAGGGAAGCGTCTTCTTAACAGCGGTGTTGATATTACGAATCATTATCTTGCGGAGCATTATCCCGACTTTGCAGCATTTCGGAAAGGGAAAAAGGTTGACATCGATCCTGCTGTACCGCCGGAAGATGATCTCTCGGAAACTCCGCCGGAGACTCTTGAGCGCGTCTATTCGATCATCAACGAGCAGCTGGCGGATGACTTACTCACCGCTATTATAGATCAAACGCCATCATTCTTTGAAACGCTTGTTGTGGATTTGATGAAAGCCATGGGATATGGTGACGGCTTCGTTACAAAGGCAACCGGTGACGGCGGAGTTGACGGTATTATTTACGAGGATAAGCTCGGATTCAACTTGATCTACATCCAGGCGAAGCGCTGGGACAAAGATTCAGTGATCGGAAAGCCGGAAATCCAGAAATTTGCCGGTGCCATGATGGGTCCTCCAAAAGTGGAGAAAGGGCTGTTCATAACGACCGCAAAGTTTTCGCAAGGTGCAATGGATTTTGCAAAAGCGCAGCATATCATTCTTGTCGATGGCGAAAAATTGACGGAACTCATGATTGAATACAATTTGGGCGTCTCCGCGCAAAAAACATATCAAATCAAGCGGATCGACAGCGATTATTTTTCGAATGACTCGCAGTGACCTGCATAGCGCACGATCAAAAATAAGCTGTTTTTGCAAAACTCCTCTTGCAATGCACCAGATGTTGTGATATAGTAACTCCGTTATAATAGATGATTTCCCCTATCATGAAAGGATGAATACCATGACTACTTTGGAACTGATTCTGACGATTATCCAGCTGCTGTCCGGTCTGGCCGTGACCGTGATCGTGCTGATGCAGTCCGGCAAGAGCGCCGGTCTGTCCGGCGCCATTGCTGGCGGTGCGGAAACGTTCCTTTCCAAGGGCAAAGCCAAAACACTCGACGCCAAGCTCGCCAAGGCGACCAAGTGGTTCGGTCTCGTCTTTGTTGTCCTGACGCTGGTTCTGACCGTGCTGATGCACAAGGGCGCATAATCGCGGTAAAACAGCACAAAAGAGCATCCACCGGGATATTCGGGGGATGCTCTTTTTCATGTCAGGCTCAAAGCGTGATCAGTCCGGGTACTCTGCGCGGCTGCCGCCGATGAGCTTCGGTCTGGTGCGCGCCGCGTTGACCGCCGCCTCGCCGATCGTCTTGACCGACAGGCGCAGCGGGACTGCCACGTGCTTGAGGTGCATGCCGATCATGGTGTTGCCAATGTCGAGCCCGGCGTCAGCCTTTACGAATTCGACCGCGACCGGGTCATCCATCGCCTCATAGACGGCCGTTGCGAACGAGCCGCCCGCCTTCGGGCGCGGTCGGACGCAGACGATCTCATAGCCGAATTTCTCAGCCGCTGCGCGCTCCATGATCAGGGCGCGGTTGAGGTGCTCGCAGCACTGCGCCGCAAGATAGAGACCGCGCTCGTTCAGGATCGGCAGGATCTCGTCGACAACGGCTTTTGCCGCCTCCGGCGTAGAGCCCTTGCCGATCTTCTGCCCCACGATCTCACTCGAGGAGCAGCCGATCACGACCTGCTGCCCGGGTTTGAGCGCGGCTGCATCCAGCAGTTCGAGCAAAGCCGCGCGGGCTGCGCTGCGTACTTCTTCATACATAAATGGTCATCTCCAGACAGTTATTAAAATTTCTTATTTTCATTGTAGCACGCCGCGGTTGATTTGACAATCCTCTGCAAGGCGTGTATCATAAATGTGAACCAAACGTAACAGGAGGACTCTGTTTTGAAACGTATATTTGCTTGTCTTCTTGCCGCAGCGCTGCTCATCTGCGCCGGCTGCGGCACAAAATCCGAAAAACCGTCTGTCAGCGGTGCTCCCTCAAAAACGGAGACATATTACGCTCCGCTCACCGGCGAACAGCTGAGCGCGAAGCCGGAAAACACCCGTCCGTTTGCCGTCATGATCAATAACATTGTCTACGCGCAGCCGCAAGTCGGCATCAGCAACGCAGACATCATCTATGAGATCCCGGCAGAAGGCGGCATCACCCGCATGATGGCGATTTTCAGCCACCTGTACGACATCGAGTCTGTTGGCAGCATCCGCAGCCTGCGCCCGTACTATCTGAGCGTTGCCCTGTCGTATGACGCTATTGTCATCCATGCTGGCGGCAGCGAGCAGGCTTACAGCGATGTGAAAACCTATAATGCCGACCACCTCGACGGTGTGCGCGACGGCAATACCAGCTCCATGTTCTACCGCGATAAGAGCCGCGGTCAGCACGGCTCGGAGCATACGCTGTTTTTCCATGGTGCGAACGTGCAGCCGCTCGTAGAGAAGTATCAGTTCCGTACCGAGCACAACAGCAGCTATAAGACCGGCCTGAACTTTGCGGACAACGCGGCGCAGCAGTGCACTGCCGATGTCGCCACCGCTCAGGTGACATTCAATGCCTCCAAGAGCACGTCCTTTACATACCATGCCGACACCGGCAAGTACACGGCCGTGCAGTATAAAGGCGACTACAAGGACGGCGCGACCGGAGAGCCTGTCCCCTTCTCCAACCTGCTCATCCTCTCGGCCGACATGAAAACGGTCGACAGCTATGGCCGCCTCGCGGTCGATCTGATCGGCAGCGGCACCGGCTACTTTGTGACCGGCGGCAAATATGTGCCGATCAAGTGGGCGCGCAGCGACATCAACAGCTGCTTTACCTATACGCTCGAGGACGGTACGGCGCTGAACCTTTCGCGCGGCACGACCTATGTCGGCGTGATCCCGACCAACGGCGGCAGCGTGAACTTCAGCTGAGAATAAAATTGAAGCTTTTGTGCAGCACTATGTGCGCGGATAGCCGCGCACATAGTGCTTTTTTCTTCCGCAGCATGGTTGCCTATTTTCTCAAATCTCTGCTATAATGGCTGTGCAGCCGGATGCAGCTGCAAGTGCACAGAAAGGAAGATCGCTATGACCTACAATTTTGATGAAATCATTGACCGTCGCCATACCAACGCGCTCAATACAGACGGTTTTCGCGGTTATATTTTTCATGCCGGTTCGGAAAAGGTGTTTGCTTTTAAGGACGAAGAATTTGTCCGCATGTGGGTTGCCGACATGGAATTCGGCGTGGCACCCGAGATCCTCGATGCGCTGCGCGCAAGGATCGACCGCCGCATTTTCGGGTACACCGGCCTGTATGATGACGAATACTACCACACTTTCTCAAATTGGTGCAAGGATCACTATGACTGGCACTTTCCCAAAGAGCAGCTCTGTATCTCACCGGGCATTATTCCTGCACTGTATCAGCTGACGGAAATGCTTTGCACAGCGGGCGAAAAGGTGCTGCTCAACACGCCGGCCTACGGCTATTTTCTCCACGCGGCGGAGTATGCAGGTGTAGATGTGCTGACTTCTCCGCTGCACAAGAAGGCGGACGGTACGTTTGCGGTGGACTTTGAGGACTTCGAGCGCAAGTGCGCCGATCCTGCGTGCAAGCTGGTATTCTGGTGCAACCCGCACAACCCCACTGGGCGCATGTGGACGGAGGACGAGCTGCGCCGGGTTGCTGCGATCATCGAAGAATATAACCTCTGGGTGGTGTCCGACGAGATTCACTGTGACCTGATCCGCTGCGGCCGCCGCCACATCCCGATGGCCAAGGTCATGGACAGCTACCCGAAGCTCATCACCTGCATGGCGCCTACCAAGACCTTTAACATGGCGGGGCTGGCATTTTCCAACATCATCATCCGCGATCCCGCGCTGCGTGCGCGCTATCAGGAGCGCGACAAGCTGTTCGGCATGGTCAACCCCATGTCGCTGACAGCGGCGCAGGCGGCCTATGCGCACGGTGGTGCGTGGCATGAGGCGCTCAAGCAATATCTCGACGAGAACTTCGCGTTTGTCAAGGCGTTTCTGGCTCGGGAGCTTCCGGAAGCAGTCATGTACATTCCGGAGGCGACCTATCTGGCGTGGGTAGATCTGTCCCGCTGTCTGCCGGATGTGGCAGACCTGCCGGACTTCTTCGCCAACAAAGCGGGCGTGCTGCTCGAGGGCGGGGACTCTCTCTTCGTCGGCAACGCCAAAGGGTATGTGCGCCTGAATCTTGCGATGCCGCGCGCGATCATTCAGACCGGGCTGGAGCGGATGCGCGATGCGATCCGCAAAGAGCAGGCAGAACATTAAAATTGAATGCAATAGCAAAAGTCCGATATGGCAGTGGCCATATCGGACTTCTTCATGTTTTATTCCCACGTCTTCCATACATCCGGGCAATAGCCAACGGTTGCCTGTCGTCCGTTGCGGACGATGGGCGTGCGCAGCAGGGATGGGTCATCGAGCAGCCGCTCGATCTTGTCCTGCTCATAGGCCAGATGCTGCACTAGCGCGTAGTCCGCCGCCTTGGGATCGAGCAGCGCCTCTAGCCCCACGGCGTTTTTCACGCTCGTCAGCTCGCCGCGGCTCATGCCGTAGCGCAGCAGGTCGATAGCCTGATACGGGATGCGACGCTCCTTAAAGTAGCGCTCGGCCTTTTTTGTGTCGAAGCATTTTGACTTGCCCCAGATCTGGATCTTCATACTGCGCCTCCGCTCAGACTTCGATGATCACGGGCAGTACCATGGGGCTGCGGCGCGTGGTCTTATACAGGTAGCCGCTGATGTTTGACTTCACGCGGCCTTTGATAGCCGCCCAGTCACGCTGTTTCTGGCGCTCACAGCTGGCAAGGCTCTCGTTGACAACACGCTTGAGCTCACCCATGAGCGCTTCTGCCTCCTTGACATACACAAAGCCGCGTGTGATGATCTCAGGCTCGGTGACAGGCTTACCATTTTCGGCTGAGAGTGTGATGATGGCCATAACGATGCCGTCCTCAGCGAGGTGGCGGCGGTCGCGCAGAACGGCGCTGCCGACATCACCGACGCCGGTACCATCGATATAGACATCACCCGCAGGGACGCTGCTCGTTGCGCGCATACTGCGCTTGGTAATCTCAATGACTTCACCGTTTTTGGCCACGAGCACATTTTTCGGCTCAACACCCATGAGCTTGCCGATCTCGGCGTGCTTGCAGAGCATACGGTATTCGCCGTGCACCGGGATGAAGTAATGCGGTTTTGTCAGCGCAAGCATCATCTTCAGTTCTTCCTGACAGGCGTGGCCGGAAACGTGCAGCGGCGTGTTGCGGTCATAAATGACCTCTGCCCCCTTCTGGAACAGCTCGTCTATGACGCGGCTGATCGTGATCTCATTGCCTGGGATGGCCGAGGCGGAGATAATAACGCGGTCGCCCGCGTCGATCGTGACCTGCTTGTGTTCGGAAAATGCCATGCGGTGCAGCGCGGACATCGGCTCGCCTTGGCTGCCGGTACAGACGATAACCGTCTTACTGCGCGGCAGACTGCCGATCTGTGACATGTCCATCATGACGCCGTCGGGAATGTCCACATAGCCCAGCTCCGTTGCAACGCGCATGATGTTTTCCATACTGCGGCCGGTGATGCCGACCTTGCGCTTATACTTTGCCGCAACATTGATGATTTGCTGCAGGCGGTGGACATTGGATGCAAAGGTCGTAACAATGATGCGCTTGCTGCAGTCTTTGAACAGTTCGTCAAAGCAGTCGATCACACGCGCTTCCGAGGCGCAGTAGCCGGGGCGCTCCACATTCGTGGAGTCCGACAGCAGTGCAAGCACACCCTCATTGCCGAGCTGACCAAGACGCGGCAGGTCGATCATGCCGCCCTGAATGGGCGTGAGGTCGATCTTAAAGTCACCCGTGTGGATGACAGTGCCAATCGGCGTTTTGATCGCCAGCGCAACGGAATCGGCGATGCTGTGGTTCGTGTGGATGAATTCGATCTCAAAGCAGCCGAGCTTAAACTTATCACCAGGCTTTTTCGTGAAGATCTGCGTATGGTACAGCAGGTCGTGCTCTTCCAGCCTGAGCTCAATGATCGCAGCCGTCAGCGGGGTCGCATAGATCGGCATGTCCAGCTGCTTGAGCACGTAAGGGATCGCACCGATATGGTCTTCATGCCCGTGCGTGATGACCATACCGCGGATACGGTTTTTATTCGCCTTCAGGTAGCTGATATCCGGGATGACCAGATCCACACCATAGAGGTCCTGATCCGGAAAGCCCATGCCGCAGTCGACAAGGAACATATCCTTGCCGTACTCATAGATGGTGAGGTTCTTGCCGATCTCACCAAGCCCGCCAAGCGGGATGATTTTCAATTTGGATGCCATGTGAAACTCCTTTTCGTTCGCTTTTAGGCAGACTACTCCCCCAAAAGCAGGTTGATACTTCGAAAAATATGTACGAAATGCGTCGTCGCGGTGGCGGATAACCAGAGTATATCCGGAAACCCGGGCCGTCAAACCTGTTACATTTCCATTCGGCCGGCCAGCGCCCGCAGGAGCGTGGCATCGTCCGCATATTCCAGATTAGAGCCGACCGGAATTCCATAAGCCAGGCGTGTGATCTTCACATCAAATGGCTTGAGCAGGCGCGCGATGTACATCGCGGTCGCCTCGCCTTCCGTGTCGGGGTTGGTGGCCATGATGACCTCCGTGATCCCGCCATCCGCTACACGCTTGATGAGCTCCTGGATCCGGATATCATCCGGGCCAATATGATTCATCGGCGACAAAACGCCGTGGAGAACATGATATACACCGTTATATTCGCGGCTGCGCTCGAACGAGAGCACATCGCGCGGCTGCGCCACGACGCAGATCGTACTCTGGTCGCGCTTTGGGGACGCACAGATGCTGCACGTCTCCTGATCCGTGAGGTTCTGACAGATGGTGCAGCAGTGTATATTCTTTTTCGCATCCACAATGGCGTCTGCAAACTTCAGCGCCTCTTCCTCCGGGAGAGACAGAATGTGAAACGCCAGCCGCTGCGCGCTTTTGCGCCCGACCCCGGGCAGTGCAGCGAACCGGTCAATGAGATTTTCAAGTGCGTTCGGGAAAAATGACATGACAATACCGTCCTGAATCAAGCGTTGCGAATGGCGGCGATGGCGGCCGCGCGGTCACTCTGGCGAAACACGGCGCTGCCGGCCACGAGAACATTTGCGCCTGCCCGCTTCACAAGCGGAGCTGTCTCCGGGTCGATACCGCCGTCCACTTCCAGCTCGCAGCCGGGATTGACCTGCAGGATGCGCTCGTGCAGCGCTGCGATCTTCGGCAGCTGATCGGCCATGAAGCGCTGTCCGCCAAAGCCGGGCTCGACCGTCATGACCAAAGCCAGATCCAGCAGCGGCAGATACGGAATGAGCACGCTTTCCGGCGTTTTCGGCTTGATGGCGAGACCGACCTTCTTGCCATGTGCTTTCACGTCCTCGATCGCGGCAAACACATCCTGCGGTTCGTCCGCCTCGACGTGAAACACGACCAGATCCGCACCGGCATCGCAAAACGCGCCTACATAGCGATGCGGCCGGTCGATCATGAGATGCACATCCAGAAACATCTGCGTATACCTGCGCACAGATTTCACAACCGGAATACCGATTGAGATATTGGGCACAAAAACACCGTCCATCACGTCTATATGGATGTAGTCTGCGCCGCCGGCTCCGATCTGCGCGATGTCATCGCCGAGCGTGCAAAAGTCTGCCGAGAGGATGGATGGTGCAAGTTTGGTCATGGATGTCACTCCGATCTGAAAGGATCCGGCCGAGCCGGATGCAGTGCTACGCGCTATAACTAATTGATTATACACCAGATATGGCCATTCTGCAAGTGGCGGAAAGAAAAAATCGGCTTGACGAAAGCTGTCGCCTGCGCTATGATGAGCTTTGGATACTTTCCAATACGAGAACAGGAGCGAGGCAAATGTCTATTGAAGCAGGAAGAGCATATTTCCGGCAGTTTGGCATGGAAGACCGTGTGCAGGAGTTTACAGTCTCGAGCGCGACCGTCGATCTGGCGGCAAAGGCACTCGGTGTTGAGGGCGCGCGGATCGCGAAGACCCTGTCATTTAAGACTGCAGACGGCTGCATGCTGATCCTTGCCGCCGGTGATGCGCGTATTGATAACCATAAATTCAAGGAAAAGTTCCACATGAAGGCCAAGATGCTCTCTGCCGACGAGGTGCTGGAGCTGGTCGGTCACCCTGTCGGCGGTGTGTGCCCGTTCGGCTGCAAGGAGGGCATTCCGGTATATCTGGACGTGTCGCTGCAGCGGTTCGAGACGGTGTTCCCCGCTGTCGGCAGCCCGTCGAGCGCGATCGAGCTGAACCTGGACGAGCTCTACAAATACTCCAACGCCCTTGAGTGGATCGACGTCTGCAAGCTCCCGGCCCCGGCCGAGACGTGAGCAGGACGCAAAAAAGCCTGACGAACCATCGTTCGTCAGGCATTTTTTATTTAGGATTGGGTCATTGCTGATGGTCACGGCAGCAGCTTGGTCATGCTCTTAAGGCTGATGGCCAGCGTGGAGGCGTTGTGCAGCAGCGCCGAGGTCGCGGGCGGCAGAACACCGGCCACGCCCAGGCAGATCAGCAGGAAGTTAAAGCTGATAATCTTGCGGTAGTTGCTGTGGATACGCTCCATGAGCGCGTCGCTCAGACACTTGAGCGTCAGCAGTGCATACAGATCATCCGCACTGACCGTGATATCGGCGACTTCGCGTGCTATAGCGGCGCCATCACTGATGGCAACACCGGCATCCGCCTCGGACAGTGCCGGGGAATCGTTCACACCGTCGCCAAGCATGATGACTTTGCGTCCGGCTGCGTGTTCTGCCCGAACGAAGGCAGCCTTGTCCTCCGGAAGAACTTCGGCATAATAGACATCCACGCCGACCGCCTCTGCGACTGCACGGGCGGTCTTTTCATTGTCACCGGTCATCATGACCAGCCTGGACACACCGAGCGCACGCAAGCTGCGGATAACGTCGGCCGCTTCCGGCCGCAGCGGATCTTCCACGCAGATGACCGCAGCCAGTACGCCGGAAACGGCAAGATACAGGTGGGAATATGTATCCGGTAGAGCGTCAAACTTGGCCTGCTCCCCTGCTGGGATGACGCAGTGCTCATCCTCAAAGACAAAGTGATGGCTGCCGATGACGACCTTCTGCCCGTCGACACTGCTGGAAATGCCATGTGCGACCAGATACTCCACGCGCGAATGGCGCTCCTCGTGGCGCAGGCCACGGCGCAACGCCTCAGCGACGACCGCTTTGGCCATGGAGTGCGGGTAATGCTCCTCCAGGCAGGCTGCCAGCCGCAGCATGTCCGCTTCATCATGGTTGCCGAAAGTAACAACCTGCGCAACCTTTGGCTCGGCACGCGTCAGCGTACCGGTCTTGTCAAAGACGATCGTGTCGGCTTCAGACACAGCCTCAAGGAATCGGCCACCCTTAACGGACAGATGATGATCGCTCGCCTCTTTCATCGCAGAGAGCACGGCGATCGGCATGGATAGCTTGAGCGCACACGAAAAATCGACCATCAAAACAGCCAGCGCTTTGGTCATATTCCCCGTCAGGAGCCAGACCAAGGCTGTTGCGCCCAAACTGTACGGAACGAGCTGGTCTGCAAGGTGCGACGCATGATCCTCCGTTGCGGACTTGAGTTTTTCCGATTCTTCGATCATGCGGATAATGCGGTCGTAGCGGCCGCTGCCGGCGCTCTTTTCCACACAAATGGTGCAGTCGCCCTCTTCGACGACGGTGCCGGCATAGACATAACCGCCTTCCGCCCTGCGGACAGCCAGCGGCTCGCCCGTGATGGACGCCTGATTGACCATCGCCTCACCGGAGACAACTTTGCCGTCAAGCGGGATCACACCGCCGGTACGAACGACAATGCGGTCGCCGACCTGAACGTCTGCCACCGGCACAAGCACCGAGCCTGCGTCCGTCTCTTTCCAGACTTTGTCCACATTCAGGGACATGGTCTGCGCGAGATCAGCAACAGACTTTTTGTGCGTCCACTCGTCAAGAATATCACCGATGCCCAGCAGGAACATGATCGAGCTTGCCGTCTCGAAGTCCTTACGCAGCATAGAGACCGAAATCGCCGCCGCATCCAGCACCGGCACCTGAATCTTCTTATGCAGCAGACAGTTAAGCCCGGCCTTGATATACGGCACGGAGCGCACGACCGTGATCAGCGTGCGCACAGAGCTCGGGATGAACAGCTGCTTCATACCGCGCCAGCACAGCGATGCAATCAGCTTGTCCTCAAATTCGCGGCTCATGGCGCGGCTGCTATGCTCCGGAGCGAGTGCTTGTTCGTTGGCATAGGAAAATGATGCAAGTGCCTGAATGATGGCTGTGCGCGGCGCGTCATAGCAGATCACAGCGTCACCTGTGCGGTCATAGACAGTTGCTTTGGTTATGCCTTGGATTTGCCTTAAATATGCCTCGAGAATATCCGCCTGCCTCAGTGACATAGCGCCCTGCATCGTGCGCACGCGCATACGGCCTCGGGTTTCATGCAGGATCGTGCATTTCATGCTTACTCAGCCTTCTCCGCCGTATCCTCAATGACCTCGGCCTGTTCGGCCGCGCGCTTTTCGTTGAATGCCTTTGCACCGGCCAAAACGTCACCTGCGAGCTCCTTGACGTTCGTTACGACCGCCATGACATCATCCTTTTCACGCAGGGCCGCAGCCGTCGTATAAACGTATACCTTCTGGGCATCTTTACTTGCGAGAATCTTTGCACCGACTGTTGCAAACAGCGCACCGCCAACAAATGCTCCCAATTTTTCCATGCTCATAACGATTTACCTCCATGTTATTAGATCCGCAGAATTGCGGTCTGGTTAGCTTGCTCAAATTTCTGTTAGATGCAACTAACCTTCAATTTCAAGTTATACCACTCTAATCGGTTTTTTTCAAGTGTTCGGATAAAAATTTACACATTTCGGCAACGTTAACAAAAGTGCCCCGCCAGAAACGGCGGGGCACGATCAATCTGTCGGATATTTGGTTACTTCAGCAGCATCTTACGGAAATTCTTCTTGCCGCGTTTGAGCACAACGCCGTCCCTCAGCTCTGCCTCGGTAAAGGTCTTGGCAATATCAGTGACCTTGCTGTCGTTAGCAGTCACGCCGCCCTGCTGCACATTGCGGCGCGCATCGGACTTAGATGCACACAGACCGCTCTTGACGAGCAGGCTGAGGATGTCATTGCCGTCTTCTTTCGTGATCTCCACCGTCGGCACGCCCTCGCCGGAGCCGCCGAACACTGCCTTGGCAGCTGCCTGCGCCTGATCGGCCTCCGCCTCGCCGTGTACCATCTTCGTGAGCTCGTAGGCAAGGATCTCTTTGGCTTTGTTGAGCTGCTCACCCTGCCAGCTGTCCATCTTGTCGATCTCCTCGAGCGGCAGGAATGTCAGCATACGGATGCACTTGAGCACATCGGCATCGTCAACGTTGCGCCAGTACTGGTAGAACTCAAAGGGCGTGGTCTTGTTCGGATCAAGCCAGACGGCGCCCTTGGCGGTCTTGCCCATCTTTTTGCCCTCAGAATTGAGCAGGAGCGTAATCGTCATAGCGTGTGCATCCTTGCCGAGCTTACGGCGGATGAGCTCCGTACCGCCGAGCATGTTCGACCACTGGTCGTTGCCGCCGAACTGCATGTTGCAGCCGTAGTGCTGGAACATGTAGTAGAAATCGTAGCTCTGCATGATCATGTAGTTGAACTCCAGGAAGCTCAGGCCTTTTTCCATGCGCTGCTTGTAGCACTCAGCACGCAGCATGTTGTTCACAGAGAAGCATGCTCCGACCTCGCGCAGGAGCTCAATGTAGTTGAGCGGCTTGAGCCACTCGGAATTGTAGAGCATGAGCGCTTTGCCGTCCGAGAAGTCAATGAAGCGCTCCATCTGACGCTTGAAGCACTCGGCATTGTGCTTAATGGTCTCCTCGGTGAGCATCTGGCGCATATCGGTGCGGCCGGAGGGGTCGCCGATGAGCGTCGTACCGTCGCCGATGAGGGCGATGGGCTTGTTCCCGGCCATCTGCAGACGCTTCATCAGGCACAGCGCCATAAAGTGACCGACATGCAGCGAGTCCGCCGTGCAGTCAAAGCCAATGTAGAACGTGGCTTTGCCGTTGTTGATCATATTTTTGATCTCTTCCTCATTGGTCACCTGCGCGATCAGGCCGCGGGCGATCAGTTCATCATACAGTGTCATCTTCTTATCTCCTCATATATGTCATTCTTTGACCTTGTTCTCAGCAAGGATTTCCTCAGCGCGCTGAGCACCCCATGCGATCATATGGGCACAGTGACCCTTGCCGCCGTTTTTCGCCACAAGCTCCTGACAGCGCAGGCAGCCAAACTCCTCGCGGAAGCTCTGCGTCATTTGCTTGGTCATAGCCGTGGCAGTTACCTGATCGGCGGCGAGTCCGAACGCCATCACTGCGCCGGAGATGCTGCCGCAGATCTCACCGCAGCGCACACCGCCGCCAAAACCGGTCGCAACACGCCGGGAGGTATCTTCATCCAGTCCCGTTTCGTTTTGCAGCGCCATCAGCACGCTCTGCGCACAGTTGCAGCCGTTCGTGTGATATGCAACGGCAGTTTCTTGGATGTTCATGATTGTTTATCACCTTTCTCAATGGATTGTTTATAGGCAGCGGCAGAAGCAAGCTGCTCAGCCGCGCTGGCAAGCGTCAGCAACGTGATATGCTCGCCGCCGTAGAGCCGTGCGATCTCTCGCTGACGGCCGTCACTGTCGAGCAGCTGCACCGTCGTGCGGGTACGTCCGTCCTGCTCGCGTTTTTCGATCAGGTAATGCTGATCGGCCATAGCCGCGATCTGCGGCAGATGCGTGATACAGATGACCTGCTTGGCCATAGAGAGCTTACCGAGCTTTTCACCGACACGCTGAGCGGCCACGCCGGAAACACCGGCATCCACCTCGTCAAAGACCATAGAGGGCACGTCATCGCGTTCAGCGAACACGTTTTTGAGCGCCAGCATGATGCGCGAGAGCTCACCGCCGGAAGCAATCTTACTGATGCGCCCAAGCGCCTCTCCGGCATTCGCCGAGATCAAAAAACGCACATTGTCCGCGCCTGTACTCTGAAATCCGGGCGTGCCGCCGAGCGGTGTGATCTCCACGTGAAAGCGCACGGACGGCATGGACAGCTCGCGCAGCTCGCACTCGACCTGCCGCTCGAGCGCGGCGGCGGCCTCCGTACGCTTATGCGTCAGCTCCGTTGCCGCGGCAAGCGTCTGCTGTGCCTGCTTTGCGATCAATGTCTCCAGCTTTTGCAGCCGATCGCCGGCGTATTCGATCTTATCAAGACGTTTGCGGACAGAATCGAGCAGATCGATCAGCCCCGCCTCGTCAGTGTTATATTTTCGCTCCAATCGCCGCAGCAGGGACAGCCGCGACTCGATGCGGTCAAATTCCTCATCGGAAAAATCCAGCCCGTCACGAAAATCGCGCAAAGTTTCCGCTGCATCCTGCAGTGTGAACACCGCTCCCTTGACCGCCTCCGGCAGCGCCGCGAGTTCGCCCGCGTAGTTTGCCGCCCGCTCGACCTCCGACAGCGCCTCGCCCGCCAGCGCGGATGCGGAATCGTCTCGGCCGGCCAGCAGATCATAAGCCAGATCGACAGCCTCAGAGAGCTTTTCGAAGTTGCGCAGCAGGTCGCTGCGCTCGGCGAGCTCCGCCTCTTCCCCAGCCTTGAGTTGGGCATGCTCCAATTCCTCCAGCTGACGGCTCAGACTGTCGGTCAGCAGTTCTTTTTCGTTTTCGTAGGCCGAGAGCGTGTCGCGTTCCTTGCGGAGCGCCTGATACGCCTGATACTGCGCCTGATAGCGCGCGAGTTCCGGCTCTAAGCGCCCGAATTTGTCCAGACTTCGCAGGTGCTCCCGCTCGTCTAGCAGATGCCGCCCGTCGTTTTGGCCGTGGATGTCCAGCAGCAGCGCGCCCAGGTCGCGCAGCTGCGCCGTCGTGACCGGAACGCCGCAGACACGGCAGGATGTTTTGCCCTCCGCAGTGATCTGGCGGCGGATGATGAGTTCATCGTCGCACTCGATCTCGTTTTCGTCACACCACGCCCTGCACGGCCCAGGGTCAAACGTCGCGCAAACAACCGCTTTTTCCGCGCCCGTTCGCACGAGTTCACGCGAGGCGCGCGAGCCAAGGATCGCGTGCATGGCGTCCACGAGGATGGATTTGCCCGCGCCGGTCTCGCCGGTCAGAATGTTCAGGCCAGGCCCGAGCTCAAGATCGGCACGTTCAATGACCGCGACATTTTCAATATGCAATTCTCGCAGCAAAGCGCTTCACCTCCCGCGGCACGTCAAAGCAGCTTTTCGATCTCTTGGAAAAGTTCATCGGCGGATGTGTTGTCCTTCATAAGCAAAAATGCCGTGTCATCGCCCGCGAGCGTGCCGACAAGTGTCTCTATGTGCATGCTGTCGAGCGCGGCGCACGCGGCGGAGGCCAGTCCGGGAAGGGTCTTGATGACGATGATGTTCTGTGCCTCGGCATAGGACGTTACACATTCACGGAAAATCTTTTTCAGGCGCTCATCATAGCCGGGAAATTCATCCGCAGCCGGCGCGGAATAGCGATATTTCCCGCTCGGCGAGAGCGTTTTGGTCAGGTGCAGCTCCTTGATGTCGCGCGACAGTGTCGCCTGAGTACTCGAAACGCCGTGCTGCGCCAGTACGTCCATGAGCTGATTTTGCGTCTCGATCTCCTGCTCAGAGATGATCTGAAGAATAATGTTTTGTCTGGTGGATTTCACGTCGTCCCTCCTTACAGTCTGTCTGTCAGCTTTGCAAAAGCCGTCTCATAAAAGCTGCGGATACCGGTATCGGCCAGCAGTGTATAATTTTCCGAACGGCGGATACGGATGTGGTCGCCGCGAATGAGCGCGATGCCGTCTCCGCCGTCTGCCACAAGAATGGCCGGCCGGTCATGTATTCGGTCCGGCACGATCGTGATCTGCCGGCCGGGTGCGAGCACAAAGGACTTTCCGGCCAGACTGTGCGCGCAGATAGGCGTCATGATGATGTTTTCGTTTTCCGGTTCGACGAGCGGTCCGCCCGCCGACATGGAGTAAGCCGTAGAGCCGGTCGGCGTGGCGACAATGATACCGTCACCGTGAAAGCGCGTGATCGGCACGCCGTCGCCGTATGCCGTGATGCCGATGCAGTCCACATGCCCGCCGTGGATGACCACGTCGTTGAGCACGGACTGCGCACAGATGACCCGATCATTGCGCACAAGCTCCACATCAAGCATCATGCGGCGGCTGATCGTATACTGCCCGTCTGCGATCTCGAGCAGGATATCCAGCTCGTCGTCCTCCAGACCGGCCAAAAAGCCCTTCCCGCCGAAATTCACACCGATGATCGGTATCGGATGGTCGCGCATCTGGGCTGCAACGTGCAGGATCGTCCCATCGCCGCCCATGACGATGATAAGGCCTGCGTCCTGCGCCGCTTCCGCAAGCGGCTGCGGCGAAATGTCGTCCGGCAAATACGCCTTCGGTGAAAACACCGGGGCAATGACTGCCCGATGGCCGTGCTCTGTGAGCATCCTGTAAACCGTCACCGCTTTTTGCAGGCCAATATCGCGGTAAGGATTGGCCGCTATGACAATGTGATTCATACGCCGCTCTCTTTTCCGTGCGCCAGTGCACCGTGCGACTGTGCAACAACGGCAGCCGGGTCGAGCTGCGGCGCGTCATAGCTGCCCTTGCGCAGGTAGCCGAGGTACTCGATGTTGCCCTCGGGTCCCTTTATGGGCGAATAATCCAGTCCCATGACGGTGTAGCCCGCACCGGGAACAAACGCCAGAAAACTCTCCAACACCTCGAGGTGTACCTTCGGGTCGCGGACAACGCCCTTTTTGCCAACCTCTTCGCGCCCGGCTTCAAACTGCGGCTTGATGAGGCACACGACCTCTGCGTCATCCTTGAGCAGCGGACAGACCGCCGGCAAGATCAGTTTTACAGAGATAAAGGACAGATCCATGACCGCAAGATCCAGCGGTTCGGGGATCTGCTCGGCGGTGATATAGCGCACGTTTGTGCGCTCCATGGAGATGACGCGCGCATCGTTTCTCAAGCTCCATGCGAGCTGACCGTAACCGACGTCGACGGCGTAGACCTTCGCGGCGCCGTTTTTCAGCAGCACATCCGTAAAACCGCCGGTAGAAGCGCCGCAGTCGATGCACGTCAGACCGGTCGGATCAATGGGAAAGACCTTGAGCGCCTTTTCCAGCTTAAAACCGCCGCGGCTGACATAGGGCAGCGTGTTGCCGCGCACCTCAATGTTCACATCCGGCGCGACCTGCGCGCCGGGCTTGTCCGCGCGCTGGCCGTTGACATAGACAACACCGCTCATAATGATCGCCTTCGCGCGTTCGCGGCTCTCGCTCAGCCCCAGATCGAAGACGAGCTGGTCGAGTCGTACCTTCTTCATGCGCCGTTCCCCTTCTCTCTGTCATTTGCGCACAGTGCCTGTGCAGCGGCTGCAATGGCCTGCGCGTCCAGACCATACGCCGTTTTGAGTACATCCGGTGCGCCGTGCGGGATGATGCCGCTGCCGAGATTCAGCAGCCGGGCCTCTTTCATTGGCAGCCCTGCCTGCTCCGCTGCAGACAGTACCTGTTCTCCGATGCAGTTGGCAGCGCACACATCCTCGACCGCCAGCAGCCGCCCTGTCTTTTGCAGCGATGCAAGCACCGGGGCAGCTTCCAGCGGCGCGACCTGCGCAAGCTTCACGACCTCTGCCGAGATTCCCTGCTGGGCAAGCAGCTCCGCCGCCTGCAGGACATCGTTGATGACGATGCCATAGGTCAGCAGTGTCAGGTCGCTGCCCTCGCGCAAAACCGTGACCGGTTCGATCGAGCACGCCTGATATGCGCCCTCTCCGCCGCGCGGATAGCGCACGGCGACCGGTCCCTCCAGCTCCGTGACTGCCTTGCGCAGCATGGCGCGCAGCTCGGCAAAGCTCGCCGGGCAGAGGATGCGCATATACGGCACGGAGCTCAGATAACTGATATCAAAGCAGCCGTTGTGCGTATCTCCGTCGTTGCCGACGATACCGGCGCGGTCAACGCCGAGCACAAGGTGCAGCCGCTGCAGCGACGTGTCATGGATGAGCATATCATACGCACGCTGCAAAAAGCTCGAATAGATCGCTGCGACCGGCCTGAGTCCCTGCTTTGCCATGCCGCTGGCCATCGTGATGGCGTGCCCCTCGGCGATGCCGACGTCATACAGACGCTCGGGATGCGCCTTGGCAAATGTCTCCAGCCCCGTTCCGGTCAGCATGGCCGCCGTGATGGCGACGACGGTCGGATCTTCATCCGCAAGCTGCGAAAGCGTCTGACCGAACACATGCGAAAAATCCGGCTTCGACGCAGGCAGTGCGCCGGTCACAGGGTCGAACGAGCTGACGCCGTGGTATTTTTCCGGCGCTTGCTCGGTATACGAGATGCCCTTTCCCTTTTGCGTCACCACGTGCAGCAGCACCGGCTGACGCAGGTCGCGCGCCCAGCGCAGCATTTTCTCCAGCTGCGGCTCATCGTGCCCGTCGACAGGGCCGATGTAATAAAAGCCCATGTCGTCAAACATATTGTTCGGCAGGACAAGATCTTTCACATGCTCCTTGATGTGATGCAATATCCGATAAAGTCCGGGCGCTTTTCCGACAGTGCTGCGATAAAACCGCTTAAAATGCAGATACCCCGGCTTGACACGCTGCTTCGACAGAAGCGTTGCCATGCCGCCGACGTTTTTGTTGATCGACATGCCGTTGTCGTTGAGCACGATGACCATGGGCTCGCCGCTCTGTCCGGCGTCCGACAGCCCCTCGTAGGCCAAGCCGCCGGTGAGTGCGCCGTCGCCGATCAGAGCAATGACGTCATAATTCTCCCCCATGAGCGTGCGCGCCCGCGCCATACCCAGCGCAACGGAGATCGACGTGGAGGCATGGCCTGCTACGAATGCATCGTGCACACTTTCGTCCGGCTTCGGGAAGCCGGCGATGCCGCCGAACTGCCGCAGCGTCGAAAACGCTTCGCGCCGCCCGGTCAGGAGCTTGTGCACATAGCTCTGGTGTCCGACGTCGAAGACAAGTCGGTCGCGCTCGGTATTGTAGACACGGTCAATTGCGACTGTAAGCTCCACCGCGCCAAGGTTCGAGGCGAGATGTCCGCCGGTTTTCGAGAGACTTTGCACCAGGAAAGAACGAAGTTCCGCACACAGCTCCGGAATTTCTCCCGCCGGCAGCGCCTTCAGGTCAGCCGGTGAATGGATTCGCTCTAATATACTCAAAACTGAATACCTCACGTATCGTATAATAATACAATCTATACTATAACAAAAAGTGCCGGACTTTACAAGTGTAAGCCGACACTTTTCGTATTTTCACCGGATGCCGGTGTTTCGCTGGTTCAGTTTTTCCGGTCTGCAAGTGAGCGGGCAAGCTGCTGCAAAAACGCGCTGTCTGCAAATGCGCCGTCCACAGCGGCTGCCGCCTGTTCGGACAGCTCATGCACATACGCGCCGCAGCGCTCAAGGCCGTAGAGCGCCATGAAAGTATTCTTCCCCTCGCGCGCATCCGAACCGATAGGCTTGCCGAGCTCCGACTCCGTGCTGATGACATCGAGCATATCGTCGCGGATCTGGAAGGCCAGGCCGAGCGCCTTGGCATATTTCGCCGCCGCCTCGCGCTGCTGCTCGTTTCCTCCGCCGCAGGTCACGCCCATGAGACAGGCAGCATAGATCATCGCCGACGTTTTGCGGTCGTTGATGTCCATCAGCTCCTCTTTCGTGAGCGCCTTGCCTTCGCCCTCCATGTCGAGCTGCTGTCCGCCGCAGATACCGTTTTCACCCGCAGCCTCGGCAAGAAGCCGTGCACACTCCGCGCGCATTTCCGCCGGCAGTTCCGTTGAGAGGATCGTGCGGAACGCCTCCGCCTGCAGCGCGTCGCCCGCAAGCGTCGCCGTGCACTCGCCGAACACTACGTGGTTGGTCGGTTTGCCGCGGCGCAGATCGTCATTGTCCATGCACGGCAGGTCGTCATGGATCAGCGAATAAGTATGCACCATTTCGACCGCGCACGCGACCGGAAGCGCCGCGCGCACGTCTCCGCCGCAGGCAGCGCAAAACGCGAGCACGAGCACCGGGCGCAGCCGCTTGCCGCCGGCGGCAAGGCTGTAGTGCATCGCCTCAAGCAGACGGTGATAGGACACGCTCGTGCCCGTAAAGTACGTATTGAGCGCCGCATCCGCAAGCGCCTTATATTCGTAATACTGCGTCTGATAATCCATGCGTCATTCCTCTGTTTCAAACGGAAGCTCGACGGGCGCACCGTCACTCCCTTTTTTCAGCTGCACGACCTTCTGCTCAGCGGTGTCGAGCAGCGCGTTGCAGGTTTTGAGCAGGTGCGAGCCCTCCTCGAACAGCGCCAGCGACGCATCGAGCGGCACATCGCCCTTTTCCAGCTGCTTGACGATCTCATCCAGCCGCTGCATGGACGCTTCAAAGGTCAGTTTCTGTTTTGCCATGTGCTTCCTCCCTGTTGTTCACGGTGCAGTGCAGCGCACCATCCTGAAGCTGTACGCGGATCGCATCTCCGGGCTGAACCTGTCCTGCCGAGCGCAGCACCGTCCCGGCTGCATCCGACGCCACGGCATAGCCGCGGCCGAGCACCTTGAGCGGACTCATCGCATCAAGCGCCGCCGCACATTGTGCAAAGGTCTGTCTGCGTGAGGCAAGATAGCGTTCCCCCGCCGCGGTCAGGCGGCTGCGGGTGTAGTCAAGCTCCACCCGCCGGAGATCAAAATACGCCGCCGGAGACTGCAAAACGCGCCGCCCGGCCAAATTCTCCAACGCCGCGCGCCGCTGCGTCATCTGCTTGCGCATCGCCTGCGTCATGCGGATGTCATAGCTGCGCAGCATCTCGCGCAGATCCTCCGCATTCGGCACGGCAAGCTCCGCCGCATTGGACGGCGTCGCCGCGCGCAGGTCAGCCACAAAGTCCGAGATCGTCACATCCGGCTCATGACCGACGGCGGAGATGACCGGAATGTCCGAATCATAGATTGCGCGCGCAACGCGCTCGTCGTTAAACGCCCACAAGTCCTCGATCGAGCCGCCGCCGCGCCCGGTGATGATGAGATCGCCCACATGATAGCGGTTGGCATAACGAATCGCCCCGGCGATCTCCGCCGGAGCTTCCGCACCCTGAACGCGCACAGGCAGCAGCACGACCTCGCTGGCCGGCCAGCGCTTGCCGAGCACGCGGATGATATCGCGCACCGCCGCACCGGCGGACGACGTGATCACAGCGATCCGCTGCGGAAACTGCGGCAGCGGTTTTTTGTGCGTGCGGTCAAACAGTCCCTCTTTTTGCAGCTGTTCTTTGAGCTGCTCGTAAGCAGCATACAAATCGCCGACACCGCCGGGGATCAACCGCGTGCAATAGAGCTGATACGCACCATCGCGCGGATAGACCGCGATGCGTCCGACCGCTGCCACGCTCATGCCGCTCGCCGGACGAAAGCGCAGCGACTGTGCGCTGCTGCGAAACATCACGCAGCGCAGGCTGCTCTCGGCATCCTTGAGCGTGAAGTAGTGGTGTCCGGACGGATAGACCTTATAGTTTGACAGTTCACCCGTCACGCAGACGTTTCCGAGCAGCATATCAGCGTCCAGAAGCTGCTTGATATGGGCATTGAGCTCTGTGACAGTAAAGGATGTACGCTCCATTTCAGCCTTCTGTGCAGCCTTCTTCCGCCGGAGCGAGCACCTCGCCCGGCGTCTCGGAGGGCACTGCTTCCGCCTCTGCGGTGGGCTCTGCTTCCTGCGCAAGCTCACCGCGCACAAAGCTTCCGAGCACGCCGTTGATGAACGCGACCGTCTCCGGCTCTTCATAGCCCTTGGCAAGCTGCACTGCCTCGTTGATCGCAGCGGCATTCGGCACATCATCCATATAGAGGATCTCGCACATGGCGCAGCGCATGATCGCCGCAGCGGTGCGCGATATGCGCTCAAGCCGCCAGCCGCGGGCATATTTCTCAATCATGTGGTTGAGCTCGTACATATGGTCATAGACCAGGCCGGTCAGCCGGCGGATGTAATCAAGCTGCGTATCGTCCGGATACTCCCGGAACAGCGGATCTTCCTCCGCCAGTGTTGCAAAATACTCCCGGCTGAAAAATGCATCCGCCGTCTCGCGGGCGTCCTCCCCGGCGAGCTGCGCGGCAAAGCTGAGCTGGATCGCGATCTCACGCGCAACCGTTCTTGTCATAGTGATTTCTCCTGCTTTTCCTTATTTGTCAAACGCCACGCCGGACACGTGCACGTTGACAATGGGCTTGCCGATACCGGTCATGGACTCCACCGCGCTCGTGACGGACTCCTGCACCGCTCTGGCAACGGCCACAACGCTGCAGCCATAGCGCACCGTGATGATCGTGTCGACCGTCATCGTGCCGTCAACGATCTGAACCTTGATGCCCTTGGCGGCGGACTTGATGCCGAGCAGCTCGGCCAGCTCCGTCCCGGCAGAGGTCGCAATTCCGGCGACGCCGTCCACTTCCGTGATCGCTGCGCGCACCATCGCGGCAACGACGTCCTCAGAGATATTGATGCTGCCCTTTTCATCCTGGCAAGTAATATAATTTTCCGGCATAGAAAAATACCTCC
>ERZ834382.1344-NODE-1344-length-21672-cov-4.003840_pt1 | contig 21672 bp, 19 predicted proteins | sample MGYA00519692_ERZ834382 | MGnify/ENA primary metagenome ERZ834382 (study PRJEB31850, sample SAMEA3708751) | human gut metagenome | biome: human gut; feature: human-associated habitat; material: faeces | place: China | collected 2014 ...
AGATTTGGAGCCTTGTGCCGCATCATCTCATGCGGCATTAGTACATGCCGCCCTGGCAGATTAAGCTTTCTCCGCACTGCTCTCGGTGGTATGCGGTTACTTCCGCAACACATCGACCATGCGGCTACGCAAAGGTCCACCGGACCTTTGCTCCCAAATCAAAGATTTGGAGCCTTGTGCCGCATCATCTCATGCGGCATTAGTACATGCCGCCCTGAGATGCTGCGGCCATCGCAGCAGCATTTGCAGCGTCAGCCTGCGGATCCTTAATGTCAGTTACCAGACTTTCGGTAGTCAGCACCATGGAAGCCACGGAAGCGGCGTTCTGGATCGCAGAACGGGTCACCTTTGCCGGATCCACAATACCGGCCTCGATCATATCGCCATAGGTATTGGTGGCGAAGTTGAAGCCGTAACCGGCCTTGCCGGAAGCCATGATCTTGTCTACGATCACGCTGCCCTCCAGGCCTGCGTTTGCAGCGATCTGGCGCACCGGCTCCTCCAGAGCCTTCAGCACGATCTTCACGCCGGTCTTAAAGTCTGCGTCATCGGTATCCAGCAGCTTCTCCACAGCGGGAATGGTGTTGATCAGTGCCACACCGCCGCCGGCAACGATACCCTCTTCTACGGCAGCCTTGGTCGCAGCCAGAGCGTCCTCAATGCGCAGCTTCTTCTCTTTCATCTCGGTCTCGGTAGCAGCACCCACCTTAACAACGGCTACGCCGCCGGCCATCTTTGCCAAGCGCTCTTGCAGCTTCTCCCGATCAAAATCAGAGGTAGAGGCCTCAATAGCGGTACGGATCTGACCCACACGCGCCTTAATATCGTCGCTGTTACCGGCACCGTCTACGATGATGGTATTCTCCTTGGTCACCTTCACCTGGCGGGCAGTACCCAGCATCTGCATGGTAGCGTCCTTCAGTTCCAGACCCAGGTCGGAAGTGATCACCTGGCCGCCGGTCAATACAGCGATATCCTGGAGCATATCCTTGCGGCGATCGCCAAAGCCGGGAGCCTTAACGCACACGCAGGTAAAGGTGCCGCGCAGCTTGTTCAGCAGAATGGTCTGCAAGGCCTCGCCCTCTACATCCTCTGCAATGATTACCAGCTTCTGGCCATTCTTCAGCACAGCCTCCAACAGGGGCAGAATATCCTGTACGGTGCTGATCTTCTTATCAGTGATCAAGATCTTGGCGTCGTCCAGCACAGCTTCCATTTTATCGGTATCGGTCACCATATAAGGAGAAATGTAGCCACGATCGAACTGCATACCCTCAACCACCTCGCAAGTGGTCTCTGCTGTCTTGGACTCCTCTACGGTGATCACACCGTCGGCAGATACCTTTTCCATGGCCTCAGCAATCAGCTTGCCAACCGTCTCGTCTGCAGCAGACACGGTAGCCACGCGGGCAATATCATCGCTGCCGCTAACGGCCTTGCTCTCTTTTTGGATGCCGGCCACAGCAGCGTCCACAGCGGCCTTAATGCCGTTCTTCACAACCATGGGATTGGCACCGGCAGCCACATTCTTCATGCCCTCGCGCACCAGCGCCTGGGCCAGCAGCGTAGCAGTGGTGGTACCGTCACCGGCATCGTCATTGGTCTTGGAAGAAACTTCCTTCACCAGCTGGGCGCCCATATTCTCAAAAGGCTCCTCCAGCTCAATCTCCTTGGCAATGGTCACGCCGTCGTTGGTGATCAGCGGTGCGCCATACTTCTTATCCAGTACCACATTGCGTCCCTTGGGGCCAAGGGTAATCTTAACGGTGTTGGCCAGCTTGTCAATACCGGTCTGCAACGCCTTGCGAGCATCCTCGCCATAAATAATATCTTTTGCCATAACGGAACTCCTCCTTACTCAACTACAGCCAAAATGTCTTTGACCTCGGAAATGGTGTACTCCTGACCGTCCACCTTAATCTGGGTGCCGCTGTACTTGCCGATAATCACCTTATCGCCAACAGATACAGTCATGGGGTGTTTGTCGGTGCCGGGACCAACGGCAACAACTTCGGACACCTCGGGCTTCTCCTGTGCAGAAGCTGCCAGAATAATGCCGGAAGCGGTGGTTTCCTCAGCCTCACAGGCTTTTAGCAGAACACGGTCTGCAAGCGGTTTAATAGTCATAACTTTTCACCTCGTCAAAAGTATTCGTTTTGTGTTAGCACTCTTCACTTCCGAGTGCTAATACTTATTTTAGCAAGTTTTTTCCATTTGTCAATAGGATTTCAAAATTCTTCATAAAAAATCCGATAATCCATAATCCAATCGTCAAAAAGCAACAAAAAATACGCACCGTCGGCAAAAACCGACAGTGCGCAAAAGAAACATTATCGTGCGTCCAGCACCGGCAATCCGGAGGTGGTGATCTCCTGCATGGTAACGGACTCACGGGCGTCATTCTGGTACTTGTCCTGATAATAATTCTCCTGGTGGAAGTCCAGGCCGCCGTTTTGGTCATAGTCCAAGATGGTGCAGCCGCGCTGGGTGCCCTGCTTGTAAATACCCACATAAGCCAGGTAGTCAATAGAGTAGCCGTAGGTCAAGTTGATCCCTTTGTAATTCAGAGAGAAGTTGTTGTAATGATCATGGCCGCAGAAGGTGCTGTCCGTGCTACCCAACTCCTGCATCGTCTCAAACAGCTGATCCGGGTGGATACCGCAGTACACCACTTTGCCGCTCTCACCGGGCAAACCGTAACGGTACTTCACATTCTCCGTATCTTTATAATCATTCTCCACATACTCGGTCCAGGCCAAGCGGTACTCCTCCATGGGGAAATGGAAAAAGACGGAAGTAGGCACCACTTTTTCCAGTTCTGCATAGGACTTCTGCTTGGCAGCCGGCAGAGCCTTGGCCGCGTCTTGGTTCCGTTTTGCCAGATCCAGTACCACATTCTTGTACCAATTGATCTGATTCTCGTGGATATTATCGTACAGCCAACGAATACCCAAAACATCACCGTCAATATAAGAGTGACTGTCCAGCGTAATTAAAGCGCGTGTGATCACGCCGTCACTGTTAACAATGTTGATGACCTGGTTGCCCACGCCGTCCACATCTTCCGGACCGGGCTGCAGCAGACAGTGCTTGTATTGCTCGCTGCGGTAAAAGTCCGTCAGTTGCTCGCGCGTGTAATAGCTGTACGCCTCTGTATCATGGTTGCCGTAAGCCAAAGTCCAGTACACGCCCAGCGTTTCCATCAACTCTGCAAAAATCTTGGCGCCGGACTTGTTATTGAAAGTGCCAGCTTGGAACGGCACCGGGTAAGAAATGTCGCCGGTGACTACCACGAAGTCCGGCTTTTCTACCCGAATCATTGTAGCTACGGTATTGATCGCCATAGCGTCCTTTTTAATAGACATCCAGCCGCCGCCGATATGTACATCCGTCAGCTGCATCACTTTCAGTCCCTTGTCGCTCTTAATGTTCACATAGCCGTTGTCCTCTACGCTGTATTCCAGCTGGGCGCAACCGGCAGAACCGTAGTTGTGGGCCTTGTTGATGTTAGACTGAACACCGATTACGGAGATCAAGGTAGTGATCCCCACAAACAGCGCCAAAATAACTAAAAAGCCGATAAAAATTCTTAGTGCAATCTTCCTGCGCTTCTTTTTGGTCAGCGCCTTCTCCAATCTTTGCTCTTCTGTCAAAAGAGCCCCTTTTTTGTTAGACATTTGTTACTCCCCCGTTTTTGTTTTGTTCTATTTGGACAGCAGGTGTGCCGGGGCTGATTGCCGCCGTAAAATCTGCACCCATTTCTGTCCGCAAAAGCGCCCGCAGCCCCTCTTGTAACTGCGCCACTGCTTCTACCGTCATTTGATCCGTGGTAATATCTGCCGTAAAGGCCAGGTGCCGTCCGTAGCGGTGGCACTGCACATTGGCTACACCGATCACCCCCGGTTGTGCCGTAAGCAATGCCTGGGCACGGTCGCAATTCTCCGTCTCTCGCTTGCCCAAAATACAGGCAAAGGAGGAGACACAGGACTTAGCGCCGCTGATCAGCAACACCGCGCTGATGGCAATACCGAAGTAGCCGTCCACCGGTACCCCTGCAACCCGGGTCAGGGTAAAGGAGATCAGGGTGGACAAGGTGATGAAGAAATCCAGCACGCTGTCCGTAAACAGCCCTTTCAGCACCGGCGACGGATGGCGCCGATCCTTAAATTTATAGTACGCGCCCAGCAGCAGCTTCACCACCGCCGTTACCGCAATGATCACCGCATAGCGAACCGAAAACCACACCGGCGCCGGGTACAGGGTTCGCTCCAAGGACACATAGCCGAAGCCAAAGCCGGTGCCCACGATCACCACGGCAGTGATAAAACCGGTGAGATCCTCCGCCCGACCTAACCCGAACGGGTACTTCGGCGAGGTGCGCACAGAAAGCCAAAAGCCAACCAATGCGATGATACATACCACGCTGTCCAGCGCGTTATTCAGCGAGTCTACATAAATAGAAATGCTGTTGGTGGAAATACCCACATACAGCTTCACCATAAACAGGCACAGGTTGACGCAGATGCCGAAGGCAGCCGCCCGCATCCGTGCCTTTGTTTCCATCATCAGTTACATACTCCCCCTCTTTGCAGCGACTTACGCTTTTTCAATCAGCGCCACAGCGTGGGCTGCCATACCCGCGCCGGTACCGGTAAAGCCCAGTCCCTCCTCGGTGGTGGCCTTTACGCTGACCTGCGCTATATCCACCCGGCAGGCATCGGCAATATTGCCCCGCATTTCATCTATATACGGCGCCAGCTTTGGCCGCTGCGCCAAAAGCGTAGCGTCTATGTTCTCAATTTGATAACCCTGGTCGGCCAGTACCCGCACCACTTCTTCAAGCAATTTTAGGCTGTCCGCCCCCTTCCAGCGGTCATCTGTATCCGGAAACAGGTGGCCAATGTCGCCCAGTGCCGCCGCGCCCAGCAGAGCGTCAGAAATGGCGTGAAGCAACACATCCGCATCGCTGTGCCCCAGCAGGCCCTTTTCAAACGGAATGGTCACACCGCCTAAGATCAGCGGGCGGCCCTCCACCAGTTTATGTACATCGTAGCCGTGGCCAATACGCATTACTCTGCCTCCCTTGCTTTTAAGATCGCCTCTGCCATGGGCAGATCCTCCGGGGTGGTGATCTTCATATTGGTATACTCGCCGATCACAACGGACACCGGCACGCCCAGGTTCTCCATCAGCTTGCAATCGTCGGTAAAGTCCCCGCCCTGGGCCTTGGCTTTCTCCATGGCCTGCTTGTACAGGTCAAAGCGAAAAATCTGGGGCGTTTGAATGGCGATCAGTTGGGAGCGATCCGGAGTGTCCGTAATCTCATAGTCATCATTGATCACCTTAATGGTGTCTTTTACAAATACGCCGGTGGCCGCCGCGCCGGTCTCCTCCGCTCGATGCAGGGTGTCTAAAATCTCGTCCCGGGTCACCAGGGGTCGGGCACCATCGTGGATCAGCAGCAGATCGCAGTCGTCAATGGTGTCTACTGCATTTTGCACACTCTCTTGGCGAGTCTTGCCGCCAAAGACAAAGCTCACTTTCTCCTGAGGCAGCAGGGCGGACATAGCGTCCACATCCGCAGGGCGACAAACTACCAGCACCTCGTCCACCTGGGGCAGATCCGCAAAGGCAGCCACCGTGCGGGCAATCACCGGCGTGCCGCACAGGGGCAGCAACACCTTGTTCTTTGCACTTTGCATACGACTGCCGGAACCGGCAGCCACGATCACAGCCACATTAGCCAAGTTGAATCATCCTCTCCGTCTCCTCCCGGGTGGGGGTCACAAAAATTGTTCTATAATCTGTATAGATCACCCGACCGGGCTTGGCACCGGCAGGTTTCTTTACAAATTTGACTCGTGTATAGTCCACAGGTACATTGGAGGACGCACGAGCCTTGCTGTTGTAGGCAGCCAGTACCGCCGCGTCATGGAGCGCCGACTCCGACGGTGCCCGCCCGGCAGTGACCAGCACCACATGACAGCCGGGCGTGTCCTGGGTATGGAACCAGTAGTCCTCTCCTGCTGCCGTCTTTAAGGTCAGCTTGTCGTTCATCACATTGTTGCGGCCTACTAAAATGCGAAAGCCGTCCGCCGTTTGGTATTCCAACGGCTTCAGCGCCTTGGCCGGCTTTTCCTTGCCCCGGTGGCGCAGATAACCCCCGGCGGTCAGTTCTGCTCGAATGGCAGAAATCTCCGCATCGGTAGAGGAACGACTCAGGGCGTCCAGCACACTGTCCAAATACGCCGCTTCCGCCTCTGCCTGGGCAATAAAGCCGGTGAGCTTTTGCTCCGCCACCTGCTTTTTACGATAGTCTTTATAATACTTTTGGGCGTTAGCCGAGGGGCTCAGCGCCGGGTCTGCCGGAATACGCACCACCGTGCCCGGCTCATAATAATTCTCTAAATCATAAAATGGCGCACCCTTCTCCAGCGCATATTGGTTGGAGGTGATCAGGTCGCCGTAAATACGGTACTTGTCCTTGTCCGCACAATCCAGCAACTCCTGCCGCCGATTTTCCGCCTTGCGCACTGCCCGCTCCTGCAGGGTGGTCAGGTGATGGAACAGATCGGCGCTGCGGCTCTTGATCCGCGCCAGCCGCACCCGCTCGTAAAAAAAGAAGTCCAGCAGCGCGCTGGGGCTGTCAAAGCTTCGGCATTCCAGCAGATCACCATATTGATGGATCGGCGTAAAGGCAAAGTCCTTGGGCACCCCGTCCAGCACCACCGTGGGCGACGGCGCCAGCGCATAGGCGCGCAGCTGTTCCAAGGTCAGCCCCTGCTCCACCTCACGGCAGATAATGGGCGACACACCCAAAAGGGTACTTTGCACTGCCTTGGCGCCGGTGGCACCGCAAGTTTGCAACCGATGGGTAATGGTGTCTAAATCCTCGGTTAGAATATTCAATTTGTCCTGGGGCGGCGGTAAAGTGTAATCTACCCCGGGCAGCAGCCGCCGGTTGCCGGTCTCGCCGTTCATACGGCGAATACAATCTATAATTTTACCGTTGCCGTCCAGGAGTAAAATGTTGGCGTAACGACTTAAAATCTCGATCACCAGTCGGTAGGTCACTCGATCTCTCAGCTCATTGGTGCCGGTAAAGTGCAGTTCCAGCACTCGCTCCAAACCGGGCTGGGTCACATCGTCCAGCCGCGCCCCTTGCAGCAGCTTACGCAGCAGCATGGTAAACATAGGGGGTCTCGCCGGGTTCTCCGGCGCATAATTCGTAAAATGCACCCGGGCGCTGTCCGGGCGACAGCTGAGCAGCAACTTTTTGGCGCCGCTGCGCCCTCGCAGGGTCAGCACGATCTCCTCTTTGGTAGGCTGGTGGATCTTGTCCACCCGATCCCCCACCGCACCGTCTGCGATCTCCTGTTGCAAGCAGTGCAAAAAAATACCGTCCAGAGCCATATTTACACCGTCAGCACAGGGTTCTTCTGGGGTGCACAAATAAATTCCACATCCGGGAACGCCTGTTCCAATCTTTCTTTTAAGGTCATAAAGGCGGCATACTCGGTCTCATAATGACCGGCAGCCAGTACCGGGTACTGCGCCTCTGCCGCTTCCAGCAGATCATGGTAACGCACCTCACCGGTAAGATAGCAGTCTGCCAGTTGTTGCGCCTGCCGCCAAAATTCACCGCCGGCGCCACCGCAAACGGCTACCGTTTCGATCAGCGCCTCCGTGTCTGTATAGCGCAAGCCATCGCTTTCCAGCACTTCACCGGCCATAGCGGCAAAATCGTCCACGCTCATAGCCTGGGACAGACGGCCGACGGTCAAAAAACCGTCGGCGCTATGGGTCAGGTTCGTAAGCCCAAGCAAAGCAGCCAAACGATCGCCAATACCGCCGAGTGCCTTGTCAAAACAAGTGTGGGCGCTGATAAGCGCAATGCTGTTTTGCACCAATTCGCTGACCGGCGTGCCGGTATAGACCTGCTTCAGTCCGTGAAAAATCAGCGGATGATGGGTCAAGAGCAGCTCTGCCCCCATACCCACGGTAAAGTCCACCACCGCCAGGGTTGCGTCCAGGGACAGCACGCAACGGCGCACAGGCGCCTGCATATCCCCCACCAAGAAGCCGGAATTGTCCCACTCCTCCATGGTGTCATAAGGCGCAATGGAATTGATCCAGTTGTTAATATCTGCAACAGTCGTCATAATTTTTCCTCAATGGCGCGGATCACATCCGCCGTATCCGCGCCGCCCTTTTGGCGATTGCGTAGGTAGCGGATTAGCTGCTCAAAATAAGCCTTGTCGCTAAAATCCGTAATCCCGCCCAAATACAAATCCGCAGGGGTATAGCCCTCCGGCGCACCGCCGGGTACAGCCAGCAGCACCAAATAATGATGCCGTCCCTCCTGCACCACCCGGGCGCAGCGAATTTCAAAGCCATTTGTATACAAAAATTGCCGCACGACCTCCGGGTGGGTCATGGGCTGCAAAATCAATGTTTTTTTATGTATATACGGGCAGGCGGATAAGATCTCAGCAATCAGTTCTCCGCCCATACCTGCCAAAATTACCGCATCGCACTCGGCATCTGCAATATCCGTCAGTCCACTGCAAAGGCGGGTCTGAATTTGGAAGGTCAAGCCCAGTTCTTCTACCAATCGGCGGCAGGCACCCAGCGGGCCCGGGCGCACATCGGCAGCCACCACACGGGGCGCAATCCCCTGTTGCACCAAATAGGCGCTCACATAGCCGTGGTCGCAGCCAATATCCGCCACCGCGCAGCCGGGCGGCACCAGGTCCGCCACAGCCTGCAACCGCGGAGTTAAACCGATCATTTCCGGATCAGAGCGTTGATCTGCTCCAGCAGATCGTCTGTATCTACGCCATGCACAGCGCAAGCCTGCTCCACCGTCTCACCCCGAGATGCGGGGCAGCCCAAGCAGTGCATACCCATCTGCAAAAAGTAAGGGGCCGCGTCCGGGCAAATGTCTAAAATATCGCCGATCACCGTATCTTTTGTAATTTCCGTCATTTTGTTGTCCTCCGGTACGATTAAATCCGTTATACTATATATAGTATAACCTACTTTGACATAATAGCACAAATGAATTGCAAGTTCAAGCCGATTGTGGTAAAATAGTCACCGGTTCAAGTTATGGCCTTATTTCTATGGATAAATCAGGTGATTTTATGCAAAATCTAAATCCAAAAGACGGCGCTTACAATCCCGGGCTGCAATTCGACGCCTTTACAGCAGGCATTGAGGACGGCGGCCTGCGTGCAAAAAGTTCCATTTCTGCTATGGTGTGCTACATTCTTGCCAATATTGAAAAGCCCCTGAGCATTAAGAATATTACCGACGCGCTGACTGCCGGTTGCATTGCCAATTATTTTGAGATCTGCGACTCCATTGACCGGCTGAAAGCCGCCGGTCAAATTGTAGAAAAAGACGACCGGCTGTACGCTACACCCCAGTGCAAAGCGGCAGTGGAACTGATCGAGAACGATCTGCCTCTGACCATGCGAGAAAAGAGCATTGCCTGTTGCCAACGGGCGCTGGCCAAGGAGACGTATCAGCGAGAGAATCGGGTGGATATTGAGCCGGACGGCAACGCCTTCCAGGTGACGCTGCATGTGAGCGATATTGACCGGGACTTTATGGCGCTCAAACTCTATATGCCCACCAAGGCACAGGCCCAGGCAGTTAAAGAGAAGTTCCAGGCCAATCCGGTGCGCGTCTATGAAGCGGTAATTAACACACTTTTTAGTGAGGAACAGGATCCGCCCATTGACTGAGGCAAAAAGAGCCGCTGACATCAGCGGCTCTTTTTTATAAATACAAGCACAAAAAATCCCGCCTGCAACCGCAAGCGGGATCTTTTTTTAATCCATTAGTCCTGGTCGGACAGAGCGGGAATGCCCTCTTCCGGCTTGGGCAGCAAAGTCTTCATGGACAGGCTGACACGCTTCTTGTCAAAGTCAATGTCCGTGATCTCGCACTTCACTTCATCGCCCACCTTCAGCACATCGCCGGGGGTCTTTACACGATCCCAGCTGATCTGGCTGATATGGATCAGGCCATCAATACCGGGGATTACATTGGCAAAGGCGCCAAAGGCAGCCAGACCAACGATCTTAGCATCCACAACGGTGCCCACAGGATAATCGCGCTTGAGGATCTCCCACGGGTTGTCCTCCAGCTTCTTGAAGCCAAGAGAGATCTTCTTGTTCTCGTCATCCAGCTTCTTGATGGTCACCTCTACGGTGTCGCCAACCTTAACCACCTCACTGGGGTGCTTAATGCGGTTCCAACTCAGTTCGCTGATATGAATCATACCGTCAATACCGCCGATATCTACGAACGCGCCGTAGCTGGTCAGGGACTTCACGGTACCGGTCAGCTTCTGACCCTCGGACAGGGTAGCCCACAGAGCCTCCTGCTGGGCTTTCTTCTCCTCATTGGCTACCACCTTAATGGAGCCAACGGCACGGCGGCGAGCCGGGTTCAGGTCAATAACCTTGAAGCGAACGGTTGTGCCCTTGAGCACATCCAGTTCCTGCCCACGGGGTACGCCGGTAAGAGAAGCGGGCACAAACACGCGGGTGCCCTTGGCGGTTACCAGAACACCGCCCTTTACGATAGCAACAACGGTGCCTTCCAGCACTTCATCGTTCTCATGCGCTGCAACGATTTCGTCCCAGCCTTTGAATGCGTCCACCAGCTTCTTGGAAAGCTTCAGAACGCCCTCTTCATCGGATGTTTTCATGATGACGAGGTCCAGTACATCGCCGATTTTGACAACATCCTCTGCTTTATCCACCGGCTCTGCGGAAAGATCAGCCAGTGCAATCACACCGGTCTGCTTTCTGCCGGTTACATCAACGAATACCTCGGTGGGTGTGATGTTTACAACAGTGCCCTTTACGACCTTGCTGTTATCATCTTCGCTAAAGGATTCTTCCAGCATTTCTGCGAATGAGGATGCCTCACCATCAGCAGATGTGTTGACAGCAGCCTCAGCGGCCTGATTCGCATCTGCTGTCTCCACAACTTCTTCAGTAGCGGCTGAAGTTGTTTCAACTTCCTTTTCTTTAATTTCTTCGGACATGGTTTTGAGTACCTCCTTGATGATTGCCGACGGCGTAGACGCCCCGGCTGTAACACCAACCACCGCATAGGCACTAAGATGCAGACCGCGCAGCTCCGACGCCGTTTCAATCAGAAAGGTGGGCGCATTCGCAGCACACACATCTCGCAGCTTACAGGTGTTTGATGAATGGCGACCTCCGATCACAAGCATCGCGTCGCACTCCCTGGACAGAGCCGCCGCTTCTTCCTGTCTTTCAGAAGTAGCATTGCATATTGTACTATAAATTTTGGTATTTGTACATACCTTTTTAAGAATTTTCTCAGACTTTTTCCATTCTTTTAGGCTAAATGTGGTCTGAGAAACGCAAATCATCGGGTTGTTTGGTGAAATTGCACCACTTTTTAGGATCTCCTGCAATTCCTCGGCATTTTTAAACACATAACTGGCGCCGGGGCAATAAGATCGAATACCAACCACTTCCGGGTGATCCGCGTCACCGGCAATGAGCACCGTGGTGTCTGGCGACTGGCTGCCCACAATGCGATGAATCTTCAAAACGAAGGGGCATGTGGCATCCGTAAAGGGCAAATGGCGTGCCTCCATTTCCTCCACCACACACTTGTCCACCCCATGGGTGCGTACCACAATCTGATACCCGGGTGGACAGTCCTCTACCCGATCAATGATCTTGACCCCGCGCTCCGCCAGATCGCCCACCAGCTGGGCGTTATGAATAATGGGGCCAAGGGTGCACACCTGCTCCCCTGCCTCCACTTTATCATATAACAGTTCCACCGCCCGGTTGACACCAAAGCAGAAGCCGGCGGTCTTGGCCAGTTTTATCTGCACGCTCTCTCATCCTCCCACAGGGCGGTAATGGCGTCCATCACCTTGCCGGCAGCGTCCTTAATATCGTGGGGGCCCAGTTCTTCTCGATCCAGTCCCAGGTCTGCCTGGGTCAGCAGCTTACCGTAGCGCACGGTCACCTGCTTGCCCGCTTTGATTTTGCCGTCGCAGCAAATGGCCACCGGCAGCACATCGGCGCCTGTGGCCTTGGCGATCACTGCCACACCGGCCTTGGCCTTTTGGGGCACGCCGTCCTTGTCTTTAATGCGGCGACCCTCCGGACAAATGGCCATCACATGATTTTCCTCTATGATTTTTACGCCGTAGTCAATAGCAGAGGTATCGCCCTTGCCCCGGCGCACCGGGAAGGCATACATCCTGGTCATAAACCAGGCGGCAATGGGATTCTTAAACAGTTCCACCTTGGCCATAAAATGCAGGGGCGGCACCTCCTTGGGTAACGCCACAAACACCGGGTCAACCGCGCAGGTGTGGTTGATGGCAACAATATAGTTGGTGCGACCCTTGGGAATGTTCTCCAGCCCCTTAAAGCGCATTTTGTACACAAGCTTCACCAGCGGGCGAAATACAGTCTTGATGAAGCCATAGGTTTTGTAATGTTTTACCTGGGTGTAGTCAAATTCTTTCATTTTGTATGCTCCCGAATGATATTGATGATTAGGTCGGTGGACTGCTGCAAATCCAGCTCCGAGGTATCTGCCATAATGCTGTCGGCAGAGGGTTTCAGCGGGGCGATCTCCCGGTGGCTGTCCTGGTAATCCCGGCGGTTCACATCCGCCAGCACCTCTTCATAGGTCACCGTCTGTCCCTTTTCCACCAGTTCCTTATACCGGCGACGCGCGCGACACTCCGGCGTAGCGGACAAAAAGATCTTCACCTGGGCATTGGGCAACACCACAGTGGCAATATCCCGACCATCCATAATTACATTGTTTTTCTTCGCTAAATCTCGTTGCAAGTCTAACAGGAACGCCCGCACAGCCGGCACGGCGCTGACCTTGGACGCGCCCATACTAATCTCCGGCGTGCGAATCAGGTCGGACACATCTTCTCCGTTCAGGTACACATGCTGGCTGCCATCCACAAACTTCAATTCCACCTGCAAATTTGGCAGCAACGCAGCAATGCCGTCGTCCGACTCCAAGACGCCGGCGCGCACCGCGCCCAGCGCCACCGTGCGATACAGCGCACCGGTGTCCACATAAATATAGCCCAGCGCCTTGGCTGCCGCCTTGGCGATGGTGGACTTGCCTGCGCCGGCAGGTCCATCAATGGCAACATTGATCATCATAAAAAAATCCCCCTTTTAAAATTACAGGTTTTGGCCGCACAGGGTGCCGGTGGAAAATGCGATCTGCAAATTGAACCCGCCGGTATAGCCGTCCACATCCAGCACCTCGCCGGCAAAATACAAATTCTCCACCAGCTTAGAGCCCATAGTCTTTGGCGACACCTGGCGCACATCTACGCCCCCGGCGGTAACAATGGCCTCCTCCACCGGGCGAAAGTCGGTGATATGCACAGCAAAGTCCTTCATCAGCCGCACCAACGCGTGGCGCTCCTCCCGACTGATCTGATTCACCTTCTTGCCCGGTTCCAGCCCGCTGCGGCGTACAAATACCGGAATCAGCTTCCGGGGCAGCAGCCCGCCCAAGGCGTTGATCAAATCTTTATTTTGCAACGCGGAAAAGTCCCGCTGCACCCGTCGATCCAGCACATCAAAGGCCAGCGCGGGCTTTAAGTCGATATGCAGATTATACACCCCCCGCTCCGGCTGTGTCAAATGGCTGGAGGCAGAGAGCACCACCGGTCCGCTAACCCCATAGTGGGTAAACAGCATTTCGCCGAAATCCGTATAGACTTCTTTGTTCCCTTGGGTCACCCGAATCTCAACATTCCGCAGGCTCAGGCCTTGCAGCTCCGGGATGAAATTATTATCACACACCAAAGGCACCAACGCCGGGCGAATAGGCACAATGGTGTGGCCGCACTGACGAGCAAATGTGTAGCCGTCGCCGGTAGAGCCGGTGGCAGGATAACTACACCCGCCGGTACATACGGCAACACTGTGGCAGGTCAAGCGGCGACCATCGGTCAAGTGCACCGCCTGTACCCGCCGACCGTCCTCGGTCAGCTCCAGCCGCTCTACCGTGCCTTGCAGAAACTGCACACCGGCATTTTTGGCACGGCGCACCAAGGCGTCTACAATATCCGTTGCGTTATCCGATACCGGGAATACCCGCTCCCCCCGCTCAATCTTCGTGGGCACGCCCAAGTCCTCCATTAAAGCGATGGTGTCATAAGGCATAAAGTTAGAAAAAGCGGAATACAAAAACCGCGGGTTGGTGGGAATATGCTCCAACAACCCTTGCAGGTCAAAGGTGGCATTGGTCACATTGCACCGCCCTTTGCCGGTAATGCGCAGTTTGCGCCCGGGGCGCTCCATTTTTTCAATCAGCAGCACACAGCCGCCCCTCTCGGCACACACCGCTGCGGCGGTCAGCCCGGCAGCACCGGCGCCGATGACAATTTTTGGTTCACTCATACTTCTTCCTCACAGGCGGCCAGTTCCTCGCTTGCATTCTCCCATCGGGCGTACAGATCGTCTCTGCGGGCGGTGGCGGCGTCCAGCTTGGCGGTTAGGTCCATCAGCGCCTGATAGTCCGCACCGGCAGACAGCTGCGCTTGCAGTTCTTCAATCTCTGCCTCCGTCTCCTCAATTTCCGCCTCCAACCGAGTAACGGCGGTACGCAGCTTGCGCAGGCGGGAGGCACGCTCCTTTTGCTCTTTATAAGAATTGGTCTTTGGTTTTTCTTTGACGGCAGCTGTCCTCTGCTGTGTGACCGCACGATGCGCCATATAGTCGTCGTAGTTGCCGGTATAGCTTTGCACCCCATTGGGCGTCAGCTCCAGCACCCGGGTCGCCAACTTATTGATAAAATATCGGTCATGGGACACGATGAGCATGGTGCCGTCATAATGAAGCAGCGTATTTTCCAGTTCTTCCCGTGAGGCTGCGTCCAGGTGGTTGGTAGGCTCATCCAGCAACAAGAAGTTATAGCCGCCCAGCATCAACTTCAGCAGTGCCACACGCGCACGCTCACCACCGGAACACACGGACAAAGGCCGATACACCTCTTCACCCTTAAACAGGAACGCCGCCAACGCATTGCGCACCCGGGTCTCCGTCATTTGAGGGAAGGTGTCCCACACCTCGCCGATCACCGTTTTAGTCAGGTCCAGCTTGGCCTGCACCTGGTCAAAATAGCCGGTGAGTAAGTTGCTGCCGAAGCGAAAAGTGCCGTCCTGGCGAGGGTATTCGCCGGTCAATATTTTGAGCAGCGTGGTCTTGCCGCAGCCGTTATCCCCCAGCAGGAACACCCGCTCCTGTCGCTTAATGTCAAAGGACACATTACGGAACAGCGCTTTGCCGTCAAAGGACTTAGACAAGCCGTCGCAGCTGAGCACATCTTCACCGCTGACACACTTGGGGGTAAAGTCAAAGCGGATTTTCTGCAACTTGGCGTCCGGCACCACCAGCTGGTCACGAATACGCTGGATCACCTTTTCCTTGCTCTCGGCAGTTTTGATATTCTTCTCCCGGTTCCACTGCCGCTGCTGGGCAATAATACCCTCCAGGCGGGCGATTTCTTTCATATCATTGTCGTACTTCTCGGCAATGGCCTTTTGCTCCGCCGCTTTTTTTTGCAGAAAAACGGAGTAGTTGCCGCTAAAGCAACGGATCTTTTGATTTTCCAATTCAATGGTTTTGTCCGTAATACGATCCAGGAAATAGCGATCGTGGGACACAATCAGGCAGGCGCCCTTAAAATCGGAAAGAAAGCTCTCCAACCACTCCACTGCGTGAATATCCAGGTGGTTGGTAGGTTCGTCCAACAGCAAAAAGTCTGCCTTGGACAACAGCAGCTTTGCCAAAATCAACTTAGACTTCTGTCCGCCGGACAGCTTGTCCGTGGACATATCAAACTGCTTTTCCGTAAAGCCCAGCCCCAGCAGCGCCGAGCGTGTCATGGATTTATAAGTCAGGCCGCCCTCTCGCTGGAACTGCTCCGTCAAACGGTCTTGCAGGGCAATATCCGCCGCTGTATCCCCTTGCCCGCTGCGCAGGCGATCACCAACTTCCTCCAGTTGGCGCTCCAGTTCCATCAACGGCGCAAACACGCTGACCAACTCGTTCAACACAGTATTGCCGGCAGAACAGGTGTGCTGCTCCATATAGCCCAGCTTACAATTTTTAGAGAGAAAGGCGCCGCCGCTGTCCGGCGTGTAGTCGCCGCAGATCACCTTAAACAGTGAGGTCTTACCCACGCCGTTGGCGCCAACAAAGCCCACTTTCTCCCGCTCTTTGATGGAGAAAGACACACCGGCAAACAGCGTGCGCTCCCCAAAAGACAAGGTTAAGTTTTGTACATCTAAAACGGCCACAGGCGCCCACCTCCCGGTTTGCAAAATAGATTTGCCCATATTTTACACTATCCCGGCTTGAAAGTGAAGTCCTTTTTTGTTATTATATCTGAGAAATCAATGGAAACAGAGGAAACAACTATGGAGATTTTAAAATTACAGCCCATCTTTAAGGATTATATTTGGGGCGGTCAGCGCCTGCGAGAGGACTTTGGGTTCCAAAGTGACCTGCCCAAACTGGCAGAGGGCTGGATGCTTGCCTGCCACCAAGCGGGTATGAACACCATCGACGGCGGCAGCTATGACGGTCAGCCTCTGGAGCAGGTGGTTGAGTCCGTGGGCAAAGAAGCGCTTTGCGGCACCAACGCCGCCCGATTTCCCTATTTTCCGGTGCTCATTAAGCTGATTGATGCCAAGGACAACCTGTCTATTCAAGTGCACCCGGATAACGACTATGCCCGCCGTGTGGAGAACGAATTCGGCAAGACCGAGATGTGGTATGTTCTGGACGCAGCCCCCGGCGCCCAGCTGATCTATGGCTTTAAGGAGAAGATCAGTAAGGAAGCATTCAAAGCCGCCATTGAGAACAACACGCTGCCACAGGTGCTCAACCATGTGGATATTCACAAGGGCGATGTATTCTTTATTGAAGCGGGCACGGTGCACGCCATCGGCAAGGGCGCGCTGATCGCCGAAATTCAGCAAAACAGCAATGTGACCTACCGGGTGTACGACTATGACCGGCGGGGCGCAGACGGCAAGCCCCGGGCGCTGCATGTAGCCAAAGCGCTGGATGTAGCCGTGCCGGAGCCGCCAAAATACGATACGCAGCCTATGGGGCAAAAAGAAAATATTGGTGGCGGCAGCCGGCAACTGCTGGCGCGTTGCCCTCTGTTCACCGTTTATCACTATGCCGTCAGCGACATGGTACAGCTGACTGCCGGTGCAGAGAGCTTTCAGCACATCTTAGTCACCGACGGCAACGGTACCATTGACGGCCGTTTGCTGCAAAAAGGCGACAGCTTCCTGGTGCCTGCCGGGTATGGCAACTTTGCCGTCAGCGGTCAATTAGAAATGCTTGTCACCTCTATTTAACTGAAAATCCAGCAACATGCATAAAAAGTCATTGCTATGGGCAAGATAGCAATGACTTAATTTTTTGGAGATGAAATTTATGCGTGTACTCAACAATATTGCACTGATCCTAGCCATTATCGGTGGGATCAACTGGGGCAGCATCGGGCTATTCAAGTTTGACATTGTGGCATGGATCTGCGGCGGGCAGGACGCAATCTTTGCTCGAATTATCTATGCCATTGTGGGTCTTGCTGCCGTGTGGTGTATTAGCTTGCTGTTTGGCAAGGGCAAGATCACAGAAGAATAAGTGCAAAAAAACACGGTCCATAGCTTTGTCTACGGACCGTGTTTTTATGTCGGCACTACTTATCTTTCCGGGAAGTCGCCCTCCAAGTATTGTCAGCGTGAATGAGCTTAACTACCGTGTTCGGGATGGGAACGGGTGGACCCTCATCACAATCAGCACCGACTGCGTAAGATAGAGTACCATAAACGCGACCGTTTGTCAACTAAGATTTGGCACATTCCCGCAGCATTTCCTTGCGGATCTTTGATAAAATGCGCTTTTCCAGCCGAGAAATATAGGACTGAGAAATGCCCATTTGATCCGCCAACTGCTTTTGCGTATGTACCCGGGCGCCAAACAAACCGAATCGCTGCACCATCAGGTGCCGCTCTTTCTCCGGCAAGCGCCGAACGATCCCCCGCAGCAGCCGCTTTTCGTCGTCGTCCTCCAGCAGCTCCGACACCGCATCCGGCTCTGTACCCAGCACATCGCTTAGGGTCAATTCATTCCCGTCCCAGTCCACAGAAAGCGGTTCATCAAAGCTCATTTCCGTTTTCATATTGGACACCTTGCGCAGGTGCATGAGGATTTCATTTTCAATACAGCGAGAGGCGTAAGTGGCCAGTTTAATATTTTTATTGGGATCAAAGGTGCGCACCGCTTTCATCAGCCCAATGGTGCCGATACTCACCAAATCCTCCGTGGCGGTTTGGCAGCTGTCAAACTTCTTGGCAATGTACACCACCAGCCGCAGATTGCGCACCACCAAAAGTTCCCGATGGGTGTTGTCCCCAGCCCGCAGTTCATTCATCACCGTTTCTTCTTCCTCGCGGGTCAAGGGGGGCGGCAGAGTCTCCGGCCCATTGATATAATGGCACTCTCGGCGAAACAGTCGCCGCACCCAGTCCATAATTCTTGCAAACATGCTTGTCACTCCCAGGAAAAAATTTTTGGATCGACTACCGCTTGGTAGTCCTCATTTTGGATATGATCGCTTAACGCCACATACACCTCCCCTACTGTGCCACGCCGCTTGCCGCTATGTACCGTTACCCGATGGGGACGAAAAGCAGTGAGCATACCCTCTCCACCCACCGTTTGGTACGGGATCACCCGAGGCGTTTCCGTATCCGGGAACAAACTGCGACGAGCCACGATCACCGGTGCGCCGGAGAATGGCTCTCGCAGCCGGTTACCGCTGTCTGCCAGAGCAAAGCAACGCACTTGGCGCGCCCCGGTATCTACGGTCAGCTCCAAGAGCGCACGCCGCCCGGCGTGCTTCTCATACAGCCGCAGGATCAGCAGCGCCAGCACATACGCCGCCAGTGCCAGTAGCAGCAGCGTGCGGGCGGGCAGATCAAAATAGACGGCGCTGTTCTTGACCACAATACGCCGCGGACGAAACAGCAACCACACCCCTACAATGAAGCCCAACAGGACAAAATTGGCAGCAAGGAAGCACAACAAGCACCGCAGGTACTTCTTAACGGATCCAAAGCCAAAGGCTGCCAGTACAAGTACCAGCGCAACGGCGATTTTAGAGAGCACCACTACCCAGGTGGGCAGCTTCGGCGCCAATAAGATCAGGCTATACGCCGCCCCCAGCATCGCGGCTATGCACAATCGACCGGTCCGCCGAGGCTGCTTGGTCAGCGCTGCCGTCAGCAGCAACAGCAGAAGGGTCATAAAAAAATTGACCACCAGCAACACATCCACATACACCACTTGCACGCCCTCGCCCCCCTTGCTCCCAGTATAGCCGGCAAGGCAGGCCGAATTTGTCATATCCGGGCAATAAAAAAAGCGGACAAACCCCAAAATTGCGCCAAATTTCGCAAAGGGTTTGTCCGCTTATTTTATTAAGGATTATTCTGATTTAGGCAAATTCAGCGCCGCCAAATAATGCAGCAGTGCCGCCCGGTCATTCTCTGCTTCTCCGGCAATTACCCCGGAAAGCAGCGCATCCAGCGCCCCGCCGATGGCCTTGCCTTGATAGCCTAAGGCCAGCAGCTCCTTGCCGCCGATAGCTAAGTCCCGCAAAGAGAACGCGTCGCCCCGCTCCAAGATCTCCCGCAGCAGCATCTTGGTACGGTACAGCTCTTCAATCTCCGGCTGGGTACGGGCCAAATTCTGTGCAGCCAGGTCCGCCGTCTTAACATCAATCAGATCCAGCGTGCCCGCCGGGCCCAGCCGGTTCAGCCAACGCTTGACACTCTTTTCGTCCGTTAAAATATGGCCGTCGTGGTAACGAATTAGAGGCAAAATACGCTGCATACTGGCTCGACTTGCTTTCAACCGTTCCAGCGCCGCTTTTGCCAGCTGTTCACTGACAGTCGGATGACCGTAAAAGTGGTCAATGCCTTCTTCGTCCGTCGTCTTGCACGCCGGTTTGCCGGTGTCGTGAAAGAGCATGACCAACCGCAAGTCTGCGTCCTTAGGCGCCGCCTCCACAGACCTGGCAATGTGGGTAAACACATCGTACACATGCCATGGGTTTTGTTGGGCACAGTCAAAGGCGGGTACCAACTCCGGCACCACCACACCGATAATCTCTTTGTATTCTACCAGCACATCAAAGGCCCAGTCGCCAAGTAGCAACTTTTTCAGCTCCACATAGATCCGCTCGGCGGACACCAGGTGGAGTCGCTCTTTCAGTTCAAAAGCAGCCTTTGCCGTTTCTTCCTCCAAGGTAAAGCCCAAAACGGCTGCAAAGCGCAGGGCGCGGAGAATACGCAGAGCGTCCTCGGTAAACCGCAGGCGCGGCTCTCCCACGCACCGCAGGCACTTGGCTTTCATATCCGCCTGGCCGCCAAAGGGATCTACAAATCCTCTCACCGGGTGGTAAGCCATGGCGTTGACGGTAAAATCCCGGCGCGCCAAATCCGTTTCCACCTCTGGCACAAAGGTCACCCCGTCCGGGTGGCGGCTGTCCGTATAGCTGCCGTCGGTGCGAAAGGTGGTGATCTCATAAGTCTTGCCGTTTAGGACCGCGGTGACCGTACCGTGCTGTAAACCGGTCTCAATATACCGTATGCCGGCCGCTGCCAGCACCGCCTCTGTCTGCCGGGGCAGCGCAGAGGTGCACAAATCAATATCCGCATACGCCCGACCCATACAGGCGTCCCGCACGCAGCCGCCCACCGCATAGGCGCGGTAGCCCGCCTGTTCCAGCAGATCTAAAAGCTGCCGGGCTTCTCTATCCAGTTGCAAATAATCACCTGCCTTAGGGGTATGCTAACGGTATGACTGATTTTTTCTTTTATCTTTTTCGCTTTCTGTTCGGCGGCGCCGCCTACTGTACCATAGAGTTGATATACCGGGGCCGCACACATTACTCCATGTTCTTTGCCGGTGGAATTATCTTAGCAGCCTTTTACTGCCTGGAGCGCACGCAACCGGATTTGCGGCTGGCGCTCAAGTGCCTAATGGGTGCCGGAATCATCACCGGGGTAGAACTGGTATTTGGCCTGATTTTCAACCGTGCGCTGGGTATGGGCGTTTGGGATTACAGCCGGGTGCCGCTGAATTTATGGGGCCAAATCTGCCTGCCCTTTACGCTGATTTGGCTGGGCTTTGTCATTCCAAACGATCCGCTGATTTGAGCGCCGGGCATAGTCTGCCAGCACCTGCCGTGCCTGCGCCCGCTCCTCCCGGGTCAAGGGTGCCTGCTCCTCCGGGTAGTCCCAGCGGTCGAATGGGTCTTTCTTGGTAATGACCCGCACACGACCCCGGCGCACCCAAGGATAAACCAAAATTTTGCGCTTATTCTTTACATAGTAGAGAAAGCCCTGTTTGCGCCCGGATACATTGCGAATATAATGCAGTCCCTTGGCTTGCTTCATAATCAGTAGAATTTGCTGATCCGCAGGCATGCGCCGCACCTGCCAGCGGTTAAATGCCGGCAGCAGCACCAGGCCAAGCAACAGCACAGCGGCAACGATCAGTGCAATTTGCCAGCCGCTCATTCTAC
>ERZ834382.1349-NODE-1349-length-21636-cov-3.671378_pt1 | contig 21636 bp, 13 predicted proteins | sample MGYA00519692_ERZ834382 | MGnify/ENA primary metagenome ERZ834382 (study PRJEB31850, sample SAMEA3708751) | human gut metagenome | biome: human gut; feature: human-associated habitat; material: faeces | place: China | collected 2014 ...
CGAAATTGAACGTCAGATTGGCGTGAATGCGGCCCGCGCAGCGTCAACGAGCCCCGCCGTTCGGTAGAACGGCGGAACTAATTACCTTACGTAGACGACGTTGTCGCGGCGCGGCTTTGTCTCGGGTAGCGTGTCCTCGGCATAGCCCAGAATGCAGTTACCGACACCGCGCAGGCTGCCGTCGGCGGGCAGGCCCCAGCTGGCCAGCAGCTCCAGGCCCTCGGGCGAATCGAAAACCTCATGCGCGCGGTGAATCCAGCACGAATCGACACCCAGTGCATAAGCCGCATTGAGCAGGTTGCCCATGGCGAGCGAGCCGTCTTCCAGATGTGTGGGCACGCTGCGGTCAACCAGCACCACCACAACGGTTTTGGCACCGTAGAAGGGGTCGCCGTTGCTGCCCATGACTTGCGCGTTGAGCTGTGAGAGACGCTCAACGGTTGCGGGATCGGTGACGGCGACAAACGTCACCGGCTGGCGGCCCATGCCGCTCGGTGCATATTGGCCGGCTTCGATAATACGTGCAAGCTTCTCGGCCTCGACGGGACGATCGCTGTAGTTGCGGCAGCTGCGGCGGTGAATGAGCGCTTCGATAGTCTCCATGGTGTCTCCTTGTGGTGGCGTTGCAGATGCCACGTTCATACCCGTCGGGCTCAAACGATAGACGGTCAATTGCCCGGCCAAAAGGATAGATTCCAATTGGGAAAGTAGGTTTGCATAAAACTGCGACAAGAATGTGACAAACCAATGGGATGGTTAAACGTTTTATCCCGTCTACCCTGCGGTTTTTTACCACTTGCCTAAATGACGAACGCATAACCTCTGATAAAGGTTTTACTAAAGGAGTACCAACGTTTATCAACGCGCCGTGGTGGCGCTGGGCCAGGAGGTAACTATCATGTTCCAGGCTGGAGATGTCGTCGAGACTGACTTCGAAGGATTTCTGAAGCTGCTGCGTTCCAAGACGCGCGCTTTTGTGACGATCGACAACCACGAGTACTACATCACGCACACCGATGGCTATTGGCGTGTTCAGGATTGCGAGGCCCTCAACGACAAGGGCCACTTTACTGACTGCTCCGAGCTGGTCAACACGGTCTGTGAGGTCGTCGAGCTGCCGTGGATTGCCGGCAAGAGCCTGCATGACAGCTTCTCGGGCGCTACGGTCTATGAGGCCGTCGCCGCTTAACGGGCAATAAAACCCGCTTTTCACGTGACCGCTGGCGCTGCCCCCGCGCCGGCGGTCTTTTTCTGCCGATAGGCCATAAAAGTGCAAGCATTTGCGGAGAGCCTGTTGACGATAGTCAAAACTCGGACTAATCTAGAGATACAAAATTGGTCAAAAATCGGACAATCGAATGGTGGGATAGATGAATAGTGCGGTTACGCTGGTCGACTTCGACCGGTTGCTCAATGGACTCGACCATATCTATTCGGAGTTCTCGCGCGCCTGCGGTCTTTCGGACTGCGCTTACTGGATGCTCGTCGATACCAGCACGGCGGGCGGCAGTATTGCCGTAAGCCGCCTGACGAGCGAATGGTTCTACAGCAAGCAGACCATCAACTCGGCCATTAAAACCTTGACGGCGCGGGACTTTGCAACGTTGGAGTTTGCCGAAGGCAGCCGTAAGAACAAGGTTGTGCGTTTGACCGAAGCGGGCATGCGGTTTGCCGAGCGTTATGCGCTGCCGGCACTCAAGGCCGAGCAGCGAGCCTTTGGCGCGCTTGAGCCGTGTGAGCAGCGCGAGATTATGCGCTTGATCGGAAAATTCTCTCAGGTGCTCGGTGAGGGGTGCGAGGCATTTAAGCAGCATATCGCTGCCGAGAGCCAAGCCGAGAATCAAGGTGAGGGGGAGTCGTGCGACTGTTAATGAGGTTTCTGAAGTCCTATCGAGGGCTTGTCGCAGTGACGCTGCTGGTGCTGCTGGTTGATAACGTCGGCACGCTGTTGGTTCCCACGATGCTGGCGAACATGGTCAACACCGGTATCACCACGGGTGATGTCGACTACATTTTGCGCAATGGCCTCTACATGCTTATCGCGACCGGCATGGCCAGCGGCGGCGCGGTGCTGGGCTGCTATCTTTCGGCGCGCTTGGCCGCCAACGTGGCCTGCGATATCCGCAATGCCGTGTACGACAAGTCGCTCGAGCTCGCGGCCAGCGACTTTGAGCGCTTTGGCACCGGATCGATGATCACGCGCTCGCTCAACGACATCAATGTGATTCAGCAGGCCATCCTGCAGACGATCCAGCTGGTGCTGCCGGTGCCGTTCTTGGCCGTCGCGGGCATCATTTTTGCGTGGCTCATCGATCCCGCCATGGGTACGCTGCTGGGCGTGGTGGTTGCGATCGTGCTGGTGGCGGCAGTCTTTACCGTGGCTAACGCCGCGCCAATTTTTATGCGCCTGCAGAGCTTTATCGACCGCATGAACGTGGTGCTGCGCGAGAACATCGTGGGCGTTCGCGTCATCCGCGCTTTTAATAAAGAGCTTCACGAGGAGCAGCGCCTGGACGAGGTGTTTAGCGATTACGCGGACAACGCCATTAAGGTCAACCACCTGTTTGTGGGCCTTGATAGCTCTACCTTCTTTTTGATGAACATTGCCGAGGTGGCGGTGCTGTGGGTGGGCGGCAACCGCGTTGGCGCCCACGCCATGCAGATCGCGAGCATCTCCGCGGTGCTGGAATATGCGCTCCTGATCCTGTTCTTTGTGATGATGGCGCAGATGGTAGTGCTGACGCTGCCGCGCGCCGCGGCGTGCCTGAACCGTGCGCAGCAGGTGTTGGAGATTGAGCCGAGCATCGTGGACGGTGAGCGTACGCTGGGTGACGGGGCGCCTGCCTCCGGGGGCGATGCGGATGCGGTCGCTGAGTTCGATCACATGTCGTTTCGTTTTGACGATGCCGATGAGGACACCCTGTGCGACCTGAGCTTTGCCTGTCGTCGCGGTCAGACGACCGCGATTGTGGGCTCGACGGGCTCGGGCAAGTCGACGGTGGCAAAGCTTCTGCTGCGTTTTCACGATGCCACCAAGGGTGCCATTCGCCTGGACGGCGTCGACCTGCGCGAGCTTTCGCAAGACGAGATTCGCGGGCGCATTGCCTACGTCCCGCAGAAGGCATGGCTGTTCTCGGGCACCGTGGCAAGCAATTTGCGCTTTGGCAACGAAGACGCGACCGAGGCCGATATGCTCCACGCGCTCCAGGTTGCCCAGAGCACCTTTGTGCTCGATCAGCCGCAGGGGCTCGATACCCCGGTGGCGCAGGGTGGCACGAACTTTTCGGGCGGTCAGCGCCAGCGCCTGGCCATTGCCCGCGCCCTCATGAAGCATGCCGATCTGTATATCTTCGATGACAGTTTTTCGGCCTTGGACTTTAAGACCGATGCGGCGCTGCGCCATGCGCTGCAGGAGGAGACGCGCGACGCTGCGGTGCTCATCATCGCGCAGCGCATCTCGACGATCTTGCATGCCGACCAGATCGTGGTGCTCAAGGACGGCGAGGTCGTGGGCCTGGGCGCGCATGACGAGCTTATGGAAACTTGCGAGGTGTACCGCGCTATCGCGGAGTCGCAGATGAAGGGAGGTGAGTAGCATGACCGAGGAGCTCAAGAAGCGCGGCGACGCAATCGATTCGAACGATTCGGACGCCGCTGAGAAAACGGTCGACCAGGCTGCCGCGGTGCTCGAGCTGGATGACGCCATCAAGGCGGCCGAGCGCGAGGCCCGCCGCCAGGCGCTCTACGAGGAAAACGAGCGCGCCGAGGACGAGCGCGCCCGCGCCGAGGCAGAACGCATGCGCGACGTGGACGACGAAGACGAGGACGAGACGCCTCGGGATACCTGGGCGACGGTGCGCCGCTTGTGGAGCGAGGCCGCCGGCGACCATTGGCGCTTTTATATTGTGTTCGCGAGCATCGTGTTCTACGCCATTTTCAACACCGCCGCGCCAGCGTACAGCGCCCACGTCATCGATGAGCTGTGGGGGCATATGCAGGTGGCGTTTGCCAACGACACTACCTTCAGCATTACCTGGGAGCATTGCGGCAAGACCATTTTCGTCTACTTTATGATCTGGACGGCAGCCGCTTCCTTCTATGCGCTGCAGAGTTTTTTGATGTCGAGCGTCGCCGAGCGACTCAACTTGCGTCTGCGCAACCGCATCGCGCAGAAGCTCAGCCGCCTGCCGCTCGCCTACTTTGACGCGCATCGCCCCGGCGAAGTGGTCAGCCGCGCGACCAACGACTTGGACAAGATGTCCGAGAGTATGCAGCGCGGATTGCTGCAGCTGCTGGTATCGATCGGTACCGTGACGGGTGCCATCATCATGATGTTCGTCTATAGCGTTAGGCTCACGTTGATCTTTTTGGGTTTTACGGCGGTATCGCTGCTGGTGACCAAGGTGGTTTCGCGCCGTACGCATGATGTGACGGGCGAGCGTCAGGAATGGGTGTCCAAAATCACGAGCGCGGTCGAGGAGGGCTATTCGGGCCGCTTGGTGATTCGCGCATTCAATCGCGAGCACCAGAGCTCTGCCGAGGTGCACGAGGCCTCGGGCGAGCTGGCCCGCGTGAGCACCAAGGCCGACTTTATGATCAACGCCGTCGGACCCGCGGTTCGCTTTATCGGTCGCCTGGCGCAGATCGTGATTGCGCTCGTGGGCTGCAGCATGCTGGTTGCCGGTCACATGACCGTCGGCGTGTTCCAGGCGTTCTTCCAGTTTATCTACGAGGCGTCCGAACCCATGACGCAGCTGTCGTTCACTTTCAACTCGCTGCAGAGCGCGCTGGCGAGTGCGGAGCGCGTGTTCGACCTGCTCGATGAGCCCGAGATGGAGGCCGATCCGCAGCCGGGCGAGGCTGCCAATCTGCCGGGTCGCGTGGAGGGCCGCGTCGCTTTTGAGCATGTGCGCTTTGGCTATTCGCCCGACAAGCCGCTTATGCGCGACGTGTCGTTTGCCGCCGAGCCGGGTCAGAAGATCGCCGTGGTGGGAACCACGGGCGCAGGCAAGACGACGCTCATCAACCTGCTCATGCGCTTTTACGAGATCGACGGCGGCCGCATTACGCTCGACGGCGTGGATACGAGCCTCATGAACCGCGGTGAGCTACGTCAGCAGTTTGGCATGGTGCTGCAGGACGCCTGGCTGTTCGACGGCACGATTGCCGAAAACATCGCCTACGGCTGCCCCGAGGCAACGCGCGACGAGATCGTGGCCGCCGCCCGCGCCGCGCAGGTCGACTTCTTTGTGCGCACCATGCCGCAGGGCTACGACACGCGCGTGGCCAATGATGCCGAAAGCATCAGCCAGGGCCAGCGTCAGCTGCTGACCATTGCGCGCGTGCTGCTCAACAACCCGGCGATTCTCATCTTGGACGAGGCGACGTCGAGCGTGGATACGCGCACCGAGCTTGCCATCGGCCGTGCCATGGACGCGCTCATGCATGGGCGCACGAGCTTTGTGATCGCACATCGCCTGTCGACGATCGTGGATGCCGACCTGATTCTGGTCATGGATCATGGCAACATTATCGAGCAGGGCACGCATAAGGAACTGCTGGCTGCCGAGGGTGCTTACGCCGACCTCTATCTGAGCCAGTTCGCATAGTGTGACAAAGGGACAGTCCCGCATGTCACATCAAAAAGAAAGGCGCGCCGGGGATGGATTCCCTGGCGCGCCTTTTGCGTCGGTGCCGATGTTGTTTTGTGCCGCTCGCGTTCCTAGTGCTCGTCCACGAGCTTGGCGACGAGGGCCTTGAGCTCGGCCACCTCTCGCTCGAGTTCCTTGACGCGGCGGGCATTCTCGGTGATGCCCTGGCGGTTGAGGGCGCTCTGCTCGGCGGCGTCATCGGGCATGTACTCGCGATGCTGCTTGGCATCGAAGCTTTCTTCGAACACGCGGCAGCCGTTGCGCTTGATGATGCGCCCGGGCACGCCCACGACGGTGCAGTTATCGGGCACGTCTTTGACGACGACCGAGTTACCGCCGATCTTGACGTTGTTGCCGATGCGGATGTTGCCGAGCACCTTGGCGCCCGTGCCCACGGTGACGTTGTTGCCCAGGGTGGGGTGGCGCTTGCCGGTTTCGTTGCCGGTGCCGCCGAGCGTGACGCCCTGATAGAGCACGCAGTTGTCGCCCACAATGGTGGTTTCGCCGATGACAACGCCCATGGCGTGGTCGATAAAGAAATGCTTGCCGATCTGTGCGGCAGGATGAATCTCGACGCCGGTGATATGACGGGTGATTTGTGAGAGCACGCGGGCGAGCGAGCGATGACCATGCTCCCAGAGCCAGTGCTCGGGTACGTGGTTCCATTTGGCATGCAGGCCGGGGTACGAAAGGAAAATGACCAGGCCGTTTTGTGCGGCGGGGTCCTGCGCTTGGACGGTCTTGATGTCCTCGCGAACGGTATTGATAAAGCTCACCGGCCGCCCTCCCTTAGCGCCATGGCAATGCGATTCAATAAAGTATAGCGATTCGATAGGGATTAGGAAGGACAATCTTGGCGGCATTGCGCGACAGGTGTCAGTTATGCAAACTTGCTGGTAATGGAGTCATGCTTTTGTGGGGTTGCGCACGAGGGGGCACCGCAACCGTATACTGGTCAACTTGGACGTATCCGCGCCCACAACTGAGAGGTTTTACTTCATGGGTTTCATCAATTTTATTGCCGAGCTGCTTAAGGACCCGCGCACCGCGATCGCCAGCTGGATCGCCGCCGGCCCGCTTATGGCCTACGGCTGCGTGTTCCTGATCATCTTTATCGAGACGGGCGTGGTGTTCTTCCCGTTCCTTCCCGGTGATTCGCTGCTGTTCGCCTCGGGTTTCTTTGCCCACAATGGCGGCTTTAACATTGTGGCGCTTCTGGCCACCGCATGGGCCGCTGCCATTTTGGGCGATCAGTGCAACTTTATGATCGGTCACTTCTTTGGCAAAAAGATCATCGCTTCGGGCAAGGTCAAGGCTATGACGCCCGAGCGAATCAAAAAGTCCGAGGACTTCCTGGACAAGTGGGGCCACCTGGCCATCTTCCTGGGTCGCTTCTTCCCGTTTATCCGCACCTTTGTGCCTTTCATCGCCGGCATGGGCGGCATGCACTGGCGCAACTTTGTCATCTTTAACGTGCTGGGCGGCATTACCTGGTCGACGGTCTTTACGCTGCTGGGCTACTTCTTTGGCGGCATTCCCTTTGTGCAGGAGCACTTTGAGCTGCTGATTATCGGCATCGTTGCCGTGTCGATTATCCCGACTGTGGTCGGTCTGGTTAAGGCAAAGCTGGGCAAAAAGAACGTATAGATCGAGCCGGCGCGCAAACCGTGCCGTTGAGGTCCGTCACCGCTTACGGTGGCGGGCCTTTTTGTTTCGGTCAAATGAAAATACTTTAGTTAGTTAAAGAAAAGCGTTTTATCCGACGCGTGTGCGGAGTACAATCTCGTGCATGCGAATCGACGTGCCATCGGCTTTGATGCTGTTCGCGTGTCCCGTCCGGCTCTACGCTCCGGGCGTGCGACGTTGCGACGCGGTCGGCCTCGGTCCTTGCGTGTGGGTTCGCGAGTATGCAACTGTGTATGTAAGGAGCGACATATGACTGTCGAGAAGAAGGATATCGATTGGGGTAGCCTCGGCTTTGGCTACATGAAGACCGATTACAGCTACGAGGCTCATTGGAAGGATGGCGAGTGGGACGAGGGCGGCCTGACCACCGACCACACCCTGCATGTCTCCGAGTGCGGCGGCATCTTCCATTACTGCCAGGAGGTCTTTGAGGGCCTGAAGGCCTACACCGCCGAGGACGGCAGCATCGTCTGCTTCCGTCCCGACATGAACGCCGAGCGTATGTACGACTCTGCGCAGCGCCTCGAGATGCCCCCGTTCCCCAAGGACAAGTTTGTTGAGGCCGTCAAGCAGGTCGTTTCTGCCAACGCCGCCTGGGTTCCGCCTTTCGGCTCCGGTGCGACCCTGTACGTGCGTCCGTTTATGATCGGCTCTGGTGACGTGATCGGCGTGGCTCCCGCTCCTGAGTACACGTTCCGCATTCTCGTGACCCCGGTCGGTCCGTACTTTAAGGGTGGCCTCAAGCCCGTCAAGCTGCGCGTTTCCGAGTACGACCGCGCCGCACCGCACGGCACCGGCAACATCAAGGCCGGCCTCAACTACGCCATGTCCCTCAAGCCCACGATGGAGGCCCATCGCGAGGGCTATGCCGAGAACCTGTATCTCGACTCCGAGTCCCGCACCTATGTCGAGGAGACCGGTGGCGCCAACGTCCTGTTCGTGAAGGAGGATGGCACGCTTGTCGTTCCGCAGTCGCACACTGACTCCATCCTGCCCTCCATCACCCGTCGCTCGCTCGTTCAGGTTGCTCAGGACCTGGACATAACCGTCGACCAGCGCCCCGTCGAGTGGGCCGAGGTCAAGGCCGGCACCTTTGTGGAGTGCGGCCTGTGCGGCACCGCCGCCGTCATCTCCCCGGTGGGCGAGATCGACAATAAGGTTTATGGTGCCGATGAGACCGTGACCTTCCCGGCTGGCTACACCGAGATCGGCCCTGTGATGAAGAAGCTCCGCGAGACCCTGACTGGTATCCAGTCTGGTGCTGTTGAAGATAAGCACAACTGGGTCTATACCGTCGCGTAAGCTGCCATAGCTGTTCGGCCCGAGGGCAACCTTCCTTTCCGGCGCGTCCTCGGACATGAAAGAACCTCCGCTGCGCACTTCGTGCGGCGGAGGTTCTTTCGTCCTGCGGAGTGCGCCGGAAAGGAAGGTTGCCCTCGGGCCTGCGTTACCTCGGCGCTGCCGTTACGGGCAATATAGATCTGAATTAAAGATGGCGCATGGCCTTTTAGGCCGCGCTTTTGTTTTGGTTCGCGCCATGTGGGGGCGATGGCGACGTGCATTTTTGCGAGTATTCTGCAATCGAAGGCCCCTGCATACCGACCTCGGGCAAAAAATCGGGATTTCTCGATGTTTTCTACGAATGATGGGCGGGGTTATGGGCTGACAGCGTTTGATTTGCAGGGATATTCGCGGTCTTTGGCATTTATCGCGGCGCCCGAAGCCCTTGGTTATGTTGAATACTCCTAAAAATGCACGGCGCTTAGAGGGGGACCTTCGCGAAAAAGGAAACCGCCCCGTCGAAGTATGCATTCGACGGGGCGGTTTATGCATTTGGCCGATTAAAGATGCGCTGTCAAACTACTAGAACTTGACGGTCGGGGCCTGGCGGGCTGCTTCGGCGGCCTCGAAGCCCTGGCGCTCCTTAAACTGGAAGATGCCGGCAAAGATGACAGCCGGGAACGTCTGGATGGCGTTGTTGTAGCTGAGCACGCAGTCGTTGTAGCTCTGGCGTGCATAGCTAATCTTGTTCTCGGTATCCTCGAGCGACGCCTGCAGCTGCGTAAAGTTGGTGTTTGCCTTAAGGTCGGGATAGGCCTCGGCTACGGCGAAGAGCTGGCGTAGCGCACCGGTCAGCACGTTGTCGGCCTCCATCTTGGCCTCGGGCGTGGTGGCCTTGACGGCGGTGTTACGCGCGCTGATCACGGCGGAGAGCGTCTCTTGCTCGTGCTTGGCGTAGCCCTTGACGGTCTCGACCAGGTTGGGGATCAGGTCGTTGCGGCGCTGCAGCTGCGTATCGATGTTCTGCCAGGCGTTATCGATGCGGTTACGCTTGGTGACCATGTTGTTGTAGATGCCGGCGATGGCGCAGACAATCACAATGACAACAACGATGCCGATGATGACGGTAATCATGATGTCTCCGTTTCGAATGGCCGCGGCGGCATGCGCCAGCTGCCGTTGGTATAACGCTACTAGTATACCCGCAACGTTTTGCCGTGCCGAACTTTCCGGTAAGCGTTATGTTTTCGGCGGGGTCGGCACCGGGGTAAAACGCGCGAGGTACAGGTGTAAGATATGCGACAGATTGACGAGTGTTGTCTTTGCCCTGAGGATGGCGATACCAGTGGACCTTCGCATTAAGAAAACCTACCGTGCCCTGTTCGATGCTTTCACCGAGCTTCTCGAGGAGCATCGTTTTGAGGACCTGACGGTTGCCATGCTGTGCGGCCGCGCCATGATTCGCCGCACGACGTTCTACAAGCACTTTCGCGACAAGAACGACTACTTTGCCTTTTATATCGATGAGCTCATGTCCGGCTTGCCGCAAAAACAGCCCGATGAGGCCGGCACAGTGTCTGCCGAGGACGTGCGCGCGCTTCGGCACGCGATTTTGGACGATGCCATGGACCTGATTCTGGCCCATGAGCAGCTCATGGACAACATTTTGGCGAGCAGCATGTCGGGAATGCTGACCAACGTTATTTGCGACCGCATTGCCCGCTCCATCCGCGAGCGTGTGATGAACGTGCTTGCCGAGGATGCCCTGGCCCCCGTGTCACTCGAGACGACGTCTGAGTTTGTCGCCGGCGGTATTATTCGACTTTTCACGATATGGTGGGAATCGGGCCACGATCTTGAGCGTCGACCCGAGATGGCCGACGTGGTCGATGCGCTGTTTGAGCGGACCATGACACCGGTGCATCACTAAAAGTGGCGGAGAGAGGGGGATTCGAACCCCCGGAACGCTCTCGCGCTCAACGGTTTTCAAGACCGCCGCATTCAACCGCTCTGCCATCTCTCCGTGAGTCGTAATGATAGCATCGTTTTGAATTTGCAACAGGGAAGGCGAACGATGACGATCACCGAAATCGACGAGAAGTTCATGCGCGAGGCGTTGGCGGAGGCGCGAGCCGCCGCGGCGGTGGGCGAGGTGCCCATCGGAGCCGTAGTGGTGCGCGACGGCGAGATCGTCGCGAGGGCGCACAATCGGCGCGAGCTCGACCAGGACCCTTCGGCGCATGCAGAGTTCGCGGCCCTGTGCGCCGCCGCTCGGTCGCTCGGTCGCTGGCGCCTTTCCGACTGTACGGTCTACGTAACGCTCGAGCCCTGCTGCATGTGCGCAGGCCTTATGGTTAACGCGCGCGTGGGGCGCTGCGTGTATGGCACGAGCGACGCCAAGGCGGGCGCGTTGGGATCCCTATACGATTTGAATGCCGACTCGCGCCTGAATCATCGGTTTAATGTGGCGACTGGGGTCCTGGCGGATGAGTGTCGTGAGGTGTTGAGCGGCTATTTTAGTGGGCTGCGTGGCACCGATGGTACTGGCTGCGGCTGTGGGGCCGATCTTGAGGCACATGCCGCTCACGCTGAGGCGCTCGCGTGTGCCGAAGATATTGTCGTTGAGGCGGTCGATTTTGGTGCCGCGTGCCGCCGGCCCCGCCGTGTGCTGTTGGCGATCGACTCCTTTAAGGGCAGCGTTTCGAGTGCGCAGGCGGAGGCGGCGGTTGCCGAAGGCATGCGCCGTGTGTGGCCCGATGCCGAGGTGCGCACATTGCCGCTGGCAGATGGTGGCGAGGGAACGCTCGATGCCGTTGCCGCATGCGAGCTTGTGACCTGTGAGGTGGCAGGTCCCTTGGGCAAGCGCGTGTCTGCCCGGATGCTGGTGGACGGCGAGCACGAGTCGGCTGTAATTGAGATGGCCGAGGCGGCGGGTATTGGGTATTCACCCTGCACGGAATCGGCGGCGCTGGTTGCTACAACCTATGGCGTGGGCGAGCTCATGCTTCGCGCAGTCCGTGCTGGGGCAAAGACTATCTATATTGGTCTGGGCGGCAGTGCCACCAACGACGGTGGCGCCGGCATGCTGCAGGCGCTGGGCGCGCGTCTTGTCGATGACCGTGGCTGCGATATCGCGCCGGGGCTCGCGGGCCTTGAACACGTGGCGAGTATCGATTTGGCACCGGCGCTACGGGCACTGAATGGCGCTCGTATCGTTGTGCTTTCGGATGTCGAGAACCCACTCGTGGGGCGTCGCGGCGCGCTTGCGGTGTTCGGCGGACAGAAGGGTCTGCCGGCTGATGATGCCGAGGCACTTCACAGGTACGACAGTTGGATGGTCGGCTACGGCCGCCTGCTCGATACGGCGATTGCCGGAGCTCGAGCCCAGGGGTTGTTGCGCACACCTGAGGGCGCACGGACATTTGGCTCGGTGCTCGGCGTGCCCGGTGCCGGTGCCGCCGGCGGCCTGGGTGCCGCGCTGCTGGCGCTCGGCGCGGAGCTGCGTTCGGGCGTGGAGACGGTGCTCGATCTGATTGGGTTTGACGAGCGCGTGCGCGATGTCGACCTGGTCATAACGGGCGAGGGCAATATGGACGAGCAATCCGCCGCCGGCAAAGCGCCGGTGGGTGTGGCTCGCCGCGCCAAGCGATATGGCAAGCCGTTGGTCGCCGTCGTGGGCGGTCGCGCTGTCAACCTGGATGCGGTATATGGGCAGGGTATTGACTTGGTTTTGCCGATCTGCCGCAAGCCCATGGACCTGGAGCGGGCACTCGATTCGCAAGAAGCCACAACCAACCTCATCTGTGCCGGCGAGTCTGTTGCGCGAGCCTACGACCTCGGCCGCATCTAGAAAAGTAGTCTTTTTGCACTTCAGGTGTTGACGCCGCCATTTATGTGCCATTAGTAGATTGCTCTTCGTTCAGTTGTTCGCCAATTAATCATGCCAATTAATTACCATTTCGGGCGAAGACGTGGATTATCTCCATGATGGGCCTCTTTGGTCATAATGTTGTCTTTAACTGTCCTTAATCAATAGATCGCTCGTGGGAAGAGAAGGCGACACCAGAGGGGGAGAAGGGAATTGGAGAGGAAAGTTTTCGGCGGGGGGGCAGAGAGTCGCTGCTCTCTGCCTTGCGCTGGTTCTCGGCTTCGGATGTTTATCCGTTGGCGCGACGGCCGGTGTCGCATATGCGGCCACGGAATCGCGGACTGCGTATACTGCGGAGGAGTTTGAGATCACCCAGGACGGCGTGACCTATTCGTGCGAGACCACGGATAAGGGCATGGCGGAAATCACAGGTATTGTTGCCGACGACAGTGTGACCGCGGTGAGTGTGCCCAGCTCCATCGAGCATGGTGGCCAGACCTACAAAGTCACCAAACTTTATTTCTCGTCTGGTATCGTGGCCAAGAACGTTGAGCAGCTGACGCTTCCCGACACGCTCGAAAAAATGTACGGAGGGAATTTCCGGAGGTTCGCAAAGGTCAAGGAGCTCCATATCCCTGGCTCCATCAAGAACTTCGCTTGCTCGCTGCAAAACGCTGGCTCGCTCGAAAAGCTCTATTTCGATGAGGGCGTCGAGGAGATTAGCGCCAACATGATGGTCTATGGCTGCAGCAACCTTTCGGAGATCGATCTCCCCTCAACCCTCAAAATGATTTCGGGCTCGGGCGCCTTCGAGGGGGCTACGGCCCTCACAGGCATCGAGTTTCCAAAAGATGTCGCCTTCTCCGACACCATAACGGGCGTGTTCGAAGACTGCACGTCTCTGACAAGCGTGTCGTTGCCCGCTTCGGTTACCAAGATCCCCTCGCACATGTTTGACGGATGCACCTCTCTCACGTCCGTCACCGCGCTGAGCGAAATCGAGTCCATCGGGGATGGGGCGTTTCGGACTTGCTCGAGTTTGACTGGGATCGATTTCCCAGGCACATTGAAGAGCATCGGATCCTCTGCTTTCCAGGGGTGCGCCAGCCTGGTGAACGTGCCCAATCTAAGCAAGGTGACAAAGATGGGCTGGGGGGCTTTTTACGAGTGCAAAAATCTGCAGGCGTCCGTGGATCTGTCCTCGCTTCAGAACATTCCGGACAATGCGTTCTGCTACACACCGGTTAAGATCGTGGGGCTTTGCGACAGCCTGAAGAGTATCGGTGAGTGGGCCTTTATCCAGAGCAACGTCGCCGTCCAGCTTCCCAGGACACTTGAGACAATTGGCAACTACGCCTTCTATTACGGCACGTTGCCGGAGCAGCTTTCCATTCCGGATTCCGTGACTTCCGTTGGCACGGCGGCCTTCTCGGGCGTAGGTGGCGTGAAGGATGTGACGATCGGGCGCGGCCTCACCGAAATACCCTCGGGTATGTTTGAAGGCAGCACGGTTAAAAAGATCACAATCGAAAACAGCATGGACGACATCAAAGGCTCGGAGAACCTCCCGTTCTTTGGCGTCGATATCGTCTACACGCGCGAGTCCATCGATGACGGCGTCGGCGGTACCGTGAGCGATGACAGCACCAAGACCCTTCAGGATCTGGTCGACGAGGCCCCCTATGACAAGGAAACCGTCATCACCCTGAAAAAGCACGTGAAGCTTGGCTCCACGCTCACGATTCCTGCCGGGAAGATGATTAAGATCACGTCGGATGAGCCCTATACCATCTTGGCAAAGAAAAGCGGCTTCTCCGTACTGGTCAATGTTGCCGAGGGGGCATCCCTCGAGCTGTCGGGGAAAGTGTCCCTGAGTGGTCGCTACAACAAGGGCGCCATTATTTCTAGCAGGGGAGCGGTTGTGCTCTCTGACGAGGCCGTTGTGTGCGACGGCGCTGCGAACACCGTCAATACGGGTGTCATCGACGTGTCGGGAGACAAGGCTTCGCTTACCATGACGGGCGGCGTTATCGAGCAGTGCGAACTTAAGGACGCGTATTGCGGCGCTGTCCACGCGAAAGACGGCGCTCATGTTGTCATGAAGGGCGGCGTTATCCGTAAGAATCACGTGTCTTTCTCCGCAGACGGCGATGGTAATTACCTTTCGTCTACCGGCATCATGCTGATGGGCGATGCCCACCTTGAGATGAGTAACGGCAGTATCGAGGATAACGCCGGCTATCAGGGCGGCGCGGTGGTCATGTACAGCGAGGCTCGTAACCAGAGAGCCTCCTTTGAGATGACCGGTGGTCAGCTTGTGCGCAACAGAGGCTATAAGCTTGGGAATCGAACTCCCTCCGGCGCAGTGCACGTCGAAGGGAATGCCGAGTTTACCCTCAAGGGCGGCAAGATCGAGGACAATATTGCGTATTCTGATGGCAAAGGCGGCGGAGTGTGCGTGGTCGATCGCGGCCTGCAGCAGGGTGGTAGGGACCATACCGCTTTCACTATGAAAGGTGGCTCCGTATCGGGTAACTCCGCTTCCGCCGGCGGAGGCATCTATACCTATTCAGATGACGTCAAGCTCAGTGCGGGCGAGATCAAGGACAATACTGCTCGGAATATGGGTGGCGGCGTATATAGCGAAGGCAACGAGTATCTCGTCTATAGCACGCTCCATATCGAAAACGCTCTCGTTGTTGATAACCATGCGAAAAAGCAGGGCGGCGGCATGTGGTTCTGCCCGACCGGAGATGCCAAGGTCTACGTCCAGAACGGTGGCCTGATCGCCAGGAACTCGGCCGATGAGGCGGGAGACGACCTCGTCTTCACCGGCTTCAAAGACGCCAAATACAAACTGACCTTGGCCAACCGCGCTCCGGGCGGCGGAAAGGTCAGCTGGTACAGAGACGGTGGGCTGTTTAACCCCGAAGGCACTTATGCGGAAACAAACACCGAAATCCCGCGATTCTCTCCCGACGGTGGCAACGGCGAGCCCCTGTCCTTTACCGACGCCACGCCGAACGTCGCGCTTAAATCTGTGATGAGCGAGGATGTGTATAACCTCGGCCGCGGTCAGACGTCGCTGACGATCTCTGGCAATACGGCCGAGCGGGGAGGCGGCATCGGCGCCAACGGCGGTGTCATCATCGGCAAGTCCGAGAACATCGACATTCCCATCAAAAAGGTCTGGGAGAACCCCAGGATTCCCCATCCTAATAAGGTCAAAGTAAATCTCAAGAACGGCGATACCGTCATCGATTCGATCACCCTGAGCGAGTCCAACGACTGGAAGGGCGTCTTCTCCAACCTGCCCGCGGGCGCGCACTACACCGTGTCCGAGGACCCCGTCGAGGGCTATGACTCCGCGGTCACCGGCGACGCCGAGCGCGGCTTCACCGTGACCAACACCTCCACGGCCAAGGTCTCGGTGCCCGTCGAGAAGAAGTGGGTCGGCCCGGCGGCCGAGAAGGCCACCGTGCGCCTGCTCGCCGACGGGAAGGACACCGGCGAGTCGGCCGAGCTGTCGAAGTCCAATAGCTGGAAGCACTCCTTCGAGGGCCTGCCCAAGTACTCCAAGTCCGGCTCCGTGATCGACTACGCCGTGGCCGAGGTGCCCGTCGAGGGCTACAGCTCGAAGGTCACCGGCGACGCCGAGCGCGGCTTCACCGTGACCAACACTGTGAAGACGGGCGAGCTCGACGTCTCCAAGACCGTCGTGGCGCGCGAGGGCCTGGCGGTCGACGCGGACAAGATATTTAAGTTTGTGGTTGAGGCCACCGATGCCGCAGGCCGCAACAAAGTGTCCGGCACCTACGGTGACGCGACGTTCGAGGACGGCAAGGCGACCCTCAAGCTCAAAGATGGCCAGACGGCGAGGATCACGGGGCTGCCCGCGGGAACCGCCTACACGGTGACCGAACGTGCCGCCGATGGCTACAAAGCCGCGGTGAACGGAGCCGAGGGATCCAGGGCCGATGGCTCCATCTCGGCCGATCAGGTCGCCTCCGCCGCCTTCACCAACACCTTCGACCCCGCCCCCGCCACGGCGTCCGTCCCCGAGCTCACCAAGGTGCTCGCGGGCGGCCGCAAGCCCGGCCTCCAGGAGGGGGAATTCACCTTCGAGCTCTCCCTCACCGATGGCGCGGGCAATGTCCTCGAGGGCTACCCAATCGAGGCGAAGAATGACAAGGACGGCAAGGTTTCCTTTGGCGAGCTCAGCTTCACCAATCTGGGCACCTACCACGCGACCGTGACCGAGAAAGCAAGCGGCGATGTCCTGATTGAGGACGATGCGCACGCCTACACCTTCGACATCACGGTGACTCAGACTGGCGCCGGCCTTAAGGCCGAGATCTCCAACGAGCGGGGCAAGAAGACTTTCACCAACACCTTCACGCCGCACGACAACACCAAGACCGTCACCAAGGCGGACGCCTCGGGCGCCAAGGTCGATGTGGATGGCAAACCGGTGGGCGTGGGCGATACCCTCACCTATACCATCGGCTGGGCCAATAACAGCGTCGACGACAGGGGCGCCGCGCAGGCGGCCGACGTGACGGTGACCGATGTCCTGCCCAAGGGCGTTAACTATGTTGAGGGTTCTGCCGACGGTGCCGCCTACGACGCCGCGACGCGCACCCTTACCTGGTCGCTCGGCGAGCAGGCTGCGGGCGCCACGGGCACGCTCAGCTTCGACGTGAAGGTCTCCGCCGAAGCCGCCGTGGTCGACGACATCGCCAACACCGCAACGGTCAAGGTGGGCGAGAACGAGTCGCAGACCAACACGACCCACAACAGCGTGCCCCGCGGGGGCAGCCTCACCGTCAAGAAGACGGTCGTCGGCGGCGACAGCCAGCGTGAGTTCGGCTTCACGGTCGCGCTGGCCGACGGGGGCGGCGAGCCCGTCTCCGGCACCTTCGGCAAGGACGAGGACGCCGTGACCTTCACGGACGGCAAGGCGACCTTCACGCTTAAGGATGGCGGGGAGAAGGCCATCGACGGCCTGCCCGTGGGCGCGCGCTACACCGTGACCGAGGATGCCGCCGAGGGCTACACGACTGCTGTTAACGGGGCTGACGGCTCCAAGGCCGAAGGTGCCGTGACCGAGGACGGCGCGACCGTCGCGTTCACCAACACGTACGGAACGGCTACCGAGGGCAGGGACGTCTCCACCGCGGGACTCTTCACCAAGACACTCAAGGGACGTGACTGGGCGGAGGGCGACAGCTTCCAGTTCGCGCTCACGGGCGAGGACGGCGCCCCCATGCCCGAGGGCTCTGCCGACGGCTCCAAGACCGTCAGCGTGACGGCCGCCGCCGGCACCAAGGCGGGCGATAGGGTCGCCTTCGACTTCGGGCCCATCCGCTACACGCTCGACGACATCAAGGACGCCGGGTTCGCCGAGGTCGGCGGCAAGCGCGTGCGCGCCAAGACCTTCACCTACACGGTGCGCGAGGTCAGGCCCGATGACGGCTCCGCCATCGCTGGTGTGGCCTACGCCGGCCACGCCGCCACGATGACGGTGACCGTGACCGACGACGGCTCCGGCAACCTCACGGCCACGACGCCCGCAATCGCGCAGGCGAGCGGCGGCGACTTCGTCAACACCTACACGACCGAGCTCGACTACTCGGCCCGCGCGGGAGTGCGCCTGTCCAAGACGCTCTCCGGCCGCGCCATGGAGGCGGGACAGTTCGCCTTCACCGTGACCGCGGACGCCGAGACGGCCGCCAAGCTCGGCCTCAAGACCGGCAAGGACGCCTACGCCGTGGCCGCGGCCGATGACGGCGCGGCCGACCTGGTCGACCTCATCGGCGGGACCGCGGGCAGCGATGTGAAGTTCACCGACGCCGACGCGGGCAAGACCTACAGCTTCACCGTCACCGAGACCAAGCTCGGCGGCGAGGGCTACGCCAACGACACCGCGCCGCGCACGGTGACCATCGCGCCCGCCTACGACGCCGCGACGGGCAGACTCACGGTCACGACCGCGGTTGCCAAGGACGGTGTCGAGGTCGCACGCAGCGAGGTCTCCACGGCAGATGACGCCATGGCGGCGCCCGCGCCCGTGACGGTCGCGTTCCAGAACTCCTACGAGGCCACCGGAACGCTCGGCGGCGAGGGCAACGTGGCAATTAACGCCACCAAGACGCTGACGGGCCGAGCCGCGGCGGCGGGCGAGTTCTCGTTCTCCGTCCGCGATGCCCAAGGTAACGTGGTCGCGACCGCGACCAACCAGGCCTCCGGCGACGGCGAGGCCGCGGGACTTGCGTTCTCGCCCATTGCCTACACTACCGACGCTCTCGAGCGGATGGTGGCGGACGGCATCGCCACCAGGGCCGCCGACGGCTCCTGGGTCATTCCCTATACCGTATCCGAGGACGGCACGGACCGGCTGTCCGCGGGCGTGACGGCGACCGCCTCGAGCTTCGATATCACGGTCAAGGTGACCGATAACGGCAAGGGCGGGCTGGATGTGGCCGTGGTCTACCCCGAGGGCTCCGACGGCACGCTGTCGTTTGTGAACGGCTACGGCACCAACGAGGCGACGGTCGACCTTGCGGGCACCAAGACGCTGGCGCTCGGCCAGGCCGGACTCGGCCTCACGCAGGCCGACATTGCGGGCAAGTACACCTTTAAGATCACGCCGTTGGACGGCGCGCCCGCGCCGGTCGACGCCTCCGGCAAGACGGTGACCGAGGCGACCAACGACGCCGCCGGCAACGTCGAGCTGGGCCATGTCGCGTTCAGGCAGCCGAGCGATCTCGATGACGTCGAGATTGACGGCGGCGGCCTGCGCACCAAGACGTTCGCCTACCGGGTGAGCGAGTCCGGTTCGGTCGACGGCGTGGTCAACGACGCGACGGCGACGAGGACCTTCACGGTCAAGGTGGTCGAGGACACCAACGCGGGCACGCTCGTCGCGGAGGTCCTGCCCGCAGAGGGTACGCCCGAGGGCAAGGGCGCGTTCGAGTTCACCAACACCTACGGCGTGAACCCGACGCCGAGCTCCGTCACCGACCAGATCAAGGTGAACAAGAAGCTCAAGGGCCGTGACCTGGCCGAGGGCGAGTTTGAGTTCCAGTTGGTCGAGATTGCCGCCGACGGCAGTGAGAGCGTCGCGGCGACGGGCAAGAACGCCGCCGACGGCACGGTCGCGCTCAGCCCCGTTACCTACACCGCGCCCGGTACGCACGGCTACGAGCTGCGCGAGATCGCCGGCACGGCGGGCGGCGTGACGTACGACAGGGCGGCGTACCGCGTGCGCACGACGGTTGCCGACGCCGGAAACGGCACGCTCACCGTCAGGCACGAGCTGGCGGATGCCGAGGGCAATCCCACGGGCGGCGACTCGGTGACGTTCACCAACGGCTACGAGGCCGCGCCCGTCACCCTCAAGCTGGGCGCCGCCAAGGTGCTCAAGGGCGCCGAGCTCAAGGCGGGCCAGTTTAGCTTTGAGCTCAAGGGCCGGGACGGCAAGGTCATGTCGACCGCCAAGAATGCCGCCGATGGCAGCGTCACGTTCGATGCGCTGACCTTCAAGCAGGCCGGCACCTACACCTTCACGGTGGGCGAGGTCGACGACGGCCAGGCGCACGTGACCTACGACAAGGCGGTGCACAAGATCGTCGTCACGGTGAGCGACGAGGTGGCAGACGGCACCAGGACGGGCTATCTGTCGGCGAAGGTCTCCTACGAGGGCGACGCCAACCTGCCGCCGGTCTTCACCAACAGCTACACCGAGGAGCCCGGCACCCCCGGCACCCCCGAGAACCCCGGCACGCCGGGTGGCGGCTCGGGCGGCGGTTCAGATAACGGCTCCGGCAGCGGCTCCAAGGGCGGTATGCCCGACACCGGCGACCGCAGCCTGCCGGTCGAGGCGCTCGGCGCCATGGCCGGCATCGGCGCTCTGACCGTCGCGGGCGGCGCGGTCCTGTACCGCAGGCGCCGCTAGCGATATGGACGAGTGGGGCGAATCCATCCGATGGGTTCGCCCCACTTGCCGTGGCGGACGGGAGCAGGTAAGATATACCGAGCGCCTAGCGCGTTCGATGGGTTCGGATGACGACATGTTCCGAATCTGGTCAGGTCCGGAAGGAAGCAGCCATAAGGAGCCTCTGTCGGGCATCCGAATCCATCGAGTGCGCAGGCGTTTTTTGGTGCCGCGGCTACCCGCGAGTGCCGGCAGGGCGCTTGGTGTCTCGCTGGTCCTCGGCTTCGCCTGCGGGATCGCTCGACTACCAAGCGCCCTGCCGGCACTCGCGGGTAGCCGACCAAAACCGCCTGAAGGGTCACATTTATCTGAATAATTTAATCCCGTGCCTTTTGCTGCTCGCTGGCGTTGTCTGGGCATTGATGGCTACGTAGTTTAAGAGGCGGCGGTGCTGTTGTTTGAATTTTTGCAGTTAAAGAGGTCCGTTTCCCTAGGTGGGGAAACGGACCTCTTTTTGTCTCTGGGCTTGTGGATTGGCGAAGACAATAACCGCTGGCAGCTATTTTGAGTTCTTGATGCGGCGTGTGGCAGTGGCGGTTATTCCGAGGCCTGCGGCGGCGATTGCTGCGAGTGCGATTGCGCTCGGCGCTGCGTCTCCCGTGTTCGCGAGCTTGCCGGCGGTCGTATCTGCTTGCTTGCCGCTGCTCGAGTTCGCTTGCTTGGTGGAGCTTGGTAGGGCGTCTTTGCCGGTTGCAGGTGAGGCAACGGGCGGTGTCGCCTCGGCGGGTTGCGTTGAGCCGGAGGGAGGCACTGTCTCGGCGGGTTTCGTTATCTCGGGCGAGACGGCCTTGTCTGCCGCGGCCTTAGCCTCTTCGTATGCCTTGCAGGCGTCGTCATAGGCCGCTTGCGCCTTTTCCAAATCGCCGAGGAGCGCATCTCGCTTGGCTACGTCCTCGTCGATGTGGGCTTTGGCTTCCTCCGCCTCACTTTCGAAATACTGAACCTGTTTTTCCTGGCTTTCGAGCCGGCGTTGGTAGGAGTGAAGATCATCTTCACAAGATTTCTCTCGCCTTTCTGCCGACATGATCTCACTTCGCAACTGCTTAATATGCTCTTTAATAGTTATGCTGGGCTCCTCGTCGCCGAGTGCTTCAAGTGCCTTTAATTCTGCCTGAAGGCCGCTTGTCCGGTCGTGGGCCTCATCGTATTTGGCT
>ERZ834382.1366-NODE-1366-length-21421-cov-3.441683_pt1 | contig 21421 bp, 26 predicted proteins | sample MGYA00519692_ERZ834382 | MGnify/ENA primary metagenome ERZ834382 (study PRJEB31850, sample SAMEA3708751) | human gut metagenome | biome: human gut; feature: human-associated habitat; material: faeces | place: China | collected 2014 ...
ACGGTAATGAAGTTATAGAGCCAATGGCAGACAGACTTGAGGGAAGAACTATAATCGGCGACCTCGTTTCTCCTGAAACGGGCGAACTTATTGCTGCTGACGGCGATATGATAACTCATGATAAGGCGGCTGAAATAGTTAAGTCAGGAATAAAAGAAGTTAAGATACGTTCTGTGGTTAAATGCCGCAGTAAGGTTGGTATTTGTTCTAAGTGTTACGGTATGAACCTTGCTACTGCGAAGCCGGTTGATATAGGCGAAGCAGTTGGTATAATTGCCGCCCAGTCTATCGGTGAGCCGGGTACACAGCTGACAATGAGAACGTTCCACGCCGGCGGTGTTGCTCAGGGCGATGATATTACACAGGGTCTTCCGCGTGTCGAGGAGCTTTTTGAGGCTAGAAAGCCTAAGGGTGTCGCTATCGTTACAGAGGGAGCAGGAACTGTTCATCTTAGCGAAGCTAAACAAAAGCGTGAGATTATTGTGACTAATCAGGAGACTGGTGAAGCCTTTACGTATCTGATACCGTTTGGTTCCAGAATAAAGGTTCGCGAAGGTCAGGAAGTCGAGGCCGGCGATCCAATCACAGAAGGTTCGCTTAACCCGCATGACATTATGGCTATAAAAGGCGAGACCGCTGTACAGAATTACTTTATACAAGAGGTTCAGCGTGTTTATCGTCTGCAGGGTGTTGATATCAACGATAAGCATATCGAAGTTATCGTTCGTCAGATGATGCATAAAGTTAAGATTGAAAATCCCGGAGACACAGGATTGCTTACAGGTTCGTTAATCAATATATACGACCTTGAGAAAATTAATGATAAGGTTATTGCTGAAGGAAAAGAACCGGCTGAGTATTCAGTTCAGTTAATGGGTATTACAAAAGCCGCTCTTGCTACAGAATCATTCTTATCGGCGGCTTCCTTCCAGGAAACTACCAGAGTTCTTACAGACGCGGCTATTAAAGGAAAGACAGACCCGCTTGTGGGACTTAAGGAAAATGTTATTATCGGTAAGCTTGTTCCTGCCGGAACCGGAATGCCTATATATAATAATATTGATGTTTATGCAAGCTATGGCGCGGTTGCTTCTGACAATAATTCATTGTTGGATTTGGACGCTGAAGACTAATATTAGTTTGATATAAAAATAAGCATATGCTGAGCATATGCTTATTTTTTATAATATTGAAATGTGATAAAAATATTTTGCGGAGTATATTGCGTATATTATATTGAATTCTGTAATAAATTTTTGGCTATATAATCGTAATGGATACTATAAAAATTTTATTGATTTTCTAATTAGTTAATTCACTTATATTGATAGTTAATTACTAAGCTATTTATATTTTTTAATTATAAAATTATATTTAACCATAAGATACTATGTTAAACATATTTATGAGTTTTGAAAGCTATAATTTACTTATTTGGCTATAATAATTTTATTTGAAGCTTGTTCAAATCTTTACTTCAAATTATTATTGTAATATTGAAATTACAATTTAATGTCTTATCAAACTATGCTTTATTCTGATAATTCGTTTTCGAAAACATCGCTTTCATTGCTATTATTCGGATTATTATCTGCGGACTTTGTAGTTTCTGCTGCTTCTTCGTTATCTGTATAATCTGTCATTTCTACTCTTGATAAATTAGACGCTTCGTTATTGGAATTTGCTTGATTTGATTCAGAATCTTCTGATAATTTAATCTCTTGATTTGAGAGAGGTTCTTCTTCAGTTGGGGTTGTTTTTGATGCACTATCAACGCTGTCAACCGTTTTTGTCAATTCTTCTTTTTCAATACCGTTTTCACTTCTGACAGAATAAGACATACTGTCGTCCTCCCATACAGCGGATTGATATATATCATCATTAGATTTTAAAACTACGGATTTTTCTCCTACTTCAACCTGTTCTTCTTTATCATAAATATTATAATCTCCCTCGCTTCCGGCTTTTCCCGGTCCTGTTCTATATGTCATACAGTCATTTTTACTATTATATTTTATTTGTACTACGCTGCCGAATATTAAAGAAAAGTCGTATGGACGGTAGCCGTCGGGTATATATTTCGGTACAGAAAAATCAAAAGCAGCAATTTTTCTCAGTTCGTCAATACTGTTTGCAGACTGCATAGGACTTCCGCTTGAAACCTCTCCTGAGCTGCTGTTATCTATTTGATTATCATCAGTATTGTCGTTTTGGACTGGCGGTATAATATTTGAATTGTTTTCATCTTCCGGATTTATAGGAGTGTTGTCAAATTGATTTTGTCCGTTTATATAACTAGAGTTGTTTTCAGTATAACGTGGATTATCAGAAAAATCTTTTGGTTTTACAGCGCTGGCGTGCCAGGATTTAATGCCTGAATTATTGGGGCTGTTAGAGATTTCATTGTTGTATTCCTGCTCACTATTTATTTGGTTAGAATCGCCGGAGTTTTCTTCCCTTGAATTGTTGTATGGAATAATACTATGATTAACAGTCGGCGGTTCTGTGTACTGTGAAGAATAATCAAACGCCGTGTTTTGAATATTGGGATTTGATTTAAAAACTATTATAGATGTAACCGTTAAAACCAAACATGCGGCAATCCCGGCCGCGCGGCGTATATAGTATATTTTGGGGGTGTATTTCTTTTGATTTTTTGCCTGTAAGATTATTTTGTTTTTTAGTTCGTCGGACATAACTATTTTGTCCATTGCGTCATTATATTTTTTACTCAAAATCATACATCTCCTTTAGTATTGGTTTCAGCTTTTCTCTGGCTCTGTGTAAAAGAGAACGGACCGTCGATTCTTTTTGTCCTGTTATCTCGGCTATTTGTGTTGTCTTATATCCCTCATAATAGAAAAGATGTATAACGGTACTGTATTTAGCGGGCAGGCTTATAACAGATTTGTATACTAAATTCTCTGAACTGTATTCATCATAATATGGGTGCTCCTGAACTTCATCTATAGAGCAGATGTTTCTGCGCCAAAATAGTTTTAATTTATTCTTGCAGATGTTGGACGTCACTCTCATTATCCAAAGTTTTTCATGTTTTTCATTTTCAAATTTCCCGTTATATTCGAATAATTTTATAAATACATCCTGAGAAACATCTTCGGCGTCCTGCTTGCTTTTCATATATGAAAACGCAAGTCTGTAAACTGTATCGCCATACTTGTTAACGAGATTTTCAATATTACAATCTAACGCGTGCAAGCAAACGCCCCCCTTTCAATAAAATGATAACACAGTGAAAGCCGCATAACTGCGGCTTTTATAGTTATGATAACATATTTATATAATACTTTCAATCATTGATTTAAGCTCATCAAAAGTTATACCGTTATCCGCATATATTGAAAAACTGAACTCACCGTTGTTCCATTTTGCATTGTGCACTTTTTGACCGTTTCCGCTGTAAGATATTTCATATCCGTTTATTTCTGCAGTTTTTGTAAATTCATATGTATTATAGTCGCCGGATATATCTTCCAGGCTTTTGGCGGTTCTGTAACTGAGTTCGCTTTCGCCGTTTACGTATGTCAAATCAAGTGCGGTATTTGAAATGGTTGTTATTTTAGATAACTCATAGCCTGCCGGCAGCGCTGTTGGAATGGAAGCGTCAATTCCCAGACTGGCTTTTGCTTCGTCTACAGTGTTATATTCTATAATAGGATTTGGAATCTGAACCAATGAATTATCTTCTTTATCTGAATTGTCATTTCTAGTTATAGTGATAGTATTATTATCAATATTTACACTTATATCATCAAGCAGTTCAAATAGCTTTAGTGGTACGTAAGTTGTATCATTCAATAATTCGGGAGCTGCCCCAAGCGATGATGGAGCCGACATACCTATAGCTGTGGAACTAGCGGTGTAATAACTGTCAAGCCCAATATAGACAGTTGTATTTTTTTCACCGTTATCTAAAAATACAGCGTTTTCTTCCTCAATCCATTCAATTTTAAATCCAAGCTTTTCTCCGATTAAACGAACGGGCACCATTAGCTGACCATTATTTTCATAGATATTTGCGGGGATTTGTTCGTTGTTTATTAAAACGTTTGCGGGGCAGGCTTGTGTTGAAACCAGCAGCGGTACTCCGCTGTCAATAGGGTCAGCGTCTGCCAGTACGGCTGTTGTCAATGACAAAGATAATGCTCCTGCAAGTACTGCAGCTGTGATTTTTTTGTTCTTCATTTTAAAAAACCTCCAAATTTATTATTTTATAACTTCATATAGAATACAACTCGGAATGTAAAAATGTTGCATTTTTTATAAAAATTTTTATTTTAATATTTAACGACGATAATTGCTGAAATGTTTATATTTTTATCCAGTATTGTTATAATTATAATTCAGTTTTAAGACGCCTCTTTTATTATTAAAGTAAATAGAGAAAGTAAAAATATTCACTTATTTAATAGATTTTTTTAAAGAAAAATTATTATATATTTTGTTTCTAAATCAGAAAACGGCTGAAGCTGTCAATTAACGGACTGTACAAATACAAACGGCTGATTACATTTCAATATATTAAATGCAGATTTATAAAAAGTATAAAATTGGATGTGTAAATGTAAATAAAATTATATGATATTTTTTATATCTAGTCAAAATAAAAAATCTTTATAGTAAAACAATTTTAACTATAATACAGTTTGAGACTATATTTATTATAACATGATATTAATATAACATAAAAATTTATTTATATAAATATATAAAACCGTAAAAAGTTTTAATTCGGCAGTTATAAGGAAGGTTTAAGACAGGATTATATTTACGCTTGTATTAAGGCTTATTACATTTCTGTTTAGTTCAATGTGACAGCTGGGAAGTCTATTCAGTCCATATCAGTTTATTAGTGATAATATGCGCTTTTGTCTTTGGTATTTAGTCTTTTTAGGCGACAGATTATTTTTTCTGTATAGTAATTCTATCTGTCCGTTTGTTTATGTCAGCATAAATAAAGCCTTTTACGCAGTTCTAGGTATCTTAAAATGTGCAATCGACACAGCGTTTGACTGTAACTCAGAATTTCTTTTAATCTATTTTGAGAATTATTTCTCTCTGAACATTCCATAAATAATACCGGACGGACAATCTGTTAACACCGCGGTTTGAAAAAGCGTTTGCAAACCAATTGCAATGAGAAGTATACGCCCATTTTCCAGCTGTATAATTTTTATTAAAATCGCTTTTTTAAAAATTTTTTAACCTGTTCTTAGTTATAACCAGAATTTCAAGTTTTTTAGCTGTATGTTTTACTATTATTTCGCCGACTCATCAAAATTGGCGGCGGTTATTCTATTTTAATGTTATTAAACCGGATTTCTGTGATATGTCTGCCGCTGTTTTCAATATTCTCAGGTATTGAGGTGTGACGTTTATCAAATCGTATAAGTCTGCGCGCAAAAACATATTGACAAATTTCAATATGATGTATATAATATAAATGAATATAGAAAGAAGGAGGCTCGGATCATGACAGAAGATGAAAAAAACGCAAGGATATTCAAAGCTTTTTGCGACTCAAATAGATTGAAAATTTTAGGCTTGCTGCAAAGCGGAGAAAAGTGTGCGTGCAAATTATTGGAAGAACTTAATATCGGGCAGCCAACTTTATCACATCACATGAAAGTTCTATGCGACGCAGAAATAGTTGCAGGGCGCAAGGAAGGAAAATGGACGTATTATTCCTTTAATCCGGAAGGCGTTAATCATGCAAAAGAATTGCTTAATCAAATTACAACGGTAACAGGCAGCACTCAATGCAGCCGTAATTACTGATAAGCCGCCTAAAGTACGGGCGGCTTACAAAATAAACAATATATCGATATATTGCGATGTGTAAATGGATTGGAGGGTTTTTCTTGCAGATTATTATATCTATATTGAATTTTTTTCAAGATCAAGTGTTAGGCATGAAATGGCTGAATGCGGTGATCGGCAGCGGTTTGTCCGCCGTTGGTCTTGATCTTGAAAGCAAGGTTGGCGCAAGTATTCAGTTTTTCATTTACGATACAATTAAGATTACTGTTTTGCTTTGCGTACTTATTTATCTGATTTCCTATATCCAAAGCTATTTTCCGCCGGAAAGAAGCAAACAGATATTAGGGCGTTTTCATGGAGTAGGTGCAAATATTGCCGCCGCCTTGCTTGGAACGGTTACTCCGTTTTGTTCATGTTCTTCTATACCGCTTTTCATCGGCTTTACAAGCGCCGGTCTTCCTTTAGGCGTAACATTTTCTTTTCTAATATCGTCCCCTATGGTTGATCTCGGCTCTCTCGTTTTGTTAATGAGCATATTCGGATCAAAAATTGCTGCCGTTTATGTTCTTGTCGGTTTAGTTATAGCTGTTGCAGGAGGTACAATCATTGAAAAACTGCACATGGAAAAACATGTTGAACAGTATATCAAAACAGCCGGAAGCGTAGATATTGAAGCCCCGGATTTAACAAAAAAGGAACGATTGAAGTTTGCGCTGGAGCAGGTTTCTGCTACTTTCAAAAAAGTTTTTCCTTATATTCTTGTTGGCGTCGGTATTGGTGCATTTATTCACAACTGGATACCGCAGACTTGGATTGAAACAGCTCTGGGCAGCAGCAATCCTTTCTCGGTGATTTTGGCAACGCTTGTCGGTGTACCTATGTATGCGGATATTTTTGGCACAATTCCTGTCGCTGAAGCTCTGTTTGCCAAAGGTGCTCAGCTTGGCGCAATCTTATCTTTTATGATGGCGGTTACTACTTTGTCCTTGCCGTCTCTCATAATGCTGCGGAAGGCAGTAAAGCCCAAACTGCTTGCTCTTTTTATTGGTATCTGCGCAGGCGGAATTATCATTGTTGGTTATTTGTTTAATATATTTCACTATTTTTTGGTTTAAATGAAAGGAGATTATCATTATGGCACTTTTTGGAAAGAAAAGAAAAAAAGAAGAAACCGCCTCCTGCTGCGGTAATTGCAATGCTGAAAGTATGGCACAGGCTGAACAAGCAAAAACAGAGGGGGCAAGCGTTAAAATTTTAGGAAGCGGCTGCACGAAATGCAATCAGCTTGAAACTGCTGTAAAGGCAGCGTTAGAGCAGCTTAACATGGATGCGTCTATTGACCATATTACCGATTTTTCACAGATTGCAGCTTATGGAGTAATGACTACCCCGGCTCTTGTCGTGGACGGAAAGGTTGTGTCTTATGGAAAGGTGCTCAAGGTCGATGAAGCAGTTAAAATTTTGAATAGAGTTAGGAGTTAATTCTGCGGAGTGGGCTCTTCGCTGAATAATACGGTTGATAATACATGAAGTAAAAAATGAATTGCTGTAAAATAGGCGGAAACACGGAGGTTTTGAGAGAATTTCAAGCCTTCGTGTTCTTTTTAATTTTTTATGAGCGTAATCGTTTTGTCTTCAATATACGCCGTTTACTATGGAGAATTACGCAGTAAAAGCCGTAAATGTAACCGCGAATTGCTCATCTGTTTCTGTTATGTGAAGGTATAAATCATGTTATACTTTTACTGTTTTAAAAGTGCTTACAATCTCTCATAGATTTTGAAGCCTATGCGGTTTTGCCCAAAAAATCCCGCGGAAAACGATGATTGAAGTATAATAGAAGCCGCATAACATTTGTATTATGCAGCTTTTACGTGTTTTTGTGATTATATAGAGTGCTGAAATGGATTTTTTGAGAACAACGCGAAAAAATACTGTTTTTATGTTTTTATAGGTCATAAAAATTTTATAATTGCATAGAAGTCTAGCATATATTGACAAATCTTTTAAAATACCATATACTAGATTTATCAATTTATATGGAGGAATGAATGATGAGTTTAGTTATAAAATCGGTTAATGATAAAGAGTTTGCTCAGTATGGAAGAGTGGTAGAAGGTATAGAGTTCAGCCGGCTTCTTGATAAACTTAAAAACACAACTCCGGCGCCTGCTGATGAGGTCATTTATGTGCCGGGAGATAGTAATTTGGAATCTATGCCGGAAGCGGAGTTGCTCAGCAACAATATATACGGCGGTATGCCGATTCAAATTGGGTATTGTAATGGAACAAACACAAAGCTGAACTGCCTGGAATATCATAGGGACAGCGAAATAGATATTGCCGCTGATGATGTGGTTCTTCTTTTGGGAAGACAGCAGGACGCTATGGGCGATAGCTATGACACTGGATTGGTTGAGGCTTTTTTGTGTCCTGCAGGCACGGCGGTTGAACTTTATGCAACCACACTGCATTATGCTCCGTGCAGCGGAAAACTAGGAGATTCGTTTAGAGTTATTATAGTTTTGCCGAAAGGAACTAACAGCGAAAAGCCTGATATAGAAATTAAAAATGATGAGGACAAGAGACTGTTTGCTAGAAACAAGTGGCTTATTGCGCATCCTGAATCCTCTGAGGCTGATAATGGAGCTGTTGTGTGTCTCAAAGGCGAAAATATAGATATTGCGGAATTAATCTAAATATAATTTGAAAGGGGAAGAGGGAGTAATGAGATGTTTTAATTGCGGCGCGGAGATAGAGCCAAACTCTGTTGCGTGTCCGAGGTGCGGCGCAGGCGTGCGCAGGCCAAATGCTGATATGACGGCGGAACAGCCGCTTTTGCGTCAGTCGGGATATAATATGAGACCAAACCAGCCTCCGAGAGGAATGACGCCGCTTTACAGTGAACCAATAGGTCAGCCCGTATCGGTTCTAAGATGGGTAGGACGTATGTTTCTGCCATGGATACCTATTGTTGGCGGTTTGGTTTATTTTATAATGATAATTGTATGGGCGTGCGGTGATAAGTTTGATGAAACGTCAAAGAACTGGGCTATTGCTTCTATTATTATGATAGCTTTCAATTTGCTGGTTACAATAGTTATATTTTGTATTTTTTATGCGGTATTTATGGCGTTGTTTAACGATGCGTCTGTTCAAAGGGATTTGCAAATGTTCTTTGATTCGGTGCCATATAATATATAAATTAAGTTTTGAGAAAAGTAACAATTAATCTATTTAAATTGTGACGTTGGAGTTTATAGATATAAAAGTATGTGCGGTTTTATCGGCAATGCTTGTAATGTGTATTCTTATTTCTTGCGGAAATAATTCTATAGTTGGTATATGGGAGCCAAATGGCAGCGGTTATGAAATGGAATTTTATGATGACGGCACTATGTCGTCAAAACATGGAACAGGCAAATATGAAACAATAGATAATCATTTGAGAATATTAGACATGGGTTTTATTGGTCAGGTTCTATCATATGATTATGAGATAAATGGCGATACTTTGATACTGATTAATGACAGCGGAATCAGACGTGAGTATACCAAAAAGAAATAAGATAAAAGTTCAATTAAGAATATTCAAATTTTTTAAAATAGGACTTGCAATTTTGTTTAGAATATGTTAAAATCTAATGCGGTGCTGAAAATGACAGCGGCTAAATTCGGAGAGGTGGTCGAGCTGGCTTAAGGCGCAGCATTGGAAATGCTGTGTACGTTTATAGCGTACCGAGGGTTCAAATCCCTTCCTCTCCTCCAAATAAGCCAAAACCGCCGCAAAACGGCGGTTTTGTTTTGCCTTAAATGATTTTTTACACAATTTTATTCAAAATATTTACCGCTTGCTCTTATTTTTTGGGGGGATATATGGGGATATGTATTCCCTGTCGTATTGACGTCTGTATAACGTAAGCGTCGGGCAATCCCTTGTATATTTATGCCTTAGTTTGCTATCAGCGAGGCGTGGCTATGACTAAGATCGTGTATGCTTATGGTTTTCAGTTCTGATGATTAGGCAAACTGTTCGTTATTTTTTACTAATTTAGAATCTTTGATCGGACATGTGTTTCCGCAAATTCTGAAATCGTCGTTGAAGGCTTTGTGCTTATACCGGCATTTTTATTTTCATCTAAAATTTTAATTAATAGTGTTTGGAGATGCAATGCGCGGATTGAGCCTATATTCATAAGCACCGTTTCTCTGGCTTAGTCCCTTAATTTTTGTGATATTCTGAGCGTTACGTTCAGATATTTTCTATCAATATCAATCAATTTCAAAGCGTGTATTTTGCCCTTTCTCAGTACGGTGTAAAATGCGGAAGGATACATAATAATCCCAGCCATTTAAATCAGAACAAGTTTCAGTGTGTTTAAGCGCAGATTTGGCGTATAGTTTAATTCTTCATATATGTAAAAATCCATTTCTTTGTTTCTATAGTATTTTTAAAGTTTCTATGTCAACTTGGTAATTAGATAATCAAGTTTGACCCGGATACCGGAGAAGTATCTGATATATACGCAGGGACGCCGTTTGAGAGTATGATGATTATAGCGGCCGGGAGAATTTCTACTCATATGTGGGAATCTGAGAGTGGGAAGAAAAATTATTCCACTGATGTAACAGTAAGCGAGATAAGTTTTGGAGAGAGCAAAAAAATGGGTCAGGGCGATAATGATGTGCCGGATGATATGCCGTTTTAATTTTGCCGGCTGTTATATAAAGCAAAAAGTTAGTTAAGCAGTTAATTTATGGCACGCACTGTCGTTTACATTAAAGTATAATTAACATATTCATAGTATCACAACTAAGTCTGATTATTGATAAATTGTTTTAAGTATGTTCACGCTGCGCGTGATATGACAGCTCACCTAACGAGGCGCACAAGTGCGCAATATATCACAACTAAGTAAATTTATTATATGACAACTAAGTTAATTATTGGCATTTATAGTTTGTATAACACAATATAGTTTATATAACATACACTTTTATTTAAAAGTGTAGCCGCAATTGACATTGCAATCTATAACAAAACAAGTTATTTTGTATCACACCCGCCCTACAGACGGGGTCACACCTACCGTAGTTCACAAAAAACACTGTGTTTTGGGTAAATATTTAAAAAATAATAAAAAATGTTGTTTAGCAAGCATCGGTAGGTGTGACCATACTTTTCTTAAAAAGTGTGTGTTATACATATGATTTTATTTTGCCATAATCTACAATGTCATTATTATGAATACTCAATGCAGATGAAATCTGCCGCGTAAGGCGCGCAGCCGTGGTAAAGTTTATTAATAGTCTGTATTAAGTTTCAGTAATTAGTATTGTTTTGAAAATAGGGGTGGCATTATCGTTTGCTGAAAAGGCAGGTTGTAATGTTGTTCCGTAACAGGGGTGGCACTGCCGTTCGTATAAATCGGGTTGCAGCGTTGTTCCAAAGGAGAATTCTTATGGGAAAAGAAGCATTTGATTTCTTTCCTTTAGACGTGCATCTTAGTGATAAGATGGAGCTTATAGAAGCAGAATTCGGGTTAATAGGGTTTGTGGTAATCGTTAAGCTGTGGATGAGAATATACGGCAGCAGAGGTTATTACTGTGAATTTGATGAAGAGGTTGCATTGATGTTTTCCCACAAAACAGGGGTTGGTGTCAATGCCGTTTCTGAAATATTGAACGCAACATTTAAAAGAGGTATTTTTGACAGGACGCTGTATGAGAAGTACAAAATTCTAACATCCAAAGGGATACAGGAAAGATGTATGAAAATGTGCTCAAGAAGGAAGCGTTTTGAAGTCGAGAAGAAATACCTTTTAATTAGTGTACCCATTAGCCTTGAAAATGTATACATAAAGGGCGAAAATGTTGACATTTCTGAAGAAAATGTATACATTTTTACACAAAGTAAAGTAAAGGAAAGAAAAGTAAAGGAAAGTAAAGGAAAGTAAAGGAAAGTAAAGTAAATAAAATACCGGCCGTGCCTGAAGATAGCAAAAAACAAAAACACAAGTATGGAAAATACAATAATGTGTTATTAACAGAAGAAGAGATTAAACAGCTAAGAGAAAAACTTCCTAAGGACTGGGAGAATTGGATAGAGACATTTTCGGAAGGCCTGGAGCTTAAGGGATATAAGTATAACAACCATTATTTAGCCATACTCCAGTGGGAGGAGAGGAATAGGCGGAAAGAAACCGGAATCAGAAAAAGCAAGTTTAATAATTATACAGACACCAACAAAACCGATTATGCAAGTATAGAAAATAAATTACTTGATAACATGTTAGGGGAACAGAGATGATAAAATTCACGATAAGCGGAAGGCTGCCGAGCCTTAATGATTATATCAACGTATGCAGGCACAACAAATATAAGGCGGCGGCATTTAAGAAGCAAGTTGATACTCAGATAATTACTGAGATACGGAAACAGCGGATAGGCAAAGCAAAAACACCGGTATACATAGAATTTTTATGGGTTGAGAAAGACAGAAGGAGAGACCTTGACAATATATACTCCGGTAAAAAGTATATATTAGACGCGCTGCAGACCGCCGGAGTAATACCAAACGACAGTCAGAAGTACGTTGTAGGTTTGGTGGATATGATTGCTTTTGATAAAGTAAATCCCAGGGTAGAGGTCACGATTTGCAGTGTGGATGTTTAACTGTATTTAGAGAATAAAAAACGCAGATATTTAATCTGCGTCTTCGCCGCCGGGACCGTCTCGGCGTTCTCTGTTATCAGGGTAATGGTCCATGTTAGTGCTGACCCACTGGTTATTGGTGGCGGTCTTTTCTCCGTTTTCAGACTGATGTGTGGGGTCGGGTTTTCTCTTATTCATTTTTATCACCTCAAATAGAGTATTGCCAATATTTGCTGAATTATTACGGGATTTATGCGGAACTAAAATATAATATATAAAAGGAAGAAACAAAAATGTGTAAGTTAAAGAGTGGGATTATTTTAAAAGATAAGGTGTTTGTGCCGTACTATGATAGACATACAAAAATGTTAGAAGAATTAAAAATATCCGATACATTGAAAATGCTAATAAATTATACGTTCGCGCGGAGCTTATAACACCTAACGGAGACGTCTTTAGTCCGATTGATGACTGAAGTTTTTATGATGACCAGGATATTATTCCGCATTAGATTGTAGAAAATTATGAAAAAACGTGTGTGATTAAAGCGATTAAGATTTGGGTTGGAGAGCACATATATATCAGGAAATCAAATTTTTTTGTAGACAAAGAGAATTATTACTTTAGATTTTGTATGGGAGTGTTATACGGCAACAGCAGAGTTAGAGCCTGCGGCGACTGTACGGTTTCTATACCTTAATGGTCTGCCAATAGTATTGAGAATATTGTGCTTATGGAAAAGTTCACCTATAAAAATAATAAGACAAAAACGATATACTAGAGTGAAAATTGAAATTAGTCGCTGTTGATAATGTTGGAGGGAAAAGGTGAAATCTGATAACGGAAAACCAAAACCTACATTGTGCCCGGCAAAAATAATTACTGCGGTAGCCAGGATAAGAGAGTGTAGAATAAAAAAGTATGGAGATAGTGACAGCTGGAAAGATGTTGAGAGGGATACGGCTTTCAGACACTTTGTTGCATACATAAAAGACCCTTTGGGCGTAGATGAAGAAAGCGGGTTGCCGCACTTGTGGCATTTGGTTTGCAATACTGCGTTTTTATATAAATTGGAAGATAGAAGCAGCAATGATAGTTGAAGATATCAAAAATGGAATTTATGAGAAATAGATATGTTATTATCTGTAATAATTGAGAATATTTGGATATAACCAAAGACGTACACAATATGAGTAATTATAAAAAACTCATATGTGGAAGATTTACAATACTAGGTTGTTACATTTAAACGCACATCCGATTTTATATCTGTGTGGTAGTTGTAAAGATGATAATTATAAAGGGTTCGTATTTTATAAAGATTAAATTCAAGTATTATGTAGTATATCATTTTTTATTTTCTAAAAAATCTTTTTGCACTGTTATTGTTGCCAATGTGTCGCCGAGCTGTGTAAATATTGCGGCCAGCAGCGGCAGTTCTTCAGGCTCTGCTGATTGTGAAATGCTTGCTGCAATCGCGGTTACCACAGCAGTAATAGCAATGGGGTCCATACAAAAATCCTCCTAAGGTTTATATTGTATATTATGTAATTCTATTTTACTTGTGAATATGATAATTTTATTTGACTGGGTGCTGCAAAACTTATGACAGACGTTGTCAAATATATGCGGCCTAAACTTGAGAGAAAAACCGAAAAGGTAATAACAAAAAATAAACGATTATTTTGATGCGGTCCAGCAGAAAAATGAGCTCTGAAACTAAAAGTAATTATAAGTTTTAATAAATGAGCAGATTGCCTAGACGTTATCAGCCCAAAAAATCTATATAAACTTGAACATAATTTATGTATGCAGACAACATTTACTTAGTTAAACGGTATAAGGATTTAAGACATAAAAAACGGCGAGTCTTTATATGGCAGCGCTCTGCCTGCCGATAGTATGTTCCGAGTAAATAGGACAAGCGGTTCAATTATGCGTAATGTTTTACTTTTAACTGAAATATCGGGGCAAATTGAAGCGATAGACTAAACAATAGCCTGGTTATTAAATATGACATATTATGAATGGATAGAAAATCTGACAGACAAACAAAAAGAAATATTTGACAAAACACGTTGTAATGTATAGAACCAAAGCAGCTGCAAGAAACAATATGCGAGGTATACCGAGGTTTGGGGTAAGGAGAATGTACCTAAAACGTTTGACGAGTTCCCAAATATAAAGTATAATTATACCGATCAATCGGACGATTTAAAATATTACGAGCGTAATATTAATGGGAGACCGATTGAATATGTAATGATATACAGAGAGCTTGAAAAAGCAGGTATTAAAAATAAGAGAAAAGCATATCCGGCAGAAGATATTGAAATAACTGCTGGCGAGTTCAAGCAGAAAACAGAATTATTGAACATGAAATTAGTAAAGATTCAATTTTAAGTTATAAAGAAAATTCAGTTATAATGATGAAGAAATATTCCAAACCTAATACACAAAATAATTATAATTCAATTGAAGTGAAAATAGGTGTAAGAATATCAGATGGTTTGGTTTGTACTGTTTATAACAAGCATGATTATAAATCAGATACATTGAAATTATTGGAGGTGGCTTATAAATGGCTGGAACAGAACTTGTTAAATGTCCGATGTTAAAAGAGAATATTGATGTAGCATATTGTATTGAACTTCAAATGATTGCCAATAAAGAAATAAAACCAACCCAAACTGAAGAACATTTTACAGCAAAAGATTATGCGGTCTGTTTAAAATGCAAGAAACAGGTTTGTCCTACTCCTGATATTATAAGTTAATATTTTTAGAAAATATAATTAGGTGGTATAGATGAAAGCATTTATTAGAGATAATACAATACTAATAGAAAATTTTGAATTGAAGTCAGAGAGAGCAATTTTTGAGGCTATTGTGGAAGAATTTAAATTGAATAATGATATCATAATTAAACGAGAAATTATGGGACCGTCTGAAGATATAGTATCTGCCGAATATAATAGCGGTGAAATATTTTTATATTATGACGTAGATTATGAGCTGTGCCCTATTAGATGTTCCGATAGTAATATACAGCAAGTTTTTGAGATTGTAAATAAGGTTATAAATAATATTTAATTAGCATCTTTGCGAATGAACCGACCTCCTTTTCGTTAGATTTTTAGTCTAACTTTTGGGAGGCGGCACATTAGGGGTGCTTTTTTGTTACGAAAAGAAGGCGGGATTATATGAGCGGAAGTTAGGGGAATTAACTGTAAGATTTGCGGGTGACGCGTCGTCATTAAGTTCTACTATATCTTAGGTGCGGCCAGAATTATCCGGTATGAATGCAATGTCACAAAAAGGCGTGAAAATCATCGCAGAGCAGACCCGGCAAATGGGCGGATATGATAAGATAGTCGCAAAGCCGGCCTAAAGTCTAAAGCAAAAGCAAAGTATATTGGCTGAAACGGAAAAAGCGTATAAGCAAAATACTAAACAGCTGACCGAAAATATTAAAGGGCAAAACGGTCAGAAATCAGCTATAGGCAGTTTATGACTTAGAAAAATCTGAGATTCAGGTTTTGGAATCTGCTAATGCAGGGCTTGATAAAAGCGGTCAGGCGTATATGGATGGTGTATTCGCCGTTATATCTAAATGGATTATTGTCATTTTCAGTTTTACCCATATGGTTTCCGAATGCGTCATATGGATAACTTTTTAGTACGGCTTCCGTTTGTAGTTGATATTATCGAAATATGTCGGTTTTCTCTGTATACATAAAAAACTGAAACGGAACTATGTCAATTTTTTATGCGTACACTTGTCAAACTAATGGTTTCTTGGAGGGCGTAAATTATACGCCCTCCAAAACAATTTTAGTTATACTCTTTGTAATCCTTAGTCCATTACAGCTGACAGTAAAATACTTATTTTAATATTTGATTTCCTTCCGAATTTATATAGTAATTAAATTAATTTTAATCCATTATATCATGTTGTTTTGTTAAATAATCTTCTTCTAATTTTATACGCGTATTAATTCTTCTATAATTATAAAGCTGCGCATAATCACCCACCTGTCTCGTATGTATATACAATGCTTGATTTACAAGATATAAATATTCATATGCTGTTATATTTTCTTCTAATTGTTCCGGATATATATTCATTTCGTATTCGCTTAATGCGTTTTTACAATTTATCATTCCAGTATCTATGCAAAACTGATAGTATGGGTTACATACTTCCTGATTATTTTCATAATAATACTTTGCTATATATAAATCTGCGTAAAATCGTGAACCGCTGGATGTTGATAACATTCTGCATACTGTTACAAATGCTTCATTATATGTCATATTATTGTCAAAGTTTGCATATAATTTCCCGTCTTGTTCTTGTCCTGTTATTAAATTATAATAAAATAAACTTGCGGCTAATTTATAGTCATATGACAATGGTTCTATATCAGAAAATTCAAATTTTCGTGCAGTCCTATAATTTCCATAATAACTATTCATTCCATATAACCACGCCTCTTTTTCAAGTTCATCTTTTATTTGCTCTGCTGTATAACCGCTAGTTATTCCAATAAAGTCTCTATCATATGTATTAAAAACATATGATATTTTTAATGCATCTCGGCGAGTAATTAAAGAAGTTTGATTCCAACGTGATTCAGCATTTCTAACTATATCCAAACTTTCAAGATTTTCTATTGCTGTTAACTCATTGCCTAGTTTGAACTGCTCCTCTGAACTTAACTCTGAGACATGCGTATCTTCTGCAAAAACAAATACATTTGTTAATATTACTATTATCAATACATAAACTATTTGTTTCATTTTTTTAGCTCCTTTTATCTTAAAATAATGTCATACTAGATAAAGTGTTTATTTAGTAATGTTACTCTTGGCATACTGCCTAAACTTTCCTCGTTTAATTCTCATGAGATCGTATAAGGCAAATACTGTATTCATGCACCATAATTGTTTCCAATATATGACTTATGCATAAAAAACTAAAATGGAGCCATATGTATTTATTAACCATTTAAAAAGGAAGTATTTGATGGATTTTTATTTTAAACAGTTAATTAATTTTATATATTTAAAAACTTTACGGTGTTTTTTATTCCGTTTCAGTTTTTTATGCGTATGCTTGTCCTTTTAAACCTCATCTTGTAAATTTGTTAAAATTAAAGTATTGCTGTTTTCCTCATAATCTACTTTATATCCTATGGCTGCGCAGAATTCTCTTATTGACACATATGTATCATCAATATTATTATTAAATTTTCTTTCATATCTTTCTATTGAATTTTCTTCAATTATTTTATTAAATTTCTCTTTGCTTAAATTATCATATAAACTATTTTTTATTCCAAGATAATTAACTAATATTCTATCGTTTTCAAACAAGTATGGATATATAGAATTATCATATAAATGTCCGTTTATATTTAAATACAGATATCTTTTTCTAGCCTCAAAACCCTCTCTCTTTAATATTATATATTCTCCATAAGTTTTTCCATCATATTTTAAATCACATCCTGCCTTTTCAGGAAACAATTTATTATCTGCATAATGTAAATTAATTTGGCATTTTAATAAATTTGAAATTATTTTTTTATATGCTGCTACATTTATAGGCATATTTAACATGTCAAATTGAGTTCCAGTTTCATCAATTAATTTATATTTTAATGCTTTTTTATATATTTCTTCATCTGTAAAAATATAATCTCCGAGTTCTTTAATACATTCTTCTCCGGAAGGTTCTAAACATCGGATGCACCAAGTTAAAACTTCACATATTTTAGCCTTATCATATGGTCTTACTTCCCAGCCAGCATTGTTTTTCAGTTCTAATTTAACCATTCCAATGGACCACGAATATAAAAAATAGTCATAACTATAAAAATCATTTTTCGGATTATAGTCAATAAATGGTCTGCCTAAGTACATTCCTCCCATATCAATTAAATCTTCTGTCAAACCTATAATTTTCATTATGTTAACAATACAGTCTTCTCTTGTAAAACTATCATTCTCATAATTTTTATACAATATTAATTGCTCTGTTAGTTCATCAGTATTTATTTCTGTTTTGTCTAATGCATATGAATTTATTGAGAAACTTTGAAATATCGCGCATGTTATTAAAATAAAGAATATTATTTTACTTATATTATTTTTCATTTTCTATCCCTTTCAATCATTATCTTCATAATTATATAAAACAGTGTTTAATTCAGGTTCAACTATTATAAATTTTTTAATTTTTCTATGCAAATTATTTGAATAGAATATTACCATTTTCATTTTATAAATTCAGTTAATATTTCATCATTTATATTTCAAAATTTTTTAATCAAAACGTTTATAATACAACTATTCTCTTTATCAGGATACATAAATACAGGCACAATATTTTCATGCTCATTTCTATATCCCATAATAAATTTATCTATATTTTTATTTGATGCAATTTCGTAATTTATTTTATTTATTTCCTTTTTTAGATAAGTTTTTCAAATTAACTTTTATACTAAATTATTATATAAATCCATATGTTTTTACATCACTTGCTAACTTTTCTGATATATTTTAAAATTCTGCAATTCTTTGTGGTGAATTATTGTTCGAAAACAGATTATAAATTGGTTTTGTAATAATACTTGATATTTTTGTTCTTATATTTAAATGCGATTTTGTATAGTTATACATAACAAATCTATATATAAAATTTAATACAACTATCACAATAACTATAGAGACTAAAATAATAAAACTTTAAGTTTTCTCATTTACGCATGTTCCTCACTCTAACAATATAAACATACGTATTTTGTATATCTTGTCCATATAAATAATAGTCTGTCAAACTAGCATTTGCTTTTTTATCTGTATGTTGTGTATAGTATATATCGTCATTATCAGCAGAAGTTATTATTGAAGCATATTCTATATTTCCGTCTTAATAATAACTATAGGTAAAACTTAACTGCATAGCTTCATTATACTTCCGGTTTGTAACCTTTGTCAACAAATATAAATATAATCGACTATAAATGGTTGATTATGTGAAAGTTAATGACGAGAAATTTGTTTGCGGTGTATATTTCGCCTTCTAGGCTGTTTTGTTGAAATGCTTAAGTCATTTTGATATACTGTCATCAAAGAAAAATGGGAGATGATGGTATCAAAAAATCGAAAGTAATATTTCTGATAACTGTGTTTATTTTATGTCTGAGTTTATATTTGAAGACAGAGCTGCCTGGGTGACCGATATTAACGGAAACAGCAGTAAGATTAATAGGCGGGGCGAAGTTGTTCTTCCATTTGCTGTGCTTGCAGTTTATGATTCTCACAACATACTGGTTGGTAATGAAATTAAAACTCTTGAAAGTTTTGAAGACGGAGAAACTCAAACAGTTGTTTTTGATTTGGATTCTACGGATACACAGAGGATATATCGTCTTTTTATTTGGGATAGTTTGCAAACAATGCGTCCGGTTTCTGTTCCTGTAGATATAGAACAGAATGAATAAAAATATTGTGTAAAAAGAATGACTGTTAATTTTATTGACTTATTTAACAGTTAATATGTTTATTATACTATGGGGGGATTAAAGCATGAAAAAGATAATTGGTTTGTTATTAACTTTGTCAGTATCTATAGGTATTTTGTTATTTAGCGCTGATTCCGTTATTGCGGCGTCTTATAACAGTTCTGCTGCTTTAAATTACGCCGCGGCTCATTGGAATGATAACGTTGGTCTTTGCGCCGAGTTTGTTTCCAACTGTTTAAGCGCGGGAGGTTGCAGTGCATGGAGCAGGAGCAGCAGCGCTTTAAGAAATCAGCTGATAAATTCCGGACTTGGAACCGAGTATGAATTAACCTTGAATTCAGATAAGTCAATAACAGCGTCGAACTATTCAGGGAAGTTAGCTGCCGGAGATGTTATTTTTTATTATTGTCCCGGAGCGAAATGTTCAGCGCGGCCGTATGTTCACACAGTGCTTTGTAATGGAGCGGACGCAAATGGATATGTAAAGGTCTATGCACATAATAAAGCGAATAACGGAAGTAAAAAATATTATTATAGCAAGACTTGTCCGAATTGCGGAACCGGTATATATAAAGCATATGTATATCATTTTAAAACAAATGAAACTCCGGCAAATATTGGTACGAATGTCTATGGGACAATTATCAATACTGCTTGCTGGAAACCAATTACATATAATCCGGCTGACGGTTTAGTCAGATTGAATCAGGCTAACGGAATGGCAAATCAGGCCTGGAAGTTTTTTAGACAATCGGATGGCAGTTATGTTATTAAATCAGCTGTGGATCAAAAGGTGTTAGAAATATTCAATGGCGATACTGCTGATGGAACTCCAATAGTTGTTAGAAATACTGACTGGGGAGGCGCATATCAGCGGTGGTACTTGTATCCATACGGAAACAATGGAGGTTATATTATAAAGTCAAAGCATTATCCGGAAAAAAACCTTGTTTTAGATTTATGCGGCGGTAGCACTGTGGATAATAATATTATACAAATTCATGAAAGAAATAACACAAATGCACAAATTTTTTCGGTCTATACAGCGTCAGACAGTGTTATTGCTTCTCCAAATTTAACGGTTTCTGCAGGAACTGCTGTTACCAATACGGTTTTTAATTGGAATAATGTTCCGGGTAAAGACAGATATGATTTGAAAATATGGAAGGTTAAAATTGAAGGGGATTCTTATCATACAGAATGGGGAACCTATTCCGGATATGGAAAGGTTTTGCCTGCCGGGAATTATGTTGCTTATGTAGACGCTGTTAATGCATTTGATTGTCTTAGAAGCAATGTTGTTCAGTTTACAGTCAAAAATCCAATTTTTAAAGTAAGTTTTAATTCTAATGGAGGCAGTTGCTCAACATCAAGCAAAAATGTTACATATACTGCAACTTACGGTGATTTACCTGTCCCGACACGAACCGGCTACACATTTAAAGGGTGGTA
>ERZ834382.1375-NODE-1375-length-21238-cov-119.479630_pt1 | contig 21238 bp, 17 predicted proteins | sample MGYA00519692_ERZ834382 | MGnify/ENA primary metagenome ERZ834382 (study PRJEB31850, sample SAMEA3708751) | human gut metagenome | biome: human gut; feature: human-associated habitat; material: faeces | place: China | collected 2014 ...
AACATGTGGAGCTGACTGTTACTAATAGGTCGAGGGCTTAATCTGGTTAATAACGGAGAAAACAAATCGGATTTGTATGAAGTTTTGAAGGTACAAACCTTTATATGGCCTAGTGGCTCAGTTGGTTAGAGCGCCGCCCTGTCACGGCGGAGGTCACGGGTTCGAGTCCCGTCTGGGTCGTTTATAGTGAGTCTTTATTCATGAGTGTATGACGATTAAATCATATGAATTTTTAACATTCACTACAAGTAACGCGTGGGATCTTAGCTCAGCTGGGAGAGCATCTGCCTTACAAGCAGAGGGTCACAGGTTCGAGCCCTGTAGGTCCCATTTAACTAATTCCTTTATTAGTTATGCCGATGTGGCTCAATTGGCAGAGCAGCTGATTTGTAATCAGCAGGTTATCGGTTCGAGTCCGATCATCGGCTTTATACAATTTAATATTGAATTGTATTATGGGCAGATTCCCGAGTGGCCAAAGGGGACAGACTGTAAATCTGCTGCAACTTGCTTCGATGGTTCGAATCCATCTCTGCCCATTACTCTTTATAGAGTAACTAAATACTATCGCGGGATGGAGCAGTCTGGAAGCTCGCCGGGCTCATAACCCGGAGGTCATAGGTTCAAATCCTATTCCCGCAACTCGATGCGTAAGCATTGTGCCCAGTTAGCTCAGTTGGTAGAGCAACGGACTGAAAATCCGTGTGTCTCTGGTTCGATTCCGGAACTGGGCATTTTAATTTATTATGGGATATTAGCTCAGGTGGTAGAGCACTTGACTTTTAATCAAGTTGTCCGGGGTTCGAATCCCCGATGTCTCATTAGAAAAAAACCATCACTCGTAAGAGTGGTGGTTTTCTTTTTCTATTGATATATGGTGAATTGAACTTCGGACAACATAGTTGGTCGGGTCGCTAGACGTCCGGGGGACGTCTGTTCAGCGCGGACCGAAGCGGAGCGTAGACCGAATCCCCGATGTCTCATTATTCAATGAACACTGTTTTTTTGATGTTCAAAAAATCAATTACTCCTAAATAGTGGACAACATATTTTAATTAGTAAAACTGCACAAAAAATAATTAAAAATTTGTGCATGTTTGTTGACACTTTCAGAGGCCAAGGTGATACTATAATAACTGTAAAAACCCCCCAATACATTATATATTTTTTACTATCCCCATAGTAAAATACCTTCTCCTAAAAGACAGCAGAACGATGGCTGTCTTTTTTTTACTTTATTTTATGAAAAAGGCAGCCAAATATTTATTATCTATTATTCTTTTGCAAAGTCGAAATTCTACAGTTGAAATGCTAAAATTAAATTATAAAAATTACACCGTCAGATTTATATTGCTTCCTGCCCGCAGAGATGTGTAGTAATCATCATATGACGAGCTGCTCATCTGGCGTGAGACACGATACAGACTGCTTGTGAAGTCATTGTCATTTCCGAACAGAGAATTAAGAGTGTCTGCGTCGGCCTTTTTGACAAGCTCCTCATTAGCTTTCAGAGTACCGTCCTTGTTTATTGTGATGCCAATGTTCTCAAGCTCGTCGCTGTATTTGCCTGCCAGCTTTTTGAGCTGCTTGGCGTAACGCTTCATGGAGCTTGAACTGCTGTTTGAGGCGGAATCAATGGAATTGTTGTATGTGTCAACAAGAGCCATGACTGTTCCGCGGATGTTATCTGTATTTTCGTCGTCCGAATACTTGTAGTTTTTTAATTTTTTAGCGGCGCGGTGCAGGGCAGTTGAATCATCGTAAGCGAGCTCTGTAATACTATATTCTTTGCGTTTGGATGATTTCATGGCATCGCGGTTGTTTGAATAAAAATTTCTCATAAAATATGTTGCTGAAAGATTTGTTGCTGAACTTACTCGTGTACTCATGTTAATCCTCTTATTATTTTTAATTATAACTATGCAGTTACTATTATTTTAGGTTTTATTTTGAACGTATAATTGCACATAAATATTTGTTATAAATATTTTATCGGATATTTGCACGAAAAAGTTTACTTATGCGATCAAAAGAAGTAAAATACAAAGGAATGCGTAGAATAAGAAAAACGCGATTATGCAATCGAAATGCTATCAAGAAAAGAGTAACAGAACATAATGTAAAAAAGCATAATGTACTAAAACAAAATGTAACAAACATAATGTAACCAAAGGAGGATATGGGGCATGAGTAAAAAAGCTTTCGGTACAACATCAAAAGGAGTGGAGGCATCGCTTTACGAAATCAGCAATGGCGGTGGATTGAGAGTACTTTTGACAGACTATGGCGCTTCAGTTGTATCTATTTTTGTAAAGGACAAGGATGGCAATGAGAGAGATGTCATTTTAGGATATGACAATGTGAAGTCATACGAGAAGGAGTATAGCTATTTTGGTGCTACTGTCGGTAGATATGCAAACAGAATTTCTGATGCAAAGATTAATATTGAGGGAGTGGAATACAAGCTTGAGGCTAATGACAATGAGAACAGTCTTCACAGTGGCTCAAATGGTTTTTCTAAGCGATTTTGGACTGTTAAGGAGCAGAAGGCAGATGAGATTACCTTTGAGATAGAGGATGCAGATTTGGAGCAGGGCTTCCCGGGAAATGCAGTCGTTGATGTGACATTTAAGGTAACAGAAGAAAATGCACTTGCTATTATATATAATGCAAAGGCAGATAAGACAACTACCTTCAATATGACAAACCACAGCTATTTCAATCTGAACGGTCATGCATCAGGAAGCGTATACACTCACACATTGCAGATAAATGCTGAGCATTACACACCTGTAAAGGATTCCAAGGCTATTCCTACAGGTGAGATTGCACCGGTTGAGGGTACACCATTTGATTTTACAGAGGCTAAGCCAATCGGAAGAGATATTGAGGCAAATGATACACAGCTTCACTATGGAAGCGGATATGACCACAATTTTGCAATAGACAAGACCGCTCCGGGAGTAGAAAAGGTCGCAACAGCATATTCACCTGAGAGTGGCATACAGATGGAGGTATACACCGACTGTGTCGGAATCCAGCTTTATACAGCCAACTTTATCGTGGGACAGGAAGGCAAGGGCGGAGTCAAATACAATAACCGTGATGCATTCTGCCTCGAGACACAGTTCTATCCAAACTCAATAAATGAGACCAACTTCAGTACACCTGTTACAAAGGCTGGCGATACATACCACACAGAGACAGATTACAAATTCTCTGTGAGATAAAATGCTGCTTTGCATGCAAGTATGATGCAGAATATTAAAAGCTCACCATATTGATGAAATTTATCATTAATATGGTGGGCTTTCTTAAGCTTTGTTTAATCAAACACTGATACAGTGGTTTTATTTCCGGAAATGTGGTATAAATATATTTATATTTATGTGTACAATTATGTGTACATTTATATGTATAATTATATTTATATGTATATTGAGACGACTTCGCACACGCAAACCTGCATTATCGCTGGCATATGTCCGGCGCACCATCACAGCCTGCAAGTGCGAAGTCCCCTAAAAATAGAAATTAAAACAAATAAATATATAGCACAGAGGAAACAAACCATGAAAATAGTATTTTTAGATTCCAAAACAATTGGTGACGACATCGACCTTTCCGAATATGACAAGCTCGGAGAGGTTGTCAAATATGATTTTTCGACAACAGAGGAAGCAGCGGAGCGCACAAGGGATGCAGATGTGATTGTTTTAAACAAGGTCGAGATAAATGAGAAATCTATAGGACAGGCAAAAAATTTAAAGCTCGTATGTGTGACTGCAACAGGCACAAACAATCTGGATAAAGAATATTTGGCAAAAAGAGGCATTGAATGGAGAAATGTCGCAGGGTATTCTACAGAGACCGTGGCGCAGCATACATTTGCACTGCTATTCTACCTGCTTGAGAAGCTGAGATATTATGATGATTATGTGAAGAGCGAGAAATATGTGGGTGATACGTCGTTTACGCATTTTTCCAATGTGTTTCACCAGATTAGCGGTATGACCTGGGGCATTGTGGGGCTTGGAAATATCGGAAGACGCGTGGCTGATATCGCAAAGGCTTTTGGCTGCCATGTGGTTTATTATTCTACATCAGGAAGAAACTCGCAGCCGGGCTATGAGAGGGTGGATTTTGATACTCTGCTTACCACGTCTGATATCGTGTCGGTGCATGCACCGCTCACTGATGACACACTTGGTCTGATGGACAAGGCTGCGTTTGAAAAGATGAAAAAATCTGCGATATTTTTAAATCTTGGCAGAGGACCTATAGTGAATGAAGCGGATCTGGCACAGGCACTTATGGATGGAGAGCTGGCGGCGGCAGGTCTTGATGTGCTGGCGCAGGAGCCTATGAGTGAGGACAATCCGCTCCGTGCGATAAAGGATTCAAACAAGCTGATTATCACACCGCATATTGCGTGGGCAAGCGTTGAGGCAAGAACAAATCTGATGCACATTATATACAGTCAAATTGAGGAATTCTTTGCTAATTAGGAAATATAATTTAAAATCAAATCGCAACATTAAGAGGCAGCATTAAGAGAAAGCTCTAAGAGAAAGCCTTAAGAGGAAGTGTTAAGAGAAAGCATTAAGGGGAAATATTAAGAGGCAATATTAAGAGGCAGAAATGAGCATCAAATTTGAGATAACAAAACAAAACAACATACATTTTGGAATTGCAGCAGTAGCGGCCGCGCTGACAGGTTACTTTACATCGGCAAGCTGGTGGGTGATTCTTTTGTTTGCGGCAGCATATTTTGGACTTGTAAATGTGAAGCTTGAGCTTCCGGTGAAGCTGTCGTGGCTTTGGGCTGCGATACTGCTTGTCATCGGAGCGATACTATCTGTTTTTTCGGTGCAGTATGTGCTGCTGACGGATGAGGACTTTGTGAAAACCACCGATATGGTATGCGTGGTGAATGTGGTTCTGGCGCTTGCCATATATCTGGTGATACTTTTTATCACAAACAACACGAGGCTGACATGTACCATAGCATCAATTGCCATACTCGCGTTTGGGTTTATAGATTATTTTGTCTATGAATTCCGTGGCAATGAGTTTACATATGCGGATTTGAAGTCAGCGGGAACAGGACTTTCCGTTGTGACAAAATACAGATTTGTCATAGACTACAAGTTTTTGTACGTGATTCTGGCGGTGGTTCTGTATATAGTGCTGGTAAGGCGCATAGAAGTGCAGTTCGAGTCGGCTGTCCATATGAGGATTATTTCGATACTGCTCACAATAATATGCGTGCTGTATGTCATCATGAATTCCATGTCACTGAACACCGAGACATGGGAGAAAAAGGGCACGTACAGAAACGGCTATCTGCTGAACTTTGTGCTCGGCATAAGGGACAGCTTTGTGAAGGCACCTGATGGCTACAGCAAGGCAGCAGTTGACAAGATAGCGGGCAATTTCAAGGAAACGGACAGCTCATATTCGCAGTCTGATGCGAAAAATCCGACAATCATTGTTATCATGAATGAGTCGTTTGCGGATTTGTCGGTGGTGGGAGATTTTGAGACCAACACGCAGGTCACGCCGTTTATGGATTCTCTGAGTGAAAATACGCTTAAAGGCTATGCTCTTTCGTCCGTGTACGGTGCGAAGACGCCAAACTCTGAGTGGGAATTTGAGACAGGAAACTCAATGGCATTTCTGCCGGACGGCTCGGTGGTTTATCAGCAGTATATAAATGATGACCCGACCTCCATAGTCTCAAACCTGAAGAATATCGGCTATACGACGGTTGCGATGCATCCGTACTATGCGACAGGCTGGAGCAGGAACAAGGTTTATCCGCATCTGGGCTATGATGAGACTTACTTTATAGATGATTTTGACCAGACAAAGATACTCAGGGAATATATCACTGACCAGGAGCTCTATAATAAGATCATTGACCGCTACGAGAAAAAGAGCGATGACGAGAAGCTTTATATCATGGGCATTACGATGCAAAACCATGGCGGCTACGGCGAGAGATATGACAACTTCAATCAGGAGGTTTACAAGGTTGGAGCGTCATACACCGATGCGAACCAGTATCTGTCACTTTTAAATGAGAGTGACAAGGCACTCGAAAGTCTCATCACATACTTTAAGGGTGTGGATGATCCGGTAGAGATTGTGTTTTTTGGAGACCACCAGCCGGGATTATGCAATAATTTTATCAAGCTTTTAAATGGCAAGGGCAATTCCGGACTTACGGAGCAGGAGCTTGAGAATCTGTACAAGGTGCCGTTTTTCATATGGACCAATTACGAGACGGATGCACAGACAGTTGATGTGACGAGCCTCAACTACCTGTCCACACTGACGCTTGAGAGAGCCAACATAGATCTGCCGGCATACAACCGGTTCCTCGCAGAGCTGATGGAGAAGATTCCGGCCATAAATTCAAGGGGCTATTATTCGAAAAAGAATGAGTGCTTTATGCATGTGGATGATGCAACAGGAGACGAGGCAAAATGGATAAAGGCATACAATATCCTGCAGTACAATTCGATGTTTGACGAGAAGGACAGAAGTTCGCTGCTGTTTCCGTACCTGAAATAATGTTATGATTTGAAGCAGCCATAAATACACATATGAGAAAATGAATTAGTATAACTATTCAGGGAGCTAATAATGAAGCTAAGTGATTTATTACAATTTGATAACATAATTGTGCAATGTCATGATAATCCGGACGCAGATGCACTGGCAAGCGGCTTTGGAGTCTATGAATACCTGAGGATGAATGGAAAAAGTCCCAGACTTGTATACGGAGGCAGGAATATCATACACAAGAGCAATCTGGTGCTTATGGTAGACAGTCTTGGCATACCGATAGAGCATGTGGATTTTTTAGACAATCCGCAGCTGCTTGTGACTGTCGATTGTCAGTACGGTGGTGGGAATGTCACATTTTTCAAGGCAGAAAATGTGGCTGTCATAGATCACCACAGAGTATCGGGAGAGCTTCCTGCTATGAACCGTGTCATGAGCTATATGGGCTCATGTGCGACAATTGTGTGGGATATGCTGCGTGAGGAGGGCGTAGAGATAAATCGAAACCTGGCAACAGCACTGTATTATGGACTTTACACCGACACCGGAGAATTTACCGAGATAACACATTCGCTTGATAGGGATCTGCGCGATGAGGCGGATTTTGACAGCACTATAGTGGCCAAATTCCGAAATGCCAATATGTCACTTGAGGAGCTGGACATAGCCGCAACAGCATTGCTGGGGCGCGATTATATAGAGGAATACCGTCTGGCGATCGTAAAGGCAGGGGCATGTGACCCGAATGTACTCGGCATCATAAGCGATTTTGTGCTGGAGGTGGATGCTATTGACATATGTATGGTATTTTCAGTGATTAAGAATGGAGTGAAGCTTTCGTTTAGAAGCTGCATAAAAGAGGTTAGCGCAAGCGAAATGGCGCAGGAAGTGTGCAGGGACATAGGCTCCGGCGGAGGACATTATTACAAGGCCGGTGGATTTATTCCGATGGATCTGCTGATAGACATCTATAATGTCTACTGCAGAGAAAAAGACGTGACACCAAGATTTCAGTACAGCAGCGATGGTACACACAAACGTCCTTCGGATTCTGCAATCAAATCATTATTGGAAGAGAGGATTTTTGATTATTTAAACGATACAAAGATAATTTACGGAGAAGATTTTGATACGAGTGGCTTCAAAAAAGTGGATTATAAAAAACGCCCGATACCGATGGGATGTATCATTGCAAAGGATATACTGCCTGTGGGCTGCTGCATGGGAGTGCGGACAGCTAAGGGGGATATCTCCACACCGGTTAGTGAAGATACGGTAGTCATAATAGGAGGAGACGGCAGTGTACGGATTTTAAATCTGGACAGGCTGAACAAAAGCTTCAGGATATACAAGGACTGGCGGTTTACTGTGAAACAGACAGATTATGTCCCGAAGTTCAAGAATAAGGATACGGAGACTATAGTGGATGGAATGGCACATGCCAGAGTGTGCATACCTGTTGAGGAGGATTTTTCAAGAGCATTTGTGCTAAAGCACAAGGTAAAGCTATTTAAGAATAAGGATGACAGCAGTTATATATCAGGCAGACCTGGAGATATTATGGTTCTGCCAAATGATGATAGGAATGAGGCATATATGATAAGCAAGACAGAATTTGAAAAGACACATATAGCAAAGGGTGAGGAGGAAAACCGTAAAAAAGCGGTCGTTTTCGACCTTGATGGAACACTTCTCTACACACTCGAGGATTTAAAAAATGCAACAAACTATGCATTAAAACAAAATGGCATGCCGGAGCGTACACTCGACGAGGTGCGCAGATTTGTGGGAAACGGTGTAAAGCTTCTGATGGAGCGCGCAGTGCCGGACGGAGCAGACAATCCAAAGTTTGAAAAGACATTTTCGGATTTCAAGGAATATTATGAGGCTCATTGCAATGACAATACAGCACCTTATGATGGAATCATGGAGCTTTTAAAGGAGCTTAAATTAAACGGTATAAAGCTTGCTATTGTTTCAAACAAGCTTGACCCGGCGGTAAAGGAGCTCAATCAGCTCTATTTCAAGGAGTATATGACATCGGCAGTCGGCGAGATGGAGGAAGAGGGTATACGCAAAAAGCCGGCACCGGATATGGTGCAGAAGGCACTTAAAGAGCTTCAGGTGAGTGCAGATGAAGCAATCTATGTGGGGGATTCTGATGTGGATATCGCCACAGCGAAAAACTCAGGTCTGGAGTGCGTATCTGTCACATGGGGCTTCAGGGATGTAGAGTTTTTGAAGGAGCATGGTGCAACAAATCTGATAGATGAACCGGTCGAATTGTTAAATTACGTATAATCAGGAGAACTTTGATTTATGCTTTCAGAAAAGGGACTATTGATAATTGAAAAGCTGGCAGAGCACAACAATGAGCTTGTCACATCAAAGGCTCTTGCTGCGTCCACAGGTATGTCGGAGCGAAGTGTGAAGACATATCTGAAGGAGGTGGCTGATTTTTGTGAGCAAAACTCTATGACGCTCGACAGAAAGCCGGGCAAAGGCATGAAGCCGTGCTTTAGCGATGCGCAGATAGGAAAGATTCTGGATGTGGCAGGGCGGAAATCGGCAGCAGTATCGCAGAAGAAGAGACAGAACTACATATCGTATATTCTGCTAAGTGGCTGGGATACATACACGTATGCGCTTTTTTCGGAGGAGTTAAACGTCAGCAAAAATGTCATCATGGATGATATAAATGAGCTTGACGCAGAGCTTCTGCTCTTTGGCATTAAGGTGCACAGAACGGCGGGTTACGGAATATATGCGACAGGCAGTGAGCTTGATATCAGAAAAGCCATGAGGCATTTCTGCAGGTATCCAATCAGTGATAAGCAGGTTATCAAGACCGATGACCACAGGCTTTCAAGACGCGCGGCCGAGGTGATAGCCAATAATTTCAGAAGCGTAAATCTGTCGATGGCAGTTGACATGATACATCATGTGGAGAGACGCTTTGATATCATCTTTACGGATTACACATTTCAGATGCTGGCAGAGTACATAGCCATTGCACTTTTCAGGGTGGATGTGGAGAAGGAGCTGAAGCCGGATGAGTTAGATTTGTCGAACCGAATATGTGATGCTGCAAGTGATGATGATGCGGGCACCGAAACAGAGCAGCAGGTACAGAAAAATGGATTCATAATGACAGAGCATGAGAACATGGCAAGGGAGGCAGCAGGCTTTCTGGACAGACATCACGGCATCAGCCTCGCACAGCCTGAAATCATGTATCTGGCAATGCTTTTTTCCTGTGCCGAGGGACAAAACCGCGTTGTCATGTCCTGTGAGGAGGCGCTTAGCATAGAGGATGAGATGATAGTGTATCTGTCAAATCTTCTCGCTGCCAATCTGATTGAAAATGAGCTTCTACGTGAGAGCATGCGTAGCTTTTTACCGGGCTCCATTGCGAGGACTCATTTTGGCATAGAGATAGACAATCCGTTTCTTTCCGATATCACACAATCGTATGCCAGTCTCTTTACGGTATGCTTTACAGTATCGAGATACTACGAAAAGTACACAGGTGCCATGCCGAGCGAGAATGAGATAGCATTTATTGCCTTGCAGGTGGGAGGAGCCCTGCACAGAAATCCTATGACAGTGCGCGCAGTGTTAATCGGTGCAGCAGGCTATGCGACCGGCAGTATAATAGCGGGCAAAATAGAAAACAGGGTGCCGGATGTAAGGATAGTAAGCATTTTGTCGTCAGACCGCATAGAGCATATTGACGAGTATGACTGCGACCTCATACTCTCGACCATAGACACACAGGCAGATATCCACAAGGATATGAGATTTTTGTATGTTTCTCCACTAATCAGTGCGCAGGATGAGAAAAATATCAGAAACAAGTGCTTTGAGCTCATGACCGGACAGAGCGCGGAGGTCAGCGAGTTTTCACAGATGCTGACGGAGGAATTTATCATATTTGAGAAAAAGGCGAAAAACCGCAAGGATGTTTTAAAGCGTGCGTGCCAGTTTCTCATAAACAAAGGAATAGTGCAGAGCGAGTTTGCGAGGGATGTACTGGAGCGTGAGAAGGTGGAGGCAACCGCCGTGGGCTGCAATATAGCCATACCGCATGGAAAGCCTGAGCATGTAAACCGCTGCCAGATACTTGTTATACGTCTCGACAAGCCGATAGAGTGGGGCGAGAGGATGGCAGACATGATATTTCTGCTTGCGATAAACTTTGACAGTGTCAACACGACAAAGGCATTTTTCCATGATTTTACAAAGCTTCTGAATGAAAATGGAGCGACTGACAGGCTCAGGGAGGCTGCTTCACCTCATGAGCTTTGTGCAGCTATCCGGAAAGAGCTGGGGTGGAACTGAATATCACATTAATACAAAATTGCACCAGAGATGGTGCAATTTTGCATTTTGGGGAATATTGAAAAAACTCATACCACACAGTACAATAAAACCATAGAAAGCAACGGACATATGACAGGCTGATGAATAGCAGAGGGCGATACAGTTAATCATATGTGTGAGCGAAATAAACAAACCAATAATTTTAAATTCAGGAGGACAAAACTATGGTAAGCAAGACAATGGTAGTAAAAGCAGCAGAGGGACTTCACATGAGACCGGCAGGAGTTATCGCAAGAGAGGCAGGCAAGTTTGATTCAGACGTAACAATCGTATTCGGCGACAAGAGAATCAACGCAAAGAGCCTTGTAAACATCATCGCAGCATGCATCAAGAAGGATGCAGAGATTACATTCGAGTGTGAGGGAGCTGACGAGGAAGCAGCACTTGCAAAGATGGAAGAGCTCGAGGCAGACAACTTCGGAGATTAATCAACCAGCAAAGTCAATCGGAGGTGTGATATGTACAAAGGAATCGCCGGCTCAGAAGGAATCGGAATCGGAAATGTGGTCATTATCGAAGAGCATGAGATAGTGATTGAGAATAAGAAAATTACAGATACAGACGCTGAAATCGCACGTCTCCAGGGAGCCATTGAGAAATTTGTAAATGATACAAACGCCATGGCAGACAGAATGGAAAAGACAGTCGGAGCAAAGGATGCGGATATCCTTCGCGGACATATCCAGATGCTTCAGGATCCGACCATAGAGGAGCAGATTACAGCGCTCATAGTAAGTGAGAAAATCACGGCAGAGAAGGCACTCGACCAGGTGCTTGAGCAGACAGCAGAGATATTTGCACAGATACCTGATGAGCTTTTGCAGCAGAGAGCAACAGATTTCAGGGATATCAAAGCCAGAATCCTTAAGATTCTGCTTGGAATCGAGGACTACGATATCTCAGCAGCTCCTGCAGGCACAGTGCTTGTGGCACATGACCTGACACCATCCATGACAGCAGGTATCGTGGCAGAGAATATCGCAGGAATACTCACAGAGGTGGGCGGCAGAACCTCCCACTCAGCAATACTTGCAAGAGCAATGGAAATCCCGGCAGTTCTCAGTATTGATGGAATCTGCACAGCTGTCAAAAATGGTGACAGAGTGGTACTCAACGGAACAAGCGGAGAGGCAATCGTAAACCCTGACGCTGAGACAGAGCAGAAATTCGCTGGGCTGCTTGAGGAATACAAAAAAGAGAAAGAGCTCTTAAAGAAATTTGCGGGTGTGCCGACAGTATCAGCAGACGGCACAAAGGTAGAGCTTGTATGCAATATTGGAAAGCCTGAGGACGCAAAGAAAGCTGTAGAGTGTGACGGAGAGGGAATAGGACTTTTCCGTACAGAGTTCCTTTTCATGGACAGAGACACAATTCCTACAGAGGAAGAGCAGTTTGAGGCATACAAATCAGTAGCAGAGACAATGAAGGGCAAGCCTGTCATTATCCGTACACTCGATATCGGAGGTGACAAGGAAATCCCATATCTGGGTCTTGAGAAAGAGGACAACCCATTCCTAGGCTACAGAGCTATCAGATTCTGTCTCCAGAGAACAGACATCTACAATACACAGCTTCGTGCACTTGTTAGAGCCAGTGCATTCGGCAGGATAAAGATAATGGTTCCGCTTGTGACATGCGTAGATGAGCTTCGCAGTGTAAAAGCAATGGTAGCTGACATCATGAAAGAGCTTGATGCAGAGGGCATTGCATACAACAAGAACCTCGAAATCGGTATCATGATGGAGACACCGGCAGCCTGCATGATGGCAGATGTACTCGCAAAAGAGGCAGCCTTCTTCAGTATCGGAACAAACGACCTGACAGGCTACACGATGGCAGTAGACCGTGGAAACTCAAAGGTAGCATACCTTTATTCAGCCTTCAATCCGGCAGTGTTGCGCGCAATCAAGCGTATCATCGAGTGCGGTAAGAAAGAGGGAATCATGGTAGGCATGTGTGGAGAGGCAGCAGCAGATCCAAAGCTCATTCCGCTGTTACTCGCATTCGGACTTGATGAGTTCTCAGTGAGTGCCACAAGCGTGCTCAAGACCAGAAAGACCATCGCAGACAGCAGCATGGCAGAATGCAAGGCATTGGCAGACAAGGTAATGGCATGCGCTACAGAGGCAGATGTACAGGCAGTGCTTGCACAGCAGTAGATGCAAAATCCAAAGAAGTATAAAAGTTAGTAAAAGAGTATAAATAAGAGTAAAATATAAAAGTATAACATTGAAATTTATTATAAAGACGGCTGAACCGGTGGGGACCGGGACGGCCGTCTTTTTTGCATACGCAGAATGTGAGATGAATATTTAGTCATTTACGATTTAGTTATTTATGATTAACTAAATTACGATTGATTAAATCGTATATAAGTAATAAAATATTGTGTATAGAGATGGAGGGAGAAAACTTAAGAATTCTTTAGATTTACTTAAGATTTTGCATGTAAAATAAGGTTATAGGCGTTTATAGCAAGAAGTATCAAACGGTTAGAATAAAGCCGGAATTGATTAAACAATAAAGAAGGGGGAAGTATGTAGTGGAAAAAAATAGAAAACAGATTATTATCTGCGCAGCGATTGTCGCTTGTGTCTGTGTAATCAGTGTATTAATTACATATAACATATTACAACAAAAAAATCATCTGACAGTGGAACTCTATTATGGAACTTTTGATTTTTCAGAGTATCAAAATGTAGATAGTACAAAAAAATTAGCTATCATACATGATAACGATGAAAAACAAGGCGAGTATGAGATGGAAATAGAACATACTGATAAGGTGGAAACCGGAACATGGAGCTGGAACGATGAGGGATATATTACTTTATATCAGGATAATGATGCTATTGCAAATCTTGTATATGTGGATGGTAAATATCTATTTTCGGATGCCGATGTTGAAATCCAAGAACTTAAAAGGATATCTGAAACGGCAATAGTAAGATAATTGAGAACATAGGCTTCTTTAGATTTCTTTAGAATTATTTATAATTCTTAAATGATTTTTCAGCTAATTCTTTATATGTATATAGTATTGTAAAGGCATAGACGTCTATGACTTTAGTAACTTATATTCACAGTTTTAAGAGCAAAGGAGAAGCCAATGAAAAAATTCAGATTTATTTTAGTACTAGCAATGGCTGTAGTAATTAGTGGCGGAGTTATTTCTACATCAAGAGTTGTAAATGCAGCAACAGATATTAATTTTGGATCAAGGACTGTAACTGCTGGATATGCACGAAGATGGTTCCCGAAAGGTCAAACAGGATATACATTAACAAATGGACATAATCAAACCATTTCTGTTACAGTATCAACAAAAGGGAATAATATTGGAATAGGTTTTATGAAATATTCGACAAAAACAAATTATTCATATTATTCAGGAGTGCTTAGTGGAACTTCCGTTACAAAGACAGAAGCTCTAAGTGGAGCTACTGCAAGTTATCAGCCGTACGTTGGAAACTATAATGCTACTGTACAATTAAGGATTAATTCTGGATATGCAAAAATGCAATAGTAGAGTAAAATAGAAACGAAGGAAATGATATTTTATTACATATCATTTCCTTCGTTTGGTAGTATTGAGGAGATGGATATGATAGAAACAGCTATTATATATATAAAAAGAAATAAAATAAAATCTTTGATTATTATACTAATCATAGCGACAATAATCCTAGGTGAAATTATTGGTCTGCTATTAAGCAATGCCTCAGAAAAATCGGAGAGAGATGCATATTTATATAATGGGGCCGCATTAGTAATTGAGGATGATAATGGAGGCTTTACAAAGAGTGATTATGATGAAATCAGAAAGGTGAAATATGTTACAGGACTTGGGGCGTGGAGAGAGCTGATTGCAGACCCGGTGGATACAGAGAATGTAAAGGAACATAAAGGAATAGATCCGGAGAATAGAGATGTAAGCAATCGGGCTGATAAAATGGTAATTGTTGCAAATATGGATGTGCAAAAATATAGCCTGTTTTCATGGGAAAAGAATGTATCTCTTATTGAAGGAGAATTTCCTACTTACAAAAATAAAGGAATTATTGTAGAACAGCGATATGCGAAAAAAAATAATCTTAAGGTAGGGGATGAAGTTAAATATACTATAGGAGATCAATCGGAAGCAACATCTTTACAAATATGCGGAATTTATAAAGTGGACAGTGATTTCGAAATATATGACTCAAATGAAGAGGGAACCTCGGTATACATACATAGTCCATATAATTCTATATATGTAGATTATGATTATATTGTAGAGTTATTAGGGTTAGAGTACACTGCGTCAACCGGAAGTGAAGTGTATATTGATAAGATAGAGCATATAGATGCAGTAAAAACCCAGTTAAAGAAAATGTATGGAGATAATGTGGAAATATATGATAATACTTCTAATTATCTCGATTCAGAATGTAAAGTCGTAGGATTGATGGGAAAAACATCAAAAATAATTTGCTGGATGATAATTATAATGGGGGAAATTATTTTGTTAATCATTTTCTCGTTTTATACTATCCAATACCAAAAAGATACAGGCCTATTTATGGTACTTGGAAGATCAAGAAAATGGTGTATAGGTAGATTTGCATTTATAGGAATGATATATGCAATTAGCGGTTTGCTGTTGGGTGCGCTATTATATTGTGTGCTTGGTAATTTCATATGTAGCATTATAAGTGGCATAGGTAAAAATGTTATAATTAATAGTGCAGATAGAGCTATAGGTGGATATGATACACCCGGAATATTTCAAGGCTTTGAGGTACGTATAGAAATGAGTGCTTTTTTTACTTTGAAAAACATTATAATTCTATTAATAATTTCGTTGGTTAATTGGATAGCATTTATGGTACTGCCTGTTGTAACAACTGTTGAAGAAAATGCAAAGAAACTGTTAAATTCGAAGGGATAGTGGTAAATATGTTGGAAATGATTAATGTATCGTATGCATATAAATCAAAGAAGGAAATTGTGCATGTGTTGGATAAAGTTACATACAGATTTGAAATAGGAGAAATGTATGGAATATTTGGTCCGTCAGGTTCAGGAAAGACAACGTGCTTATCGTTACTTGCCGGTTTAGAAAAACCGGACGAGGGGGAGATTTTGCTGGATGGAGAAAATATACAAAATATTGGTGGAAGAAAACTGCGCCAAAATAGTATATCATTGGTTTTTCAGGATTATCAGTTATTTGATTATATGACTTCCCTTGAAAATGTAATGGTTGCAGCCCAGATAAGCTTACCTGATGTACCCAAAAAAGAATTGATAAAAATGTGTAGAGACAGCCTTGTAATGGTTGGACTTGATGATAGTCAGATAACCCGAAAGGTTACGGAATTGTCAGGTGGACAGCAGCAAAGAGTTGCAATAGCGAGGGCGTTGATAACAGATGCAAAATATATTCTGGCAGATGAGCCTACAGGAAATCTGGATAAAGAAAATCGAAGAAAAATTGTCGAATTGTTGCAGCAGATAGCTCATGAACAGGACAGATGTGTTATAGTAGTAACCCACTCGGATTATGTAAAGAAAAAATGTGATATTTGCTATGAAATGGGAGATGACGATGAGGAATAAATGGTGGCAGGCATGCAAAGAATTATTAGGGAGACCGGGGCGGAACATACTAATTGCTATTTGCATATTTGTACTGACACTGTTTTGCGGAATTGCAACATTTTTAGATTCGGCAATAGAGAGCTTTTACAAATCTTTTGCAGATATGGCAGGATGTTGTGTTCTTGTTGAATTAGACGATTTTTCTACTTTAGATGATTGGAAAGATATTTTAGAATATGCAGATAATAATAAAAATGTTGTAGGATATAATAATGCATTTACAAGTGATATTATATGTGAAGCGGTAGATTTTGAAAATGTACCATATACAGAAAAACAAAGTGATTTTGAGAAAAATAAAATATATGTCAGTGGAAACATAAATACTTCTTACAATGAATATTTCAGTAGCGGTATCTTTAAGATTTCAAAAGGAAAATATCCGATGTCAGGTGATAAAGGGGTAATGATATCAGATAAGATTGCGTCTGAAAATAATTTATCAATTGGTAGTGATGTATCTATACAGTCTGAAAATAATACTATTAATATTATGGTGATTGGGATTTATACAGTAATAGATACGCCAAAGATTGAGGTGAGTGATGGCTATTATAAAGAAGTACCTAACAGTATAGTGTTTACTGATTACGATTCATATGTAGAATTAAATAGTGAAGCAAGTTGTTATGGGATAAACTTTTTCAGCACAGACTATAAAAGTACATCACTTTTATATGATGATATGAGTAAAATAGTTGAAAATGTACCAAATTCTGCAGTTGTAAATCAGGTTCTGAATGAGGAACTGCAAATGACAGATGTAATATCAATGTTAAAAAGTATGACAAGTGTGACATTGAGCGTTATGTATATTGTATGTGTTGTGGTTATGTCGTTACTGACCGTTTTATGGCTTAAAGGACACTCAAAAATGATTGCAATATACAATACACTTGGACAGAGAAAATTTAGGACAATTCAAATTCTATTATATGAGATTTTGATGATAACTGTCCCAGCTCTTGGAAGTGCAGCTATATTGATATTGGAGGTATTTAATAGATTTTCCGTAAATATTTTTAACTACTTTGTTGAATTGTGTGAAATTGCAAATGTTCAAAAAAATTATTCAATGGATATATGGAATTTCAAAATGAATATTTGGCAATTTATTTTTAGAATTGGAGTTTTAGAAATTAGCGTTATTTTAATAACCATGATTGGAAGCTTTATCTATGTTCATAAGAGTTTACGTAAATTAAGGAGTAATTAGGAAAATTTATGTGCTGTAATTTTTAGATATGATAAAATATGTATAATATGATGAGGGAGAGAATATGAAAAAACAAATGATAACTTTAGCAATGACAATGTTGATTGGAAATACAAGTGTGTTTGGCGGTGCAACATCGGTACAGGCAGCACCAATACAAGATCATATGTTTTATTGTGAAATAGTACAGGGAGTATCAGAGAATGTACAAGATAGTGCAAGAGGAATTTTTAGTGTGTATTATGAGGTGATAGTTGATAATACAGCTATTAAGGAAAAGGCAAAAAGTTCATCAAAAACTATCGGAACAGCACGTAAAGGGACAAAATATAAGAAAGTTGGGGAGTCAGAAAATTGGCTTAAGATACGATATGGCACTGGTTATGGATATATAATTAAATCAGCTTTAAAAAAGTTATAGGAGCATATAATGGACAAAATTCTTGTTGTTGAGGATGATAAAACAGTATACAGTGGAATAAAGAAGCTTCTCGAATTGCAGCATTATAGTGTGGTAATTGCACAAAATGGTGTGGAAGCTTTAGAAAAAATAGATGAATCGTTCAGCCTTATAATAATGGATATAATGATGCCTCAGTTAGATGGCATTGAAACATGTAGGAGGATGCGTGAAAGATACAGCGTCCCGATATTGTTTTTGTCAGCTAAATCGGAAGAGCTGGATAAGTTGGAAGGGCTTGAAGTGGGCGGTGACGATTACATGACTAAGCCATTTTCAAACATGGAGCTTATTTCAAAGGTTAAAGCTCTTATCAGACGATATCGGATATATGACAGCGGAAGTGCAAATCGCACAAACAAGGATGAATCTATAGAGACAGATGGACTTAAACTGTTTACGAATCGAAACAAGGTTGAGTTTAATGATAATGAGATAAAATTAACAGGAAAAGAATATGAGATACTAAAATTGCTGATGAAAAATCCGGACCGGATATATACGATTGAGATGATATACGAGATGGTGTGGGATGAGGCTTTTACCTATAATGCAAAGAATACTGTTATGGTACACATTAAAAATCTTAGGAATAAGCTTATAAAAGCATGCGGCGATGCATGCATACACACAGAATGGGGAAGAGGATACCGTTTTGAGAGATGATTTAAAGAGGGTAAAGAAAAAGCTGTTTTTGACATTTGCAATTGCGATTATAGGGACATGTGTCGTTTTTGGAATATTATACTATCTGGGAATTGATTTGTTGAACAATTATATTGAAGGTACAACTTTGATCTACTATAACGAAAAGCCATATATAGATGAGTTTCAACAGTATGTGACGGATAATGATATAAGTACTACAGATGTCGAACAATATGATGAATGGATGGCGGAGCATGATGTTTCGTTTTATAGTGTTCAGGAAGAGGGAAAGGTAATATATAATAAATCAAATGTAGATAAGCTTATCTCTCCAGCTAAAAATATGTATGATTACCGATTTACAGGAAGCTATGAGCTGCCTGTTCAGTTCGCCGATATAGAAGCGAAAGTATTTATATATACAGGATTTACGATAAAATATTATATAGCTTTAATGATTTTTGATGTAGGATTTTCTCTTATGATGGGAATTGTATTTGTGTATCTACGCATCAGAAAAATTATAGCGGGCTATCAAACAGAGCTTGAAGCATCACAGGAACAGGAGAAAAAAGCGCGACAGGAAAAGGATGAACTGATGCGTAATATGGCTCATGACCTGCGTACGCCGTTGACCGGACTCATGACACATATTGATATAATGAAGCTTGAGAATGAAGCAGATGAGGAAAATCAGAAATATCTGGATATAGTGACAGACAAAGTAATGGATATAAAGACGCAGATGGATAATCTGTTGGATTTTTCGATGGCAAGTTCAGAAAAAAATATAGAATTGGATAAGCCCATAGAAACGGAGTATGCGGTAGGGGATTATCTTTCTGAAATGTATGCAGTTTTAAAGGAAAGAGGATATAGTATCGATATTAATAAGCTAAACTGGGAAAAAGTTAAAGTTGCTGTTAATGTGGGGCTTATATCAAGAATATTTGCTAATCTCACAGATAATATATGTAAATATGCAGATATAGATAAACCAATAGTAATGGAGACTTGTTTTACAAAAAATAATTTTAAAGTCAAAATCGGTAATGGAATATGCGATGATAAGACACTGCTCGAAAGTACTGGAATAGGACTAAAAAGTGTGGATATGATGATGCTTAGGATGAATGGAAATATGAGCTATTCAAGGGAACATGGGAAGTTTTGGGTTAAACTGGAGTTCCCGATTGTAAAATGACATATATTTAGATTTGTTAATAAAAATTTATATTTTTTTGGAAATATTTAAGGAATTTCTTTAGTTTATTATTATAATATTTTATAAAGATTATAATAAAATAGATTGGAGAAACGTAATGAGTATTTACAGTGATTTAAAGGAACTATATAAAGATACAAATGATATTGTTAATGGGAAAAATATTGCATGGAAAATTATTTATATGTTACAAAATATTTCCTTTATAATTATTTGCATGATTTGCTTAGTAGATAAATGTAAAATCAGAACAATTATTCCAGAGAATATTGAATTTGGTCTATCGCAAAGAGTATGTAATTTTTTGAATAAATACATAGTAATTTGTATTATTTTTTATTTTGGCTACTTGGTGATCTTAACTCCTATAATAAAAATACTATATGTCAAATTAAAGACGGAATATAATAAAAACATAATTCCTATATGGTATACAATTGATGAAATTATTAAAATTTTGCTGAATATCATGATTTTAATTGAGCTTATACAGGATGTTATACTTGGTTTAAATGGTGAGTATGCTATTCAAACAAGAAATATTATAATATATTTTTATATTACAATAAGTGTACTATTTACATTTATAGTTAAATTGTATAGACAAAATGAAAATTTATCTTTATTAATCTCTTATAGATATACTGATTATTTTGATTCAGAGGGAAAGAGAATCGCTAAAGAAGATAAAGTGATTTATAGAAATAAGATATATAGTTTGTATAAGGAAGAAAAAAATTGGTATTTAGTGGATAATAATATAACGGAAAAGATAAAGCTTCAAGAAGCTGTAATTGATAAAGAAGGAAAAATTAAAGTTTATTTTTATGGTATGGGGGAGAGAATATAGTTGATTATAATGTAATACTGATTAGTAGGCAGAGGCAGTAACGAGAGAGTGGCCTCTGTTTTTTTGCGCAGGAAAAGAGTCTCTTTTATTTAACGTAATAGAGGATAAAATTAAAATCAGGTATTTGAGTTTTTAATGAGAAAAACTTACTAAATTTCTGATTATCTTTTCATAAGTTGGTAAATGCGAGTGTGTGAAACTTTTTCTGTAAATAGCTAATAACAGCAAGGTCTTCTATGG
>ERZ834382.1381-NODE-1381-length-21200-cov-4.349397_pt1 | contig 21200 bp, 19 predicted proteins | sample MGYA00519692_ERZ834382 | MGnify/ENA primary metagenome ERZ834382 (study PRJEB31850, sample SAMEA3708751) | human gut metagenome | biome: human gut; feature: human-associated habitat; material: faeces | place: China | collected 2014 ...
AAACCGACCTCCCAATAGTTAGATTTTTGGTCTAACTTTTGGGGGTCGGTTCAATTTTAGTGTCCCCTTTTGCTAATTTGATTTGATTTCGGTTAATTTAATATCATCAGTCGCTTTGATTTTTTCTTTTTCGGAAAGTGTAAATGAATACGAATTATTATAAGCAACGGCCAAATCTTCGCTTACACGAGCTTTACCGCTTGATGAATAAATTACAAGAGTTCCCGTACCTGTGGCGATGTATCGTCCGGCGGGTATTTCTGACGGGCAAGTATAGCTTTGGTCTTTCTTTAATGTATATGTTTTGCCTGTCTTTTCGGTTGTTTGTAATGACGAGTTCTGATTTTGCAGTTCCTCAATTTGTGAGTCGAGTTCAGATGACTTTTGATTTAATTCGGTAATGTCGTTTTTTAATTTGTCATTCTTTTTCTTTGCCTCCATAAAGTAATTGTTTACGGTGGTTTTTGTACTCAATTCCGAATTTAGATCATTTATCTGACTTTCCAAATCATTTTTTGTATCGGTAAGTGATGATGTATTTTCTTCAAGGGCAGATATTTGAGTTTTCAGTTTTTCTGTTGCAAGAGAATTTGTGTCAAAATAGTTGCCGAGTGAAAAACAAACCACACCGATTATAATCGTGAAAAACGAAAGTATTATAACATATAATTTTTTTTGCGTCATAATCGTCATATCCTTTCATTATTTTATCGGAATAAATTGAGCCTTGCCCTTGATTTTTATTGTTTCATCATCGTTTAATACGTAATCTTTTCCGTCAGCGGTTAAATTCGAGTTTACTCTTGCTTTTCCTGATGACGAAATCGCAATACTTCCCGAACCCATAATTGTATATTTACCGGCTTTTATATTTTCTCCGACTGCGTAAGTACCCGATGTCAAAGTTAAGGTTGATTGAGAAGTCGATGATACTTGGTTATTCAAGGAATCGAGTGTGCTTTGCTTTGTATTGACCGTATTTTGCAATTCCTCTTTTTCCTTTTCGAGTTTATCGTTTTCGTCATTTATTTTTTCAAGACCGTTTTGCGACGTTGTAAATTCTTCATAGTTTTTTTTCTTATCGGCTAAATCCGAATTAAGAGTATTTATTTCATCGGAAAGCGATGAATAATTGTTTTGTGCCGTAATATATTCCGAATTTGTATTTTGTAATTTTTCAAGTCGTTTTGTTATTTTGTTATCGTTTTTCGGTATGAAAAAGCCGACAAAAAATACTCCCAAAACAATCATAATACATACTGCCGATGATACTTTTATAAACAGCGGTGATAAATCCTTTGCGAGATTATCCCAATATGCAAACTTGATTTTTTTATTGTTTGTCGGTTGTTCGTCGATGATTACTTCTATAATATCCTTGTCTTTCTCCAAAAATAATCACCTCGTTTAATTTAAAACTTGCGTAAGAAATACGTCCTTAAACTGATAAGCAAAACTGTCAGCGGATTTTTTTGCCTTTTCAAAATCGTCAAAAATACCGAAAACAGTCGGACCCGAACCGCTCATAATGGCATTAACGGCGCCGTTCATAATCATTTTGGTTTTGATACCGCCGACAATCGGATACATTTTAGCGGTCACGTTTTCCATAACGTTGCAAAGCCTGTCTGCAACGCCGTAAAGGTCGTTATTATTTAAAGAGTCAATCATTCCGTCTGTGTCGGGACGAATGTCGATAGGTGCGTTGTCGATTTGTTCGTAAATAAGTGCCGTAGATACGTTGATAGGCGGTTTTACGAGTAAGATGTACGCATTCGGCATAGGGGAGAGCGGTTTTAAAATTTCACCGATACCTTCTGCAAGCTGTGTACTGCCGTCAAAACAGTACGGCACATCTGCACCGAGTGACGCACCGATATGCATAAGCTCATCATTAGAAAGAGGATTGCCGTGGAGCATATTCATTGAGGTAAGAACCGCCGCACAATTACCGCTGCCGCCGGCAAGCCCTGCGGCTACGGGTATATTTTTGTGAATTACGATTTTTGCACCGCCGCGAATACCTGTCGCTTTGAAAAATGCGTCTGCCGCTTTATAGGCGATATTTTTTTCATTGCAAGGCAAATACGGCAAATTTGTTGAAATAGAAATACCCCTGTGCGTTTTATCGACTAAAATAAGGTCAAACAGCGATACTGTCTGCATAATCATTTTAATGTCGTGATAACCGTTTTCGCGTTTTGAAAGTACGTCAAGTGTAAGATTTATTTTTGCATATGAACGTGTTATCGCACGTCTGCCTGTTAAAACTGTATTTTCGGCAAGCATTTCTGTTCATTCCTTTCTTAAAGCAGATTGTGTGATTTGTCTACTATTTCTTGTATTTTTTCATCTGTGATGTTATCCTCACATTCGGCTTTTTTCAAATATGCAAGATATTCAATGTTGCCCTCCGGACCTTTGATAGGTGAGAATGAAAGACCTGCAACGTGCAAATCAATACTTCGTGCGAAGTCAAGAATTTTCTTTATAACTTCATAGTGTACCTTTATGTCCTTTACAACACCTTTTTTACCGACCTGTTCACGTCCTGCCTCGAATTGTGGCTTTATAAGTGCGACAATTTCGCCGTTATCGGAAAGAAGTGTTTTTGCAACGGGTAGTACAAGTTTAAGCGAAATAAATGACACGTCAACAGACGCAAAATCAATTTCTTCGCCAATGTCCTCAGGGGTCACATAGCGGATATTGGTACGCTCCATATTTACGACTCTTTCGTCCTGACGTAATTTCCACGCGAACTGACCGTAGCCGACGTCAACGGCGAATACCTTGACAGCACCGTTTTGGAGCATACAATCGGTGAACCCGCCTGTTGACGCACCTATGTCCATTGTGGTTTTACCCTCAAGGGTAATCGGAAATTCCTGCATAGCTTTTTCAAGTTTTAATCCGCCGCGGCTTACATATTTTAAAGTTTCGCCGCGAATTTCCGCAACGGTTGTATCTTCGTCAACCATCTGTCCGGCTTTGTCGCATTTTTGGTTTTTTACATACACTTGTCCTGCCATAATTAGAGCCTTCGCTCTTTCACGGCTTTGTACCTGTCCGTTTTTGACAAGAAGTGCGTCAAGTCTTATTTTTCCCATAGTTCTTATCCTTTTAATCTATTTTTGATGCAATCGTCTTTGCATCAAGTCCGTATAATTTATCAAGTTCATCTATTGAGCCGTGCGTAATCGGTTGGTCGGGGAAAGCAAATATTTTAAATTTGCAGTCGATATGGTTTTCTTCAAGCAATGTGCCTATCATACTTCCCATACCGCCGATTTTTACGTTGTCCTCAATGGTTATAACGCTGCCTGTCTTTTTTGCCGACTCGATTATGCTCTTTGTATCGAGCGGTTTTATTGTAGGCATAGCTAAAATTTCAACTGATTTCGTTGTAAGTTTTGCAACTTCTTCGGCACGTTTAACCATTCTGCCTGTTGCGATAATTGTAACATCCGAGCCGTTTTGTATGCACTGTGCTTGTCCCAAAGTGAAAGCGGAAGGCACGTTTTCAGCCTCTGTTCCGCCACGTGGGTAACGTATTGCAATCGGTGCATTGAATTTATTGATTGCAAAATCAAGCATATATTCAAGCTGATCGAGCGTGGCAGGTGAAAGAATTGTCATATTCGGCATATGTGATAAGTACGAAATATCGTATACACCCTGGTGTGTTTCACCGTCTGCGCCGACTATACCGGCACGGTCGATAGGAAATACAACGTGAAGTTTTTGCAGACAGACGTCGTGCAAAGTTTGGTCGTATGCACGTTGCAAGAATGATGAATACAACGGTATAACAGGAGTGTATCCGACCGTTGCCAGTCCTGCTGAAAGCGTAACACCATGCTGTTCGGCAATACCGACATCAAAAAATCTGTATTTATATTGCTCTTGAAATTCGTCAAGTCCTGTGCCGTTAGGCATTGCACCTGTGATTGCAACTATTTTCTTGTTGTTTTTCGCTAATCTGACAAGCGTATTGCCAAATCTTGCACTGTATGTTTCACTGCCTTTTTTCGTTTCACCCGTAGCTTTGTCAAAAGGTGATATGCCGTGGAATTTTTGCGGATTGTTTTCCGCCGGGGCATAACCTTTGCCCTTTTTCGTGTGGACGTGTATAAAGACAGGTCGTTTTTCTTCTTTTGCGTATTCAAGACATTGTATAATTTCTGTTAGATTGTGACCGTCAACAGGTCCCATATATATAAATCCCATATCGTCAAAAATCGTTGTAGGGATTACAAGCCTGCGGAAGAAACGTTTTATTTGTTTTAATATATTTGCGGTAGGTTTGCCTATTGTAGGCATTTTTTTTAAAAAGTTTTCAACCGCGTGTTTTGAGCGGAAATAAAACGGCGACATTCTGAGTGAACGCAAGTGTTTTGACACCGCACCGACATTTTTTGAAATAGACATTGCGTTGTCGTTCAAAATAAGTATAAGCGGTGTTTTTGAATGACCTGCGTCATTCATAGCCTCGTACATCATACCGCCCGTAAGAGCACCGTCACCGAATACTGAAATTACATTGTAATGGTCACCGGCAAGGTCACGCCCTCTGGCAATACCGAGTGCGGCTGAAATTGAAGTTGAGCTGTGACCGGTATTAAATACGTCACAATCACTTTCACTTGTTTTCGGAAATCCCGACATTCCGCCGAACTGACGGAGCGACTTGAACCCGTCTTTTCTGCCGGTAAGAATTTTATGCACATAAGACTGATGACCTACGTCAAAGACAATCTTATCTTCAGGCACATTAAAAACAGTGTGAATAGCAACGGTCAATTCAACAATCCCCAAGTTTGAGGCGAGATGACCGCCGGTTTCCGATACACTGTCAATCAGAAACTCGCGAATTTCACTGCAAAGAGTTTTCAATTCGTCTTTATTTAATTTTTTCAAATCATCGGGTGATTCGATTTTATTTAAAATTTTCTCCATCACCAATGCCCCATTAATGTTATTTGCAACGTTTAAAAACACTCATTATTTTTCCAACCGTAAAAACGATTGAGTTACCGTTATTCATAGAGATTCCCTTGGACATAGCTTTACCGCCGATAGTAAGAGAACTGACAATACCTGTAAGTATAAGGCTCGGCAATATACCGCTCAGGTTAAATTTTGCGACAAGTTCCGAAACAATAAGAGTTGTCGTTGCACCGGAAATAATTCCGGCAATATCGCCTATTACGTCACAGCATAAGTTTGCAAGCTGAGGTGCGTGACGTATTACGGAAATACTTTCTCTTGCACCTTTGACTTTGCGTGCCGCAAGGGAATGAAAAGGCTTTTCTTCCGCAGACTGAACAGCCGTACCAATCATATCGAATAAAATATTTATTGCAATGATAGCGAACAAAACTATAAATGCAAAAAATAAATTGAGCGATTGCATCGCAACCGATGTTATAAGACTGAATACCAATGACAGCACGAACGAAAGGAAGATTACGAAAATCGTCCATTTGTGTGAAGTCGAAACATTTGAATCAGGTTTTGGTACTTTAAATTTTTTTCGCCTGTGAGAGTCAGATTTATCCAAGTTTGTAAATCTCCTTTTCTATAATAATAAATCGGCAAAATGCCGATCAAGAAATTCAATATTTAAAATAGGGTAATGAACAGAGTAAAGTTTGCGGCATAGGTCCGGTTGGCTTTCCCATAAATCTGCTTAATCGTCGCCGAAAAAGCGGTTTCCCATTAAAGACTTATACTGTTTTGTAGTTACCGGATTGCCACTGAGTCCGCACTGCAATCCCCTGTTCATCCAATTACGACAGCCTAGAAGTTTTCCCAAACAGCCTGAGCTTTCCGTATCCTCTTTTGCAAATATGGTTTCAAGACGCATTGCCTTTTTGCCACTGGCCGAGCGGCGAAAAAGTTTTGGGCGTCTATCCGCCATATCCACTCAAGGCTGGCTACGCTGCCCACAGCATTCATACCACGTCCCTTGTGAGGACGTGAATTACTAACCGCAAAACAGGTTTTCCCCTATGCCGTAACGACTTGCTCCCTTAGGAGGTATGGGCCGCCACAGTCATAGGCCTCCACGGAAAAGGGGGTAAGGTTACCATGCCGTTGGAAACCGCCCCTAAACCTTAACTCCCAGCATCAGCCCCGAACTGGGCGTTCAAAGCAAAACACCAGAAACTTCATCGATGTGCCATTTGGCGGATTTTTAGGCCCGCTTTCCGAAGAGCCGTACTGACTAGGATACTGCACCACTATTAATTGTAATTAAATATAACATATTTTTTGTGAAAAGTCAACAAACCAAAAAAAATTTACAATTTATACATATTTATTTAGAAAAAATATATAAATAAAAGTTCGGATAAAAAATCCGAACTTTTAATACAGAATTTTAAATTTTATTTGCTTTGAAATGAGTTAACGATGTCGATAAAATCGTCAATTTCGGCAGAACCATAGAATACTTCGTCTTGTATAAGCGTGAATATATGAGCCGTTCCGTTGTCACAAGTCATATATACGGTTCCATATGATTTATAGTCAGCTTTGCTTGTTGTTGTATATGTGAAATAAGCATAACGTTTACCGTTTATTGAAGTGTACTCAACTTTTTTGAACATTTCGTGTTCATCGTCTTGAGTTATACTCTTTGAGTATGAGTTTGCAACTGTAGAAAGGTTAGTTTGCTTGAAATCAGAACCGGTCATGCTGGCATAAATAATTCCCGAAGTTGTATATGTGTTTACATATGAAACGTTCGTATATGAAGATCCTTGAGATGCTTTTGAGAAAAGTTTCCATGACGCAGGAATTGAAAATTGATAATCTCCGACTTTTGCTGTGTTTAAGGTATCCTCAGGGTCGTTTCTCATCAATTTACCGATTTTTGAAGAATCAAGTTCTTCTGCTTTTATACTGTTTAGAATTGTGTTAAGTTCCATTTCATCATAATCTAAATTAGTCGTTACGGCAAAATTGTACACATAATCGCCTTTTTCAAAGAAAGTATCGACTGTGTATAAATCGGAATCGGTTGAACCCGAAATAGTTTGAGTGTACTTGTATGAATTAGTACCTGTTTCTGATACAGGGGTAAGAGTGGAATATTTTGTACTTGCGTATTTTTCTCTTATAGCGTGGTCATGTGTGGCAAGCGAATAAGCAGTCGTGTCGCCTGTTTTTGAATAAATACCCAATGAGATGTTTGATGTTGATTCGTTTTTAGGCTCATAGAATGTAAATTCGTTTTCAGTATTATCATCTTCCATTTGATAATTAGCCGGTACATAGAAACTTACTTTATATGTATCGTCTGTGATTTCACGGTATTGTCTTGTACCTTCTGTTTTTACTGTGGAAAGATCATATGTTTCATTATCTATTTTGCCAATCTTAAATGAATCCACTAAAGAAAGTATCATATCTTTTGTTGATGTATCGTCATTGATTTTTATCAATGAAGTGATTAAATATCTGTAATCCTTTGTATAGTATTCGTGAAAATCAATGATTTGCTCTTTATTTTTTGCCTGAAAGTGCATATGCTGTGTTCCGTTTGATTTAGGTAATTTTTCTGCATTGATAAGTGTATATGAAGAAAAAAAGTCTTTTTTCTTTGAATATTCTTCGTCAAAATCAACAGTATCTTCTGTTATAGGATAAACGTCTATGTACATTGAACTTTCGTCATCTGCGACAAATTTTGTTGTCATTGCGTCAAGAGTTCTGTCAGCCATTTTCATTTGAGTAGGAGTGTCAATGCTCCATAAATAATAGCTGTCACCTGTTTTTGTCATATCAGTGATACCTGTAACGGTAGAAGAATTGTCCATATTTTCTTTTGTTACAAGTATTGCTTGAGTGTCGTTGTCATAACCTACTGTTGCACCAAATGTTTCGGAAATAAATCTTAGCGGAACCATTGTAACGCCGTTTTCAGAAAGTGCAGGTGATTCAAGAAGTGTTTCTGTGTGGTCGTTTACAGTTGCAACTATATTGCCGATTTGAAGTTCAATATTTACGGCAGGGTATGTAAGAGTTATTTTTTGAGTATCGCCGTCCCAGTCAACTTTTGCACCAAAAGCCTCTGTTATTACTCTTAACGGTACCAATGTAGTGTTGTTTTCTGTTACATACGGTGTTTCAACTTCTGTTTCAACGCCGTTTATTTTCAGAATGCTGTCACCCACGTTGAATGCGATTTCTACTTTGTCATTTGTGTTTTCGTCATTTTCAGCAAGCGCAAAAGGTGCTGCTGAAAGAGCTGTTGTTGCGGCAAGAATTGCAGCGATTAGTTTTTTGTTCATTTTAATACCCCCAATTTTATTATTTTAGATTAGGAACGATGTCAGTTGAAATTTGTTCACCGCTCCTTGTATAAATTACGTTGATACTTCCCGAAGAATATGTATCACGCAATGCTTTATTAAAGTCCACAATACTGTGTACTTCAATGCCGTTGATAGAGTTTATAACATCACCGTTTGAAAGTGAACTTGACGAAGATGTTTTTACGGTGACGCCTTTTTTTGTCGGCAGACCGATTCGTGCCTCCCATGAATTTTCAAGAGTAACGCCTAAATCCGGTCTTATGACTTTTCCGTTTTGCTCAAATTGATTAAGTACATAATTAATCGTGTCAAGCGGGATTGAAAAGTTAATTCCCTCAATTCCGACACCTGCATATTTTGAAGAATTAATACCTATAAGCTGACCTTTCATATTAAGAAGCGGTCCGCCGGAATTACCTGCATTGATAGCGGCGTCAGTTTGAATTAACGGATAATACGCGCTCGGAGTGCTGACGTTAAGTCCGCTTACGATACCTTTTGATGCACTGTTTCGCATTGAAAGCGAAAGGGGAGTACCGATTGCAACAACGGACTGCCCTGCGAAGATACTGTCCGATTGTGCGAACGATATTGGCTTTAAACCAAGACGGCCAACCTTTACCAAAGCCAAGTCGGAATCTTTGTCGATTGCCTGAACTTGTCCGGCATAGCTTTCGCCGTCGGAGAAAACGACTGTTATGTTGTCAATATCGCTTACAACGTGTGCGTTTGTAAGGATAATACCGCCTGATTTGATAACTACACCTGTACCGTGAGCGGTAAGTTCGTTGTAATTTGAAACAGTCCCTGTCATATATTCGGGTTTGTAATTTCCTACTATCGCAACGACACTTGAACTTGCGTTTTCAATCACTTGAGCAGTGACTGTATCTTCATCGGAATCAATGTAAACACTTCTTGTATTTCCGTCCCAGTTTACATTTGAACCGAGAGCCTCACTGACCGCTCTAAGCGGTATATACGTCGAATCATTCATAATGAAAGCACCTGTGTTTAAGGCATTTCCGTTTACGAATATGTTTATGTTGTCGGACGCATATGCGGTTGAAGAAATCGCTAACATCAGCGCAGTTGCCGCAATTATTTGTTTTTTCATCATTACCTCCCACAATGTTGTATAATGTATAATAAAATTCACATTATTGTTATATGATACAATGAAAATTTTGTAAAAATATATTTATATAGTATCATAGAGAGTAAAAAAATGCAAGTAAAATTTTGAAGAATAAGGTAAGATAAAAATGACTTTACAAACTACCCATAAAGCGATATAATAGAAATAACTATATGCTTTATAGGAGGATGGCAATGAAAGATATATTAAAGGACGTGTCTATGGCGCACAGGATTGTTGTCAAAGTCGGAACGTCTACGCTTACATATGAACACGGAACAATGAATTTAAAACTTATAGACAGACTGTCTATGGTGCTTTCTGATTTAAGAAATCAAGGCAAGGAGATAATTCTTGTTTCATCTGGTGCGCAGGGAATTGCACTCGGTAAACTCGGTTTGGCTGAAAAGCCGAAAGATACAAAGGGCAAACAAGCCATTGCGGCAGTCGGACAGTGCGAACTGATGTATCTTTACGACAAAATGTTTTCGGGTTACAACAACACCGTTGCACAGGTGCTTTTAACGCGTGAGGATATTGCAATTCCGCGCAGAAAGAGAAATATTCAAAATACTGTTACAACGCTTATTGAAATGGGGATAATTCCTGTTGTAAACGAAAATGATACGGTAAGTTATGACGAGATTGAAATCGGCGACAATGATAATTTATCGGCAGTCGTTGCCGACCTTGTTGACGCGGACTTACTTGTACTTTTCTCCGATATTGACGGCTTGTACGACGATGACCCACACAAGAATAAAAACGCAAAATTACTTCCTACAGTATATGATATTGACGAAGTGAGAGATGTTGCAGGCGGTGCGGGAACAAGCAGAGGTACGGGCGGTATGGTGACAAAGCTTGAGGCTGCCGAAAGAGCGACGAATGCCGGTATTCATATGATAATCGCAAACGGAAACAATGTTGATTCACTTTACGATATACTTGACGGAAAGCCTGTCGGAACATTGTTTGTGTCGAAGAATTTCGATAAGGAGGAAGAATAATGAGCGAGCTTTTGGAAAAATGCACTCTTGCAAAAGAAGCGGGATATAAAATGGTTTCAGTAAGTACGGTTACAAAGGACAATGCACTTGAGGCTATTGCAAATGCACTTGTAGAACGTGCCGATGAAATCATTGCGGCAAACAACGTTGACATAGAAAACGCAAAGAAAAACGGAACACGTCAAGCTATGATTGACAGACTCACTCTTACAAAAGAACGCATTGACGGAATTGCGGAAGGGGTAAGACAAGTCAAAGCACTTGCCGACCCAATCGGTGAAGTAATAAAAATGTGGAAAAGACCAAACGGATTGACTATCGGTCAAAAACGTGTGCCTATGGGCGTTATTGCAATAATTTACGAGGCAAGACCGAATGTAACGGTTGACGCGGCGGTACTTTGCCTTAAAACTTCAAACGCTTGCATTTTAAGAGGCGGAAGTGAGGCAATCAATTCAAACAAAGCCGTTATGAAAATTATGCAGGACGCGGCATACGGTGTCGGAATACCTGAGGGGACACTAAATATAATAGAAGATACTTCGCGTGAAACAGCAACTCAGCTTATGAAAATGAACGGATATGTGGATTTGTTAATCCCACGCGGCGGTAAGGGACTTATTCGTTCGGTTGTTGAAAATGCGACTGTTCCCGTTGTTGAAACGGCGGCCGGTAACTGTCACGTTTATGTTGACGCGGACGCGGATGTTGATATGGCGGTTAAAATTGTGCTTAATGCGAAAGTACAACGTCCGTCTGTGTGCAATGCCGCCGAAACTTTGCTTATAGACAAAAAAATAGCGGATAAATTTATTCCTGTTATGTTCAAGGCACTGAAAGAAAAGAATGTTGAAATCAGAGCCGACCAAAATTCAAAAGCAATATTTGCAGATGTAAATGACGCGACAGACGAGGATTATTATACTGAATATAATGATTATATTATGGCGGTAAAAGTCGTTGACGGAATTGATGAGGCGATTGAGCATATTAATAAGTACAATACAAAACATTCTGAGGCGATTGTTACAAACAATTACGAACATTCGCAAAAGTTTTTGAATGAGGTTGATGCAGCGGCAGTTTATGTTAATGCGTCAACAAGATTTACGGATGGTTTTGAGTTCGGATTTGGTGCTGAAATAGGTATAAGTACACAAAAAATGCACGCAAGAGGTCCAATGGGACTTGAGGCATTGACTTCTATTAAATATATAATTTACGGTGACGGTCAGATAAGAGAATGATAAAGTGGATATTTTTCGATGTCGGTTCAACGCTTGTTGATGAAAGCAAGGCGTGGGAAAAACGTGTCAGCGATACGGTAAAAGGGAGTAACATAAGCGTAAGAGAGTTTTATAAATTAATGGATGACTGTGCTTTGAAAAATTTAATTCCGTATGATGCTGCTGTTATTATATCGGGATTGAATAGGGCAGAATGGCACAGTGAGCTTGAAATGCCTTATGAATATTCTGAAAATGTTTTGTCACAACTGTATGGTAAGTACAAAATCGGAGTTATAGCGAATCAACCGTTGGGGACACAAAAACGTCTTGAAAAGTATGGCTTGGCAAAGTATATCAGCCTTGTCATATCCTCTGCGGAGGAGGGTGTATCAAAACCCGATATAAGACTTTTTCAAAAAGCACTTGAGAAAGCAGACTGTAAAGGTGAAAATGCTATGATGGTCGGTGACAGGGTGGATAATGACGTTGCACCGGCTAAAAAATTGGGTATGAAAACCGTATGCGTAAAACAGGGTATTCACAAGTTAAACACACCTAAAAATGAATTTGAAGTGCCGGATTATACTGTGGATACAATAGAAGAATTATTAAACATATTAAAAGAGGGACACTAAACTGAAATTTAGTGTCCCTCTTTGACGATGGAAGAAAAAACTGTTAATTAAAACAGCTTTTCAAGCAATTTATTGGAGCGTTCGATAAACTTTGTCATTTGTTCTGCCGGCAAAGGACTGTGGCTTATCTTCGCTAAGTCGTAAACATGGTCAATAACAAGATTTGCGTCCTCGTCATTTAATGTATCTATTTTCTTGATAAGTGAGTTGTTTGAATTTAGTACAAGTGTAAATTCATCGTGGAACATATCAGCCATACCTGCCATTTGCTGACCGTAAGCCTTATACATCTCCTGCATACGTCTTGACTGTTCACCAAGCAAAATTACGGCAGGGATTGAATCGTCTTTAAGTGACTGCACTTCGATTTTCAATGTATCGTCCTTGATTTCATTCTTGAACTTTTCAATCAACTTTTCTTCTTGTTCTTTAGTTGAATCGTCTTTTTCTGTGTTGTCCGAAATGTCATTTATGGCGGAATCAATACGTTTGAATTTAACACCAGTCTGTTTCATTTCAACAAGTGAAATAAAATGTGTATCCATCATTGACGGAAGTACAACGGCATTAAGTCCTTGATTTTTGAACATATTGATATACTGCGATTGAGTTTGCGGATCGGAAACGTAATAAACGTCTTTTTCTTCCTTGCCGTCAAGGTACTCGTCCAACGTCAAATATTTACCGTCAATATCCTTATAAATAATTACGTCCTTAACTTTTTCATAGAATTTTTCATCTCTTAAACAGCCGTATTTAATGAATATATTGATATAATCCCAATACTTTTCATAGTTTTCACGTTCGTTATTATAAATACTTGTAAGCTTGTCCGCAACTTTCTTTGTAATATGTGAAGAAATTTTCTTAACATAACCGTCATTCTGCAAGAAACTTCTTGATACGTTAAGCGGCAAGTCAGGACAGTCGATAACACCCTTTAAAAGCATTAAAAATTCGGGAATAACTTCCTTTACGTTGTCGGCAACAAATACTTGATTGTTGTATAACTTTATCTGTCCCTCTTGACCTGCAAATTCATGATTGATTTTAGGAAAGTACAAAATACCTTTTAAGTTGAACGGATAGTCTACGTTAAGGTGAATCCAGAAAAGCGGTTCGTTGAAGTCCATAAATACGTTTCTGTAAAATTCCTTGTATTCTTCGTCTGTACACTCCGACGGCTTTTTCATCCAAAGCGGTGTTGTGTTGTTGATAGGCTTTGGCTCTGACGGTGTATCGTCCTCGTGTTCATGATCATGATCGTGACCACAGTCACAGTGGTCCTCGTGTTTGTCCTCAGGAACTTCAACATATATTTCAATAGGTAGGAATGCACAATACTTATGAAGAATTTGACGGATTGTGCTTTCTTCAAGAAATTCTTTCGAATCTTCGGCGATGTTAAGAGTTATTGTAGTACCTCTTTCTGTTCTGTCACCGTCTGTTAAGTCAAATTCCATACTTCCGTCACAAATCCATTTTGCGGCTTTTGCACCGTCTTGATATGAAAGCGAATCAATTTCAACACTGTCGGCAACCATAAACGCACTGTAAAAACCAAGTCCGAAATGACCGATAATTTGAGAACCTTTGTCGTCCTCCTCTTTGTACTTTGAAAGGAAGTCGCTTGCACCCGAAAATGCTATTTGATTGATGTACTTGTCGATTTCTTCGGCAGTCATACCGATACCGTTATCACTGATGACAAGCTTTTTAGCGTCCTTAAAGATTGATACGGTAACTTTGAATTTTTCGTTTTCGTCAATTTGAGCTTCACCGATACTTGCAAGTTTCTTTAATTTTGTGACCGCGTCACAACCGTTTGAAACAAGTTCTCTAAGGAAAATATCCTTATCGGAATAAAGCCATTTTTTTATAATAGGGAAAAGATTTTCACTGTCAACTGAAATATTACCTTTTGCCATATAAATCACTCCTTGAAGTTTAATTAATTTACATAATATATATTAATACTCAAAGTAAGATTTGTCAATACAAAATTAGCACTCAACAGATGTGAGTGCTAACAATTTACAATTTATTCATAATATATCCGATTTTAGATGTAACCGTAGATACCTCTGACTGAAACTTCACCGGAAGTGACGTGAATAATACCGTTTTCGGTTTGTACGGCGAGTGAGCCGTTTTCGTCAACGTCAACGGCAGTTCCGCGAACTGTTTCATTTTTGAAAATGACGTTTACTTCTCTGCCGAGCGTGACGCAACACTTTTTGTATTCATCAAGAATTGCACTGAGTCCGCCGTCGAGAAACTTCTTATAATAATATTCAAATTCGTTTAACAATTTTGCGATTAATTCGTTTCGCACATATTTGTGACCGCTTTCGATGAACATTGAAGTAGCCTTGTCGGCGATGTCGTCATCGAATGATTCTGTGTTTACATTTACACCGATACCGCATACAACGTAGTTGACCATATTTATCTCAGCAGACATTTCGGTTAGAATACCGCAGATTTTTTTACCGTTAATAACAATGTCGTTAGGCCATTTAATCATTGAATTAAGACCGATAGCTTTGCAGACAGCAAGACCTGCAACAAGCGTTATTTGTGAAACTTCAAGAGGGGAGATTTCGGGCTTTAAAAGGATTGAATGCCAAATACCTATCCCTCTTGGAGAAGTCCAACCGCGTCCGCGACTGCCTTTGCCGTGCGTTTGCACTTCGGCGATAAATACACTGCCGTCCGGCGAGGTATTGCTTTCCTTTGCACGATTGTTTGTCGTGTCGGTTTCGTCGTATATAAATAAGCTGTGACCGATAAAATCGGTGGTAAGTCCGCTTTTGATGCCGCTTTCGGTTATGATGTCGGGCGAGGAAATAAGGCGGTAGCCTTTGTTTGTGACTGATTCGATTTTGTAACCGCTTTCACGCAATGATTTAATATGCTTCCATATTGCCGTTCTTGAAACGTTCAGCATTTCGCTTATGCGTTCGCCTGAAATATATCCGTCCGCATTTTTTAATATATCCAAAATTTCTTCTTTCAATCTAAATCAACCCTTTCAGGATAAATTATACATTTTTTTAATGTAAAAATCAATCCTTTTTTAATCTTTCGGCAATTTCGAGGATTAATTCAAGGTCGGATTTCGGTAATGTTTCTATGGTTTTGATTAAGTCGTTTAGAAGATTAGGTTCTTGTATAGTTGTGTCAAAAAATTCGACAGGTGTTATACCGAAGTAGTCGCATATGTTAAGAAAACCCGCCATAGACGGCATAGCTTTTCCGGAGGAGATGGATTGAATATAGCTTTTGTTTTGACCGAGTTCCAAACTCATTTGATACTCGGATATTCCTGTTTTTAATCTTAATTCTGTAATTCTACTACGCACAAATTCTTTGCCGTATTCTATGTTTTTTTCTATTTCGTCCATAAAATCACCCTTTTTTATTATATGCATATATATTACGTCGTTGTCATATTATTTGTGACAAAAACAGCTAAAAAACGATTGACATTACGTATACAATATGCTAAAATAAACTTAAATCATAAAATATTACATATTTAATTAGTAATAAGGAGGTATAAAATTATGAAAAAAAGAGTACAAGGATTGATTGCAGGTGTAATTATCGGTGCAACGGTAGCGGGTACGGGAGCATTTGCGTACACAAATTATATTGAGGCGGTTTACAATGACATAAAAATCGTTGTTGACGGTAAAAAAGTAAGTCCCGACAGTGAACCGTTTATTTCAGAGGGTACAACATATTTGCCTGTAAGAGCGGTTGCAGAAGCATTGGATAAGCCTGTTTATTGGGACGGCGAAACAAGCACTGTTTATATAGGAAAATATAGCGGAAGTTTGGAATATCCTACTGCTAAATTGAGTGAACTAAAAAATATAGGCGATGCTTGGGACGATGAAACAAAATTAAAAGATAATTACGGTAATTATTATTCAGATGCACTATGCTATGCGATTTATTGGTCTAAGAATGATAATAGAACAGCAGAGTATATTCTTAATGGCAAATATAGTCGTATAAAGGGAACGATTTATGTACCTGAGGGAGAAAAGAGCGACCTTAGTTGCGGATATGTAATCACAGCAGATGGAAAGGATATTTATACTTCTCCAGAAATGACAAAAACATCTCAACCTGTAGATTTTGATGTTTCAATAAAAGGGTGTAACGATTTGAAAATTAGACGTACAGGTGGCGGATTTAAGTTGCATTTAGCTAATGTCGGACTTTATCAGTAATGTGGGGAGAAAATTATGGATAGATATTGTCCTAATTGTAAAGCGAAGATTGAAGACGGTAAAAAGTTTTGCGGTAGTTGCGGCTTTAAGATTGCGGATTATGATGATGTTTATGTGAAACGATTAAAAAGAAACAATAAATCTAATGTCTTAATTGCGATATGCACTACTGTCTGTATCATTTCTGCGGTTATTGTAGGTGGCATTATAAAAATAAAACATAATTCAGCATCCGAAAATGGCAGTGAAAATTCTGGTATTGCAGATGTATCGGAAATGAGTTTCAAAATCAAAAGTACAGAACCTTTTGAAAATTCCTTAGCTTGGGTAACTGCGTCCGATAAAAATAATAAAGAAACATATGATTTTGTTATAAATACGGACGGAAAGGCTTTAGGTTGCGTGAATGAGGGTGGAAGTCATGATATTGTTGTTGGTTAAAACGGCATTGTTGCAACACCCGAAAGTTTAGGTTATACAAGTGTTGCGGCACGAGGTAACGGCTATACGTTTGTAGTAGAAGAAACTGATGACGATAAATGCAATTTCGGTATAATAGATTATGAAGGAAATTGGGAAGTAAAGCCGGCAAGGATATTTGAAAAAGTGTATTTAAAGAATAATGTTCCTGTAATTGATTATGTAGGCGGTGGAATATTTCAGGTTGATTATAGTCATTTTTATAACACCAATACACATTCTTGGTTTGACGTTCAGGGAGTGAAACAAAAAGCGAATTTCGAGAATGGAGTTACAGTAGTATCCGGATTGGTGGTACATGATGATGGTTCATATTCTCAGTTTGCGGCAGAGGGAGTTGCGGATAATGAGAAAGCATTGTTTTCCGATGGAGTTATATATGGTGAATCAAGCGGTAAGGTATACAATATGAACGGTGATGTATTGGCTGATTTGAGTGATTATAAGATATGTAACAATATTGAATTTCACGACGGGTATTCGGTTATGGTATTTGATGTCACCAAAAGTGAATATTCAACCAGTAATTTAGATGAGTATATAACCGTAATCGATAAAACAGGAAAACAAATGTTTGAACCGATTTGTATGTTGGCAAAAAACGTAGGAATATTTAATAACAATAGACTTTGCATAGCTGACGGTCGTTATGACAAGAGCATAATGGATGAATACGGCAATGAGATAGTAGATGTTAGATTGTCACTAAATGACGTTCAGAGCAATAATTCTTACAGTTGTGGTTGGTTATCCTTAGGAACAAATTATCTTGATGTTGACGGAAATTATATGTTTAAAGACGGAATAATAAATGTCGAACAAGAGATTATAAATCAAGCATTATAAAAAAGTAAAAAATATATTAAAAACATATGGAGGAGAAAAATTATGAAATGTTTTAATCACACTGATGTAGAGGCAGTTGCAACATGCGTGGATTGCGGAAAGAGTTTGTGTAAAGAATGTGCAAGCAAATATGAGCCTATATTATGTGACAGTTGTGCGGCGGCTCGTCAGGCTCGACATAATGCAGGAATACAAGAATATAAGAGCGGAATACTTGGCGATATTATCAAGTCTGTAATATTATTTGCAATCGGTTTTGTTGTTAATATATTTGTAAGCGGTTTTAATGTAGGTTATTGTATATCACTTGGATATAGCTTTGCAGCATTTCCATATGGTTGGAAAGCTCTTAACAAGATAACTCCTGATATATTCTTGTTTATGCCGATTGTTGGTTGGATTATTTACTTTATAATCAAGGCGGTTTTATCTTGGATTGTAGGTTTGGTGGCTATGCCTATACAAATAATAAGATTAATACTTGCTTACAACAAAAATTAATTATACATAAATATAATTGACACGAGGAGTGAATAAAAATGATTATATTCTATTCTGTTCCGATTTTTGTTATTGTTCTGATTATATTAGCCATTCTTGGTTTAGGGGCACAAGTGGCAATGTGGATTTCCCAACATTATATTGTAATCGGTATTGTCATAATAGTGCTCAAAATATTGATGTTACTGGTATGTGTGCATGAGGGAAACAAATCTAATGATAAAAACGAAAGATTTAGTGGAAGTGATACATTTTGGGCTATTTTTTGTGAGATTATAACAAGTCTAATCTTTATGGCAGCATTAATGCGATTTGCTCCTATTATACCAAATGGATTAGGTGGAATGATAGGTGGTTGTGCAGCTATCATTTTAAATACAATGGCAACTTTATTTGGAACATGTTGTTCTTTAAATAAATTTGGTTTGTTATCTGTGGGTATATCAATAGCGGCATATTTACTGTGTGTGTTTTGGTAAAACACCGTGTAATTAATTCAATTAAAATGATTGACAAAATAAAAAAATGATGATATAATACACTATAATTGAATATTAAAGGCAATGATGGAACAAAGTAAGGTACGCACCGCCTAAAGAGAGTATCGGTTATTGAGCTGTGAGCCGATACGGTAAGGGTTTATTTGAAATTTCATTCCGGAGCTGCATAGGTGAAAGCATTTTGCAATTAGTCTGTGACGGGTAGTGCCGTTATACATAATTGAGTGCCGATAATTTATCGGAAGTCGGGTGGTACCGCGGAGTTTGAATTTACACACTTCGTCCCTTATGGGACGAAGTGTTTTTTAATTTATATCGAAAGGAATTTTGAAATGAGAGAAAAGTTAGAAGAAATCAAAAAAAATGCCCTTGATGTACTTCAAAAAGCAACTGACATTGATGCTCTTGAAGAAGCAAGAATAAAGTTTCTCGGTAAAAAGGGTGAACTTACTGCCGTACTAAAAGGTATGGGACAGTTAAGCAAAGAAGAAAGACCGCAAATCGGTGCACTTGCAAACGAAATTCGCGGTGTAATCGAAAACCACATAGATACAAAGAAAGCGGAAATTTCAGAAAAGCTTGAAGAAATCAAGCTAAAGAGCGAAGTAATTGATGTTACAATGCCGGGTAAGGCACAAAAAACAGGCAAACTTCATCCGCTTACAAAAGTAATGAACAACATTAAAGACACATTTATCGGAATGGGTTTTGAAATCGCGGAAGGTCCGGAAGTTGAGCTTGACTACTACAACTTTGAGGCGCTTAACATTCCTCCGAATCACCCTGCACGCGATACTCAAGACACATTCTATATAAACGAAAATACGGTTTTGAGAACACAAACTTCACCTATCCAAGTTCGTGTTATGGAAAAGAAGAAACCGCCTATCAGAATTATAGCACCGGGCAGAGTTTACAGAAGTGACGCGGTTGACGCAACTCATTCACCTGTATTCCACCAAATCGAAGGCCTTGTAGTTGACAAAGGTGTTACAATGGCAGATTTAAAGGGTACTCTTGAAATGTTTATCCACCGTCTTTACGGCGAAAATACAAAAGTACGTTTCAGACCTCACCATTTCCCGTTTACAGAGCCGTCAGCCGAAGTTGACGTTTCGTGTTTCGCTTGCGGCGGTAAAGGCTGCAGCGTATGTAAAGGCGAGGGCTGGATTGAAGTTTTGGGTTGCGGTATGGTACACCCTAAGGTACTTGCAAACTGCGGTATTGACCCTGAAGTATATTCGGGCTTTGCTTTCGGTATCGGTCTTGAAAGAATTGCAATGGGTAAGTATGATATTAACGACCTTAGACTTTTCTTTGAAAATGATTTGAGATTCTTAGACCAGTTTTAATATATTATTCGGAAATTGAAAGGAATGAAATATAATGAATTTACCTATGAGTTGGCTTAATGACTATATGGACATAGACGTTACGCCGAAAGAATATTCAGACAGACTTACAATGACAGGCTCTAAAGTTGAGGGCTGGGAGAATATGGGCGAATCTGTTCAGAATGTAGTTGCGGGTAAGGTGCTTACCTGTGAGGACCACCCTGACAGTGACCATCTTCATGTGTGTACGGTTGACGCGGGAACAGGCGAGATTTTGCAGATTGTCTGCGGTGCGCCGAATGTAAAAGAGGGTATAATCGTTCCCGTTGCACTTGTCGGTGCGGTACTTCCTGACGGAAAAATAAAAAAAGGCAAGCTTAGAGGCGTTGAATCTTACGGTATGCTTTGCTCACACGATGAACTTGGTATAACTGAGGATATGCTTGGCTATGAGCCTGAATACGGTATTCTTATTCTTCCGGATGATACAAAAATCGGTACAGATATTAAGGATATATTTGGTATGAATGAAACTGTCGTTGAATTTGAAATCACCTCAAACAGACCTGATTGTTTCAGCATAATCGGTCTTGCACGTGAAACAGCGGCTTCATTTAATAAAAAGTTCACTATTCCTGAAGTTAAGTTTAACGAAAACAGTGAAAATATTGCCGATACAATAAGTGTTGATGTACAGGACAAGGATAAGTGTAAGAGATACTGTGCAAGAATGGTTAAGAACGTTAAAATCGGTCCGTCACCGAGTTGGATGCAGGAAAGACTTCGTGCGTGCGGTGTAAGACCTATCAACAATATTGTCGATATAACAAACTATGTACTTCTTGAATACGGTCAGCCTATGCACGCATTTGATTTGAGAGATTTACAGGATAACAAAATTATCGTAAGACGTGCAAATGACGGTGAAGTTATAAAGACTCTTGATGAACAGGACAGAA
>ERZ834382.1382-NODE-1382-length-21190-cov-3.321741_pt1 | contig 21190 bp, 19 predicted proteins | sample MGYA00519692_ERZ834382 | MGnify/ENA primary metagenome ERZ834382 (study PRJEB31850, sample SAMEA3708751) | human gut metagenome | biome: human gut; feature: human-associated habitat; material: faeces | place: China | collected 2014 ...
TGCTGGGGACGCACGCCCCCTACGGCACCTACGACTGCACCGGCTCCGGCGCCGTGAAGTCCTGGGCGGACATCGCCCGCGCCGTCTTCGAGGCCGCCAACGGCAACGGGGAGAGGGTCGTGCCGGTCAGCACCGCCGACTACTACGCGAACGCCTCGGACCCCATCGCCCCGCGCCCGGTCCACTCCGCGCTCGACCTCTCGAAGCTCGAGGCCGCGGGCTTCCACATGCCCGACTGGGAGGAAGAGCTTGGGGAGTACCTGGACGCTATTTCTTCGAAAGGTTCTATCTAACTCTATGAGATATCTGGCTTCTGAATCTGATTGCCCATGCGTGAGCGTAATCGTACCCATGTATAATTTGGGTTCTTATGCCTGCTCGTGCATAAGATCGCTGCTGGTGCAGACATATGCTAACCTAGAGATTATCATTGTGGATGATGGCTCAACTGATGACACAGTTGAGTTAATCGAAAGCGTTGTCGAGGCTGACTCGCGCGTTAAAATTCTCCATAAGATAAACGGTGGGCTCTCCTCGGCGCGTAATTTCGGCGTTAAACACTGCACCGGTGAATACATAATGTTTGTAGACGGCGACGACGTTCTTGATATAAGAACGATTGAGCTTCTTGTCGAGATCGCCCTTGAGAACGATGTTTCTCTTGTTACTTGCAAGTATAAAAAAATTTCATGTACCGAAGATTTTAAGGGTGGACAGCTCGGCCCCGTTGAGGTTGTTTCTGGTGACCGTTTGCTTGAAAGCTTGCTGCTGCTTGATGGTGAGTCCGGTTCTGCGTGCGCAAAGTTATATGCAAAGAAGCTTCTGCCGCTTTTGGTATTTCCCGATGGTCAGCTATTTGAAGATTTTGGTGTAGAGGCTACTGTTTTTTCGACGATTGATAAAGCATGCATATTTGATGCTGAGCTATATGGTTATCTGGCGCGTGAAGGGTCTATTACCACAATCAAGAGTTATGGTGATGCCCAGCTCGACGGAATGTCTGCCTCTCTTGATGTCGTTAGGCGGGTTGTGCGGGAAAAGCCTGAGTTTTTTGACGCCTTTGCATGTTTTGAGGCCTTCTGTTCGCTTCGCATAGCTTCAAGGCTCGATTTGTCCAAATGCTCTGACATAGAGTCAGCAAAGGCATTTATTTTTAAAGCCAGAAAGCAGTGTTGGACCGTTGCAGCTAGTACGCTTGTTGACAGGACTTGGCGCCTTCGCTGCCTTCTGTTCGCGGTCTCTCCTGCCCTGCACAGCTTCGCATACAGCTTTTATGGCAAATTGACCGGAAAGGTTATCGGCAAATGATATTTTACAGTTGCCTTTTTTTCGTCTCAGTTTTTTTTGCCTTTCTTTCGGTATGCGATTTAAAGCAAAGACGAACCCTAAAACAGCCGAGACTGGGTTTTTTTGTCTTAAGTGGATTAACTGTTGCTATTGCTTTTGGTATAAGAGAAGGTTTCGGAACAGATTACTACGATATTTATGTCAAAGGCTACAACGAAATACAGGCTGGGTTTGCCAGTCGTTTTGAGTTGGGATTTGTGACTCTTTGTAGATTGCTCATTTTATTCGGCCTTGATTACCACAGCATGTTTTTCGTTACCTCCTTTCTTACGGTCTTTTTAGTTTATAGAGCTATTTATAGTCAATCTTTAGGACCAATTTGGGGTGTCTACATATTTTTGTTCGGAGGTTTTCTCTTTTTCTCATCCAATGGGATTAGGCAGGCACTTGCCGCGTCAATTCTGTTGAATGCTCTTCCTTTTGCTACTCGAGGTGATACAACTAAATTTTGTATAGCTGTTTTGGCGGCATCGTTATTTCACTCTACGGCTCTGCTCTTCATTCCTTTGATTGTATTGAGGGGGTGGCGTCCGGATAGCTTGAAATCCTTTTTCACGTTTGTGTGCGCCATTGTTTTCGGCGGAGCCATCTCTTCCGCGCTTCTATCTTTTGGAATTGCAGTTTCACCGCAGATTGCAAGATACGCAAGCGTTGAACATCTGTCTAATCAGTTTTTATCGAGCGGCAACATAGACGTTGCCGATTTATTGATTTGTTCGATTGGTCTTGCAATATTTTTCTGGGTTAAAAATGTTAGCTCAATAACGTTAGACAGGCACACCATATTCCTGTTCAACCTTTTGATGGTTGGAGTTGTCGTGTGCGTCTTGTCTAAATACGTAATGCTGTTTTCTAGGATTGCTGTCTACTTCACGTCGATCTGTATCATTGCGATTCCAAGGCTTTTTTGTTCGTGCGATCGCGGTACTTGTCCATCGATTCTCATTGTAAAAAGCTTATATGCGATGTTTGTCATTATCGTTTTTATCTATCTATATGGCATTTTGAACTTCAGCCATGTTGTTCCTTATATGTGCGTCTTTTCCCATTAACTTATCTAGCTTATATCGTCTGGAGATTTCACTTTGAGTTCTCAACACAAACGTTTCTACAGCAATGTCGTTTGGCAGTACGGACTGCAGATTGTTAAGTACATTTTTCCCCTCATTACGCTGCCTTATCTGACACGTGTGCTTCTGCCGGAGGGTTATGCGATCTACGCGTATGTTGTGTCGTTCATGACTTTCGCCCAGACTTTCGTCGATTTTGGCTTCAACCTTTCCGGTACTAAATGCATAGCAAAATCCGAGACTGTCGAAGAGGAGAACCGGGCTATTGGTGCTGTGACAGAGGCTCGCCTGTTGCTTGGTGTAGTGACCGGCGCTGTCGTTGTTGTTGTTGCCTGGTTTATCCCCATTACTCATTCGAACATGCTATATACCATGTTTGCATTTGTTGCTGTATTCGGTAAGGCACTTGCTCCGGACTTTCTTTTCCAGGGACATGAAAACATGGGTCCATTGACGACTCGCTATTTTGTCTCGAAGGGTGTCTCTACTGCCTTGACGTTCATCGTTGTCCATTCTATCGATGACATTCTGTGGATTCCTATTCTCGACATCCTTTCGAGCGTTATTGCCCTTGCCTGGTCTTTCATTTCCGCCAAGCGAATGTTCGGTACCACCATTACATTCGTGCCCCTATGCGAGGCGCTTTCAGAGCTGAAGGTTTCCGCGCTCTATTGTTTCTCGAACATGGCCTCCGTCGTTTTTTCCGGTTTCACTACGCTCTTGATTGGAATCGTGATTACCAACAAGGCCATGATTTCCTACTGGTCCCTTGCTGTGACTGCAATTAATGCCATCCAGTCCCTTTATTCGCCAATTGTGAACAGTCTGTACCCACATATGGTCAAGGGGGGTGACTACGGTTTTGCAAGGAAGCTGCTTCTTGTCTCAATACCCGTCCTGCTCATTGGCACCATCGCTTTCGCAGCGCTTTCCGATGTAGTTATGCTCGTGCTCGGTGGCAAGGACTATCTATCAGGTTCCTGGGTTATCGCCTGGGCTTCACCCGTACTCCTGTTTTCCTTTTATGCAACGATGGTCGGCTGGCCGATTCTTGGTGCCTCTGGCAAAGTCGCTGAGGTTACCTATACCACAGTGGGGTCTGCTGTTTTTTGCATCGTTTCGCTCTTGACCGTGTCTGCGATGGGGGTTGCGAGCATGCAGACTATTTGCTTTATCCGCTGCCTTACTGAGGCAATTATGTGTGTGAGTCGCATTTGGCTCGCGCGCGGATACTTGTTTCCATCTCGAAGCGTTACCGCCGATTGCGAAAGGTAAGGAATAAGAAATGAAAAAGTGCGTCGGTATATTGTCACGCCATGCAGTGCCGAACTACGGTTCCATTCTGCAAGCATATGCCCTTCAGGATGCGTTCGCCTCAATGGGTATCAATGCTGAGTATGTTGACTACCGCATCCCCCGGGACTTTCCTTTAGCAGATGCCATGAGGACCTCTGGCGCGCTCGGTCCGATTCGTGCGATTCCAAAAGCGATTGGTGCCCGTAAGTTCGAGGCGATGAGGAGTGATTTGCTGAGGCAGAGCCGTAGGGTTACCGACTCAGAAGAGCTCGGTAAGCTTCTTGCAGAGTATCCTGTCCTTTGTGTGGGAGGCGACCAAGTGTGGAATATCATGTCCGATGGAAACATCGAGGGTGCCTACCTTTTGGAGGGCGCATCAGACGATGCCTACAAGTTCTCCTTCTCTTCCTCCTTTGGTAAAAATGGCCTCGATCCACGCGAACGCGAACGTGCCGCCAAAGCGTTTGCGCGCTTTGATAGGCTTTCAGTGCGCGAGGAAAGTGGGCAGAAAACTCTTGAGGAAATGGGACTTGAGGCGCAAACCGTTGTCGACCCCGTGCACCTGCTCTCAAAGGAGGCCTGGTTTGATCGTGTTGAGCCTCGTGCGCCCCGCGGGGTGAATGGGAAGTATTGCCTGATCTACAACCTGCATCCAAGCGATGCATTCGACCGCTATTCTGCTGCCGCATGCAAGTCACTCGGCCTCGAGGTCGTTAGCATTCGTCCGTCGCTTCGTAAGACGATGGGGAAGAATTTGTTCTACCCTTCGCTTCACGAATTCCTTTGGCTGTTTGACAATGCCACCTGCGTGCTCACGGACTCATTCCACGGGACTGCTTTTTCGTTGCTGTTCAATACGCCCTTTGTCGATATTCTGCCTGAGCAGTATGCGGAGCGTAACAAGGCAATTCTTTCTCGCTACGGGTTGGATTCCCGCATAAGCACGGAGCTTCAGCCAGAAGAGCTTTGCCTCAACGATTTTGATTGGGCGGGCGTCAATGAGTCGCTTGCCGTCAACCGTGAGTCCTCCTCGGAGTTCCTTTGTGACACCGTTGGCGAGTTCTCCGCCCGTCTTGCTCGCTAGAATAATGAATGGAAGGTCCTATTTTGAGTCAGCCATCTGTTTCCATCATCGTCGCTGTTTACAAATCTGAACAATTTCTGCCGAAGCTTCTTCATTCCTTTGAGGTTCAAACCCACAAGAATCTCCAGATTATTCTCGTTGACGATGGTTCTCCCGATGACAGTGGTCGCATCTGTGATGACTATGCTGCACGTGACCCTAGGGCTATTGTTATTCACAAGCCTAATGGCGGCACTTGCTCCGCTAGGAATGCGGGACTTGGTGTCGCGACGGGTGACTATCTCATGATCGTGGACGGTGACGACTGGCTGGAGCCCGATTGCGTTGAATATTTGGTCGACTTGGCTGAGAGCACTGGCTCCGACATGTCCTACTCGGTGAATCTCTTTACAACGCGTGATAGGGAGCAGATTGTTGAGGACGTCCGGGAGACCTGGTCGGCAGAGCGCGCCACCTCTGCCATCATCTATCCCTTTATGCGGCTGGGGCCTTGGAATAAGTTGTACAAACGTTCTGTAGTTGTCGACAACAATATTTCGTTTTCCGTTCCTTGGTTCGGCGAGGGTCTGTACTTTGCTACCGAGGTTGCACAGCACTCTAATCATGTGGGCGTTGGTAGACGTAAGGTCTACAACTACCGTTTGAATAACTTGGGGAGCGGTCTTACCAACTACAACGTTCAAAATGGCAAGAATGCCCTCGGAAATATTAAATTCATTAAAGAGAACCTGACTCTGGACACTCCGATGGTTCGCCACGCATGCGATTGGCATATCTGGCGAAACTACGAGTTCCTACTCACTCAGATAATAGGTGCGGATGAAATGGACTCCGAAGGCAAACTCGCGAAAGAATGTGCAGCGTACGTTAGGAAGAACTGGCTGTCCGTGTTCAAGAACAGCGAAGTCGGCCGTTCCGAGAAGGTAAAGATCGCATGCTGCGGCATGGCACCCGTGCTTTACGCGAAGCTGGTCATAGATCGAAACCGGAAGGGGCTCGAGGCTGATAAAGGCAAGTTCATGGATGTCGAGGAGTAGGTGCATGGCGAATCTAAAGCACGCAATCAAGCAGGGCATCGTCGCTCTCAAAGCCAAGAATATACAGCCTGTGATGCAGACCGTCGGCGATGAATGCCTGCTCAAGGGGAAGACTGCCCTCGTAGTGGGAGGCTCAGGTGGAATCGGCAAGGCGGTCGCCAAGGCGTTCCTGAAGAACGGCGCGAATGTTGTCATCGCCGGCACTAGGCGCGCGAAGGTCGACAAGGTGGTGTTAGAGCTTGGCGAGAAGTGCGCCGGGGTTGTTGTCGACCTTGCCGAGCCAGAGACCTTTTCGAAAGTCATCGACGAGGCGGTGGCATTCTACGGCCCCATCGATATCCTAGTCAATTCTGCCGGCGTTCACACCGAGGACGTCTCCATGGGCGGGTTTCTCGATTTTTCAGTTGAGGAATACGATCGCATCTTGGACATCAACCTGCGCGGCGTCTACTTCATGGTGCAGTCTGTTGCAAAGCACATGATTTCCGATAAGGTCAGCAATGGGCATATCCTTATCGTCTCATCCTCGGCTGGCAACGAGCCCGCATGGTCTCCCTACCGCGTATCGAAGTGGGGTCTGAAGGGCATCACTGAGGGCATGGCTTCCGCCCTCGTTCCTCATGGCATTGTAGTCAACGCGATTGCGCCCGGCAGCACGGCGACTCCTCTTCTTGGCGTCGAGGAGGGTGACAGCATCTCTGCTGAGGACAACAGACTTGGCAGGTTCGCCATGCCCGAGGAGATCGCGGAATTCGCTGTGATGTTGGCCAGCCCCATGGGCGACATGGTGGTTGGTGACACTTTGTACGTCTCCGGTGGCCGTGGGGTCTGTGATATCCGGTAGCGGCTTTGCGGGCGCTTCAAAGTATGAGATCGCCTTTACCGCAGAAGCAGCTTGGCTGCCTCGGAGGCTTGCGTCGAACCGTCTTCGAGGTAGACTAAGCATCGGAATAGCCTCTTTGTCAAGCCTTCGGTTGCAGTGAAACTTAGGGTGCTGCTTTTCGAGGTGACGCCTCCGATTGCGGTGTTGTACCAGGTCCTGCCTCCGTTGTCAGAACATTGCCATTGATATGAAGCCGCGTTCTCGGCATCGACCGAGAACGCGGCTTCATATCCTACTCTCGTGATGCATTTTTGCGGCTGTGCGGTGATTCTACCCTTATTCGGTATCAACGTGAGCTTGGCGTTTTGGGTCGCGGCTGTGGTTCTGTCTTGGAAGGTGACAACACATCTGTAGAGGCGTTTCGCAAGCACGGCGTTGGCGGTGAACCGCAACGTAGGTTGCCTTGATGCGGCATTGCCGATTCCAGTGCCGTACCAGTTTTTCCCATTATTATCGGAGCATTGCCACTGGAATGAGATAGCGCCTTTGGCTTGCACAGCAAAAGAGACTTCGGAGTCTGTCGCCGCGGTCGTGTCTTGCGGCTGCGCCGTTATTTGGCAGCTACTCAGTTTTAGATGGGCAGAGCCTGAGGCTGAGCTGGTCCCATCAGGGAAGACCACCACACAGCGGTAGTGGCGCTTTGCCAAATCCGCACTCGCAATAAATTCGATCCTCGTCTGCGTTGAAGTCGCGCCTCCGACCCCCGTGTTGTACCATGATTCACCCTCGTTGTCTGAGCATTGCTACTGGAACGAGGTGGCCTGCTCCGCTTCGATGGCGAAGAACGCTGTTGACCCTGCGGTCGCTGTGCAGTCTTCGGGCTGGGAGCTGATGGCGTAGCGGGCCGCAAGGACCAGACGTGCGGGCTTGCTTACGAGGGTGTTGCTGTTCGGGAACGAGACTAGGCAGCGGTAGAGCCTCTTCGCGAGCTGGGCATTGGATGCAAACTTTAGGGTTTCCTGCCTGGAAGTTTCGCCGCCTATACTCGTGTTGTACCAACTCGAACCTCCGTTGTCGGAGCATTGCCATTGGAACGATGCCGCGCTTGGTGCCGTTACGGTGAATTCGGCTTGGGCTCCGTTGTATACTTCACAGTCCTTCGGCATGGTTGTTATGATGTACGTGGTCTCATAGCTTGCTGTGAAGTCGTACTTAGCGCTCCATCTGCTGTTCGATTCTTTAGCAACGTTAGATGCCGCCGTAGGTTCAACTTTGGCACCATCGGTCTTCCACTCCCTTTGATTCATCGCATACGCAACAATCCCATTCTGAATCCCCGAAATACTCGGCGGGAACGACTGATTATCGGCATCGATGGAAAAGCTCTCTTCTTTGGCATCCAGGTGTTGCTGAATGCGGTCAGCATATTTCTCGGCCCATTCATCGGCCTTGCCATTTCGCACAAAGTAATTGTTGGAGAGGTCGGTCGAGCGGTAGGTGTAGTCGGCCTTTTGGTAGTTTGCCGTGTGATCGGAGTGGGCGATTGCCATGAGCTCGTCGGTCAGGCCAAAGTACAGATGGCGCTGGTCCAGGTCTCCGTACCAATTGTCGCTGGTGTCGTCCCAGGTTAGGTCCATCTGGCACCATTTGCTGTCGATCTTTACGGCGTTCCAGGTGTGGCCGTTGCCGGTGATGCGGCCGTTGGCGATGCCCGCGGCGTCAAGGAGCTTGGAGTAGATGCGCTGGTAGCTCTCGCAGGTGCCCTGGTGGCGCGTGAGGCCGCTTTCGGCCGAGCACCAGTTGAGGCTGTGGTCGTACTCCAGCTGGTCGAGCGTCCAGTCGTGGAGCCACAGCGCATTTTGTATTCCGAGCCGTTTGTCTGCTGCCTGCACTGGGCCACGGCGTCGTTGACGATCTGCGTGACGCTCGGACGGGCGGCGGCGTTTACGGTCACCTCCGCCGTGGTGCGCAGGTAGTAGATCCCCTTGTCGTTTTGGGGGTCGTTTCTGTTGTTGTCCATAAAGTAGAAGTAGATGCGGTAGGTGCCCGATGCCGTGAAGTCAAAGGTAAAGTCGTGGCCCGCGGTGCCCAGGCTGTAGTAGCTGGCCCATGTCGGGCGCGACGGGTCGCAGACGCTTTCCTGGCTGCCGCCGTCCCAATAGGTGGGCACGTCCATGCGCGTCTTGGCCTGGGACGAGCCGTTGGTTTGGGTTACGTGGAAGGTCGTCGCGGTGCCCGCGGGGGTGTCGTTCCACGAGACGGTGAAGGTGACGCCGTTTTGGGTTGCCGTGGCGGAGTGGGCGTAGCCGGTTTGTGACGTGGCGGAGGTCGCCTCGGGCGTGGGGGTGGCTTTGGCGCTAAGGGATGGGGCGGGGGTGGTGGTTGCGGCGGTTGCGGCGGCGGTGCCGTCGGCGCTTTCCGTGTTGACGGCGCTGGTGCCGGTGGACGTTGTGGTGCCGTTCTCTACGGTATCTGCTGCCGCATTTGTGTTGCTGTCGTCTTCAGCTTTGGCTGTGTCGCTGTTCGTGGCGTCGGCTTGCGTCTGCTGCTCGGCTGTTGTTCGAGGCTGGATGGCTTCCGCGATGGCTGCCACGGGCATCGTCGCGCTGGCCATGGACGTGCACGCGATCGCGCAGAGCAGGTAGTAAAGGGGTCGTTTCATAGCGGAGCCTCTCGGTGAGCAGCCAATAGGGTCCGAAGGCAGCTCCAGGCCAGCACTCCGCACATATTTTGTTGGGTTTATTTTACGGGAACACCAGTCAACATCAGCGAACTTTCTGGGGAATGTTGAGGAGGGGGCGGGCTGAGGTGCGTTCGCCTTGGCGTTTCGGTTCACGCTTATCTTGAGTATGCGCGATGCATGGGCGGAATCCCCAGAGGAATTCGTGAGGTCACCCTGTCATAAAGGGGCTCTCTAACTATTTCTATGCGTATGGATCGTGTCCGCACGGGTAATTAACATAGACTCACAATTCAAGATATGGTCAAAAATTAATTGAATGGTCGATAGCTCAATTATAGGAGTGTGGCTAAGTGGCAAAGTCAAAGCTGGAATTAACCGAAGCAGATGCCAGGCGTCTGGCTTTTGCTCAACATCTTATTATGAGGGCGCAAGAAGACGCACGGCTTCCTTCTCCGCTAAATGCCGCGGCTGTGCTTTCTGCGCAGGACGCGGTAGAAATGGTGCTAATCGTTATTTCTCAGACACTCGACCTCGATCCGAACAAGTATAAATTCATGGCCTTTTGGGAAGCGTTTGCTAAACGCGGAATTGAGCTGCCATATAAGGAGTCAATGAGGCGTCTTAATGACTGTAGAGTCGCAATTAAGCACAGGGGCTCTTTTCCGTCGACGTTTGATGTTGAGCGCGTTGTTGCAGATGCTGAGGCGTTCGTTGCCGAATCTATTGCATGCGCCTTTGGAACCGACCGGGCTGTTGAGGGACTATTTGGTTTTATTACCTATGAGGGAGTTCGCGAACATCTGAGGAAAGCTAGGGTTCATCTTGAGGAGCTTAAACGCACCGCATCTGTCGAAGAGTCCGCACTCGCATTTGATGAACTTCTAAATGAGTATTGGGATGCTCGGTCTATGGGGGCTGATTCCTCTCCTTTTTCGTTTAGCAAGTTCGGGCGATTTGACACGTCGTTTCCCTGGGCAACTGGCGACCACGGATTTAAGGACTTTCAGAATCACGTAGACAAAACGGTGAAAACAGCCGAGGCTATGGATGAGGCCCTTCGTGTGCTTTCTCTGGGGCTGGATATGGATTCCTACATGGTGTTTAAGCGCCTTACGCCCAATGTGTTTCACTTCGTAGGTGGACGCGCTGAGTGTTATTGGCTCGCCGAAACCCAGGAGTCTGTTGAATTGGGCGATGACGCTGCTGAATGGTGCTTCGGTTTTGTTTTTGAGGCGGCGCTCGAGTTGAGTTCACGTCCCAATCCGGCACCTGCTATGTCTACCCTGCTCGAAGAAGGCCGTAGAATCGTAAATGAGCGTTCGGAAGCGGAGTTTGAGCGGCGAAAAGCTGGGGAGATTGGTTCAAATGAGGGCGAAGTGGTTTGAGGGCCCTAGTTCTGAGCCCTTCCCTCTTTGTCTCTTTGAGGTGCTGAAATATCCTACTCGTCTAGTGGCGTTAAAGAAGGGCTTGAAATATGTACGATCTCGATACCCGTATCGATTTAATGCGATTGCACTCTGACTATCGAAAGCTGTGAGGTTCGGATGGAAGGGGTCGAGCCGCACTCATGGAGCTTTTCAATAGGGAAAAAATAACGGGTTGGCACGCGACTAGGGTACTCTCGGAAGAAGAGATAAGGCACGGGGGACTCAAAGCATATTCTAAAACTGAGACGATTGATCGGTTTCGCTGTTTATACGATACCGTTGGGTTAGATTCAAACGGGACTGATGCCGTTCTTCGGAGAGCGAAGCATTATTTAGACGAACATCCTCGTCGGAGCAACCATGTATGTTTCTATCTGCTTGAGTCTATGAGCAACCGTTATTCGAAATATTCAGCGACTTTGGGTGGGGAAACGTTTAGGTGGTCGGTGGAGGGCGGTTTAGGGCCTGGTGCGGGTGAGAGGCTGACGGAAATGGGAATACCGATCAGGGTGAAATTTGCCTTTAATCGTATCTAGCCTTATGCTCAGGATCCAATTATGTCAAAGTTTGTAAAGGCGCTTGACGGTTTTTCCGATGCGGATCAGCTCTCGCTTGAGGTTGATGGGGCTATTGAAGGTTCGATTGCTCCGCAGGACATCTTAGTGATCGAGCCGCAGTCGGAACAGGTTCATGAAGGATTTCTGCTCTCCTAATTTGAATTGACCCCTTGGAGTCCAGGGGATAAAGTAAATATAGCGGTATTGACGTAGTCAACCTACGGGCCTACGTCCTGCGGAGAGACGGCTGTTCTTATGGATGGCCGTCTCTCTTCATTTAAGGAGTTGGTATGTCTGATAAGCCCTTTTTGACTATCGATGAGCAAGTTCGACTTCTTGAATCTCGCGGTTTGGATGTCGATGAGGATACTGGTCCCACTCTGATGCGTGAGGGCTACTACTCAATTGTCAATGGTTATAAGGATCCATTTCTCGATACTGGCAAGAGTAGAGAGTCTGGCGAAGATCGGTATCTTGAGGGCATATCGTTTTCGGATTTATATACTCTGTTCACTTTTGATAGAGAGCTAAGGTCTCTTACGTTTCGATATTTGATTTTGGCTGAGGCTAAAATCAAGACTGCGGTCGCCTATGCTTTTTCGAATGCCCACCGAGCTCCCGAAGCGTATCTTCTCCAGTCAAATTATTGCGATGAAAATGAATTTGCTAGCGCCGGGAAAAATGGGGCCTATTTCGCGCAAGAGATTGCTGGCCTTACGTCGGTTTTGAGTCGTAGGGTATCTAATAGCAAATCAGATTTCATCGCTCATTACCGAAATTCATATGGCGCGGTGCCCATTTGGGTGCTGGTGAACGACCTGACTTTTGGGAATATCGAACATTTCTATAACTTAATGAAGCCCAAGGATAAGTCTGCGGTTTGCAAAATGATTGTGGACTCGACGGGTAGGACCGGATCACACAAGCTCGGGTTTTTCAGTGTGGATGACGCGAGGGTTTCGATTGAGGCCCTCGTTAAATTCCGTAATGTTTGCGCCCATGATGAGAGGCTTTATTGCGCCAAGGTTGGTGGGCGCAAAAACGTCAACTATATTCGAATGGTTTGGATGCTTGAGCGCTATCTGACCGAGAATGAGTTCAAACGGTTCATTAAGGAACTCACTGACCTTCTTATGAGATATGTTGAGACGTATGCGATTAAGCACGTGTTAAACCAGATTGGTTTTGTCGAACTGCTGCAAAAGACGTCGGACGGAAGCTTGTTTGAGTAACCGGGTCATCGCTGGTGGTCGGGCCCGTAGACAAACATAGGATATCGACAAGAATAAAGTCAATTGCGGGGGAAGCCTTCGGGTGACGCCTGAAGAGGGTTGATGCGTCGGCCCTCTTTTTGTTTGGATGTAAGATTCGGCCTACCAAAAGTTACATTTCAATTGGGAAAAGGCAAAATTACCCGTGGGTTTTTGCTCGCATGTAACTTTACTGACGCATGTTACACGGCTAGAGCTCGGCTCGCAGACATGTCGATGCCCTTGCGGTGAGGTGTGTAGCAGTTGAGGTATGCTTAAAAAAACGATGGTCCGCTGAGGGCCATCGTTTTGCAAGGGGGTTCCTTCCCAACGGAGGGCATCCCCTATTTTTATTTGGATGGATATCTCATTACGTTCGCGATTGCTGGATGTTGTCGCTGACGCCGCCATCATTTCGGAAGTGCGGGGAAAATGGGAAACCTCTGAGCAAAACCCCTTTTTTTGCAACAAAACGGCAGGTCGCAGATGCTCAAAAAAGGGGTCTGGCCGGTCGTTTGTTTTAGATCTTAAAAGGAATTGTCATGTCTTTAAGGAGGTCATTGCACCAGCTGTAGTCGAGCATCCTCTTTCGGTGCATCAGGTTCACCACGACTCCCGGACAGACTCCTCTGCCTTGAGCAATGCGTTGGATTGTCGTCGAGGTCTTGCAGTCATGATAGGGCGAGAGACCCTCTGGTCCCATAAGAACCTCTCTCGCAAAGGCGTTGGCGCGCTTCTCGGATTCGCTCTTTGAACTTTGCTTTTCGTCAATGTAGCTAAGAGTGATTCCTACGTTCCCGTCATTTAGAATGTGCCCGATTTCGTGGAACAGTGTCCAAATGATAAAACCGTCTTTTTTGCGCCTACCTGTCATCTGTATTACGGGGTTTCCGTCTTTGGTCCAACGCGTTATTCCATGTAGCGGAAATTGATCTGGCGCAGAAATGAACTGGAGCGTGACGCCGCATTGCTCCAGTTGGTGCGTAATGTCCGTTAAGGTCATATCGTCTGTTGTTGCCGCGCGTTGTCTTAATGAGCTCAAAGAGGCTCTGAGCGATACCTCGTTGTATGCTTTAGCCCCATTGGTTGTTGGCGTTTCGGCGCTTTCACCTAGCGAAATCCAAGCCATCATGCTTGCGGGGTCAACGGGTTTACCTGCCTCTTTTAACGTCGCAATGGAGGAGAAGACGCAATCGACGCCTTTCGCATAAGCATCTATGCTGCCGTAACCAACAACATTCAAAAAATCAGATACGAGCTTGCCGGGGTTTCTTTTGGTGGCGGTAGTAAGCCCTTTGTCGCGAAGAAACTTTCCTAACGGCGGGGTGACGATGTCGGCGGAGCTTGCCATTTTTAGCTCATCTTCGAGCCTAGCAAGATCTTCTCGATACTTTGCTTCGAAGCGAATCCAGCTATCCCGGGGAATAGAGGTGACTCTTTCAAGCTTAATGGCGGTGTCTTGCGAGATGGGCTGCGTACCCTTTAGTATCCCGTTAACCGTTTTGCGGGAGATGCCAAGTCGGTCGGCAAGGGCCTGCTGCGTCATCTGCTCGTCATCTAGCCATTCTTGTAAATACATGCCAGGTGCAACCGCATAGTTGGTTCCCATTGTTCTGCTTCCTTTATGTGCCTAGTGATAGTCTTCAATTGATAGAACTTTTACTGAGGATTCTTCGTCCGTTGTTTTTTCGACCTTAGTTACTTTCATATATCCGTTAATTGGCTCGACAATAATTCGATAATTCTTGTTTAGTTTCCCCGCCCATTGACCCTCTCTATCACCGCAAAGCTGATGCCATCTTCCGCATGGGTCTAGATTCTTTAGATCCTCCATCGAGCTGGCTGTCTCTAATGCGTTGTGTCGGAGCTTTACACCCCTTACGATGTCGGACCTAAATTTCCTGCACTTCTTTTCGTCGGTACATATTTCCTCGAGCCTTTTGTTGGCGTAGCGTATTTTCATTCCTGTAACCAATCGCGTTACATCATATTGTTCGTGTTCATCATATCATGTAACCGATTGTGTTACACATATATTCTGCATTGGATTGGACCTGTTTCGTTTTGCGAGTTCGCTTTCGACCTCTGGGCTTCTAAAAAGTTCTTAAAACAGCCTTAAAGGCGCTCTAGCTCGCGTTGACAGCGTAAAATACGCATGTTTGACTATGACTAAAGTGGATTTTAGGGGAGGGACACGCCATGGAGGTGCTGGTTGTTGGCAATACCGCATATGTTGACGATGACTTTTGTGCCAAGGCGTTCCCCGGGGACCACGTGCAGGTCGTAGCCGCGCAGGACACGCGCCGCGATGAGTTGTCGCCCCATGCCTCGTGGAAAGAGCTGCTCCAGCACTTGGAGCAGGCCTATGAGTTCGACCGCGTGGTCTACCTTTCTAATTACCTTACCCCGCATATCGATAGCGTGGGCGATATCGAGCTTCTGCGTTCGGTCATTCGCGCGTGCATGGGTCGCCGGATCCAGCTGTTGTATATAGCAGGTCCCGCAGGTGCCGAGGGTGCCGCCGATGCCGCGAGGCGAACGGGCAAGGGCATTATCGCGTGCGCAGCCAACGACCTGTGCCGCTACTACGCTGCTCGCGAGGGCGTTCAGACCAAGATCCTGCGCGTGCCGTTCCTGTATACCGCGTCTGCCGCGCTGGAGGACCCGTTTTTGGTGCCGCTGTTCGACGCTTGCTCAACCGGATCGGTCGCTCTGCAGGGCGCGCGGGATGCAGCGTTTCCCCTGCTGTGTGCCGAGGAGCTTGCGGTGCTGGTGCGCCGTATCTTTGATAGCTGGGATGTCTCTTTTGAGACGCTCGACGTTGCCGATGCCTTCCATCACACGGCGGGTGAAGTGGGCGAGGCTCTTCAGGCGCTGTTCCCCGGCCTTGCCGTTGCCTATGGCGATTCTGCCGGCTACACCCTGCCCGCCAGCGACGTCGCTCGCGTGCGCTATGGCTGGTTTCAGCGCTACGACTTGCTGCGCGATCTTTCGACCGTTCAAGCGCGTTGGGATGCTGGCCGCGCAAAGAAGGTCAGCCCCTTGCGCGCCGCCATCGACCGCATCCAAATGCGCACGCTGCCTATTAAATGCCTGGAGACGGCAGCCGCCTGGGTTCTGTTCGAGGTGCTGGAGCATCTGTTCTCACAATCGGCCCAGCTCAACGTGCTCGATTATCGCCTGCTCTACGTGGTACTGATCGGCACGCTGTATGGCTTGGACTTTGGCCTGGTTGCGGCGCTGCTGGCGTCGGTTGGTTTGGCCGCGAGCTACTTTACTCAGTACGGCTATACCTTCCAGGGCCTGTTCTACGAACCGTCCAACTGGCTGCCGTTTATTGCGTACTTTGTGGTGGGCGCCGTGTGTGGCTATGTTCAGCTGCGCAACAGCGAAGCCATTAGGGCGGAGTGCGATCAAAACGAGCTCGTGCGCAACCGCAATACGTTCCTTACGCAGCTCTACCACGACGCGATCGAGGACAAGCGCGCGTACAGGCGCCAGATCGTGGGTCGCCACGACAGCTTTGGCAAGATCTTTGCCGTGACGCAGGAGCTCGACGTGCTCAACCCACGCGACATCTATCGCAAGTGCTGCGAGCTTCTGGGCGAGATTCTCGAGAACGATTCGGTGGCGATCTACCATGTTTCGGGCGGGGCATTTGCACGCCTGGTGGCGGCAAGTCCCGCGATTGCCGAAGATGCCGCACGCTCGCTCACGCTTGAGCAGCTTGCACCTCTTTTGGGCGACGGGGGTCGTTCGAACCTGTGGGTGAACCGCGAGCTGACGCCGGGGCTTCCCATGTTTGGATACACGATCGAGCGCGACGGGGCACCCGCCGTGTTGATCTTTGTGCGTCGTGCGGCCGAAAACCAAATGACCCTCTATTATCAAAACCTGTTCCGCATCTTGTGCGGGCTGGTCGAAAGCGCGCTGGGCCGTGCCTTTGACTATGAGGCGGTGGCGCAGGATAAACGCTGCGTTGACGGCACTTGCGTGCTCAAGCAGGCAGCTTTTGGCCAAGAGCTCGCGGCGGAGCAGGCGCTGGCAGATAGCAAGATGGGGAGTTTTTTGCTCCTACGCGTGGTACCGGGCATGGAGCCTGTCGGCGAGCTGGTGGGCGCAATTGGGTCAGCAATCCGTGAGAGCGACGCGGCGGGCTTGGTCGACGGCAACGTGCTCTACCTGCTTATGCGCCAGGCAAAGGCGTGCGATCTTCCCATTATCCGCGAGCGCCTGAGCGCAAAGCAGATTGCGGTGGAGCCCGTCGACGGCGAGGGCATCGTGGAGCTGCTGCAGCACATCTCTTACACCGGTGACGGTGAGGGGGTGCCGCTTGATCTCGCTTGTCGTTGCTGCCGTCTTGCTGCTGATTCATGCGCTGGTTTGCCTGATGCTGTGGACGCTCATGAAGCTGGGCCTGCTGCCGGTGCGCGGGCACATGCTGGCTGTGATAGTGCTGGTGCCGCTGTGGGGCCCGTTGCTGGTGGTTCTGCTATCGGTCCGCAGCGCGTTGTTTGGCGAGGGGCTGAAAGAGTCTGCGTTGGAGTCGCTGCGCTTCAACGACGACCTGCACCGCAGCATCTTGGTGCACGACCGTGAATCCGATGCAGGCGTGATTCCGCTCGAGGAGGCGCTCATCGTCAACGACCCGGCAGACCGGCGCCGCCTAATGCTCTCCATGCTCACCGAGGAGCCCGACGCGTACCTGGCGCAGCTGCAGGCGGCTAAGCTTAACGACGACGTTGAGGTGGCGCACTATGCCGCGACGGCGGTGGCGCAGATCTCCAAGGAGTCCGACCTTAAACTGCAGCAGCTGGAGCGTGCCTTTAAGACGGACCCGAGCGCTCAAAACCTCAACGAATACTGCGATTTTCTTGGTGAATACTTGGGTTCGGGCTTGGCTGAGGGGCGCGTGGCTCAGATTCAGCGCCAACAGTACGCGCTCCTGCTTGCGTGTCGCTGTGAGCGCGAGGATACCCTTGAGCTGCGCATTCGATACGCGACGGCGCTGGCCGATGTCGGACAGATCGACGAGGCACAGGCCGTGACCGACCAGCTGGTGCTCGACGTGCCCGAGGAGCAGGAGGTTTGGATGCTTTGCCTGCGCCTGGCCGTGATGCGCCGCGACGGTGACGAGGTCCACCGCGTGATCGACGCGATCGACAACCAACATGTGTATTTGAGCGCCGACAACCGCGAAAAGTTGGCGTTTTGGCGCGACGGGGAGGAGGCCAGATGAGCGTGGTGCAACATATCCGCGACCGTGCAGGCCGCTTTCGTTGGATGGGGCTGCTCGTAGTGTGGGCTGTTTTTATCGTCATGGCCGCCGTGCTGCTGGTGGAGCGTGCCGGCGTGCAGTACAGTGCGGGCCAGCATAAGCTGGGGATGCTGGCCGCCAACGATGCGGTGCCGGCCTCCTCGGCAATCTTTGGCCAAAAGCCCACGTGCCTGGTCATTACCGATTCCGATCAAGCTGGCGTCGAGGACGTAAAGGAGCAGTTCGACCAGATCCTGCTCGACATGAAGATCGCGCACCGCGATGTTGATATTGCCACCGACGGTGCGGACGCGATCCCATCGCTCACGTCGTTTGATCGCGTGATTGTGCTTATGCCCTCGCTTGACGGACTGGGTACGCATCTGACCGACATTATGAGTTGGGTGAGTGCTGGCGGTTCGCTTATGCTGGGCATGACTCCAGATAACTCGAACTACCTGCAGGCTATTGCTTCCAAGCTTGGTATCGAATCGGCCGGATATGACTATGCGACAGCCGAAAGTATCGTTCCGAGCGATGACTTTATGTTGGGCGGAGGAGAGCGCTACGAGTTCTCGGATCCCTTCGATTCTTCGCTCTCGGTTTCATTGCGCGAAACGGCGCACGTATGGGCAAAGACCGGTGACGCGGGCACGCCGCTCATTTGGTCTAACGATTGCGGCAGTGGTCACACCGTGGTGTGCAACATTGGCATCTACGACAAGGTCATGCGTGGGTTCTATGCTTCGGCCATAAGCTTGCTGGGTGATGCCACGGCCTATCCGGTCATCAACAGCGCCGTGTTCTATTTGGACGACTTTCCTAGCCCCGTGCCCTCGGGCGATGGTACTTATATCAAGCGTGACTACGGCCTTTCCATTGCGGATTTTTACACCAAGGTCTGGTGGCCCGATCTGCAAAAGCTCGCGCAAAAATACGGCATTCGCTATACCGGCGTGATGATCGAAAACTACGAGGACGCGGTCAACCAGACCGAGCCTGCGCGCCAGGCCGATACCACGCAGTTTCGCTACTTTGGCGGCATGCTGCTGCAGATGGGCGGAGAGCTGGGCTTTCACGGCTACAACCATCAGCCTCTGGCGCTCTGGGATACCGATTACGGCACGCTGTATGACTACAAGACCTGGAAGAACAAGGAAACGCTCGTCGCATCGCTCAACGAGCTTATCGCCTTCCAAGATGAGGTGTTGCCCAACGCGCACGGCTCGGTTTACGTGCCGCCGTCAAATATCCTTTCGGCCCGTGTGCGCAAGCTTATCGGCACCGACGTTCCGCGCATTAAGACCATCGCCAGTACGTATTTTGAGGACGGCACCGACCTGCCGTACGTGCAGGAGTTTGGCGTGGCGAGCGATGGCATCGTGGAGCAGCCGCGCATTGTCTCGGGCAGCATGGTCGACAATCCCTACATGCGCTTGGCCGCCGTGTCCGAGCTCAACATGCACTACGTGAGCACGCACTTTATGCATCCGGACGACCTGTTGGACCCCGACCGCGGCGCCAAAGAGGGCTGGAAGGTCTACAAGGGCGGTCTGACCGACTACCTGGACTGGCTGACCACGTCCGCGCCCGACCTGCGTCGCCAGACCGGCTCGGAATGCTCCGGTGCTATCCAGCGCTTTTCGTCCGTGACGGTGAGCGTGGATACAAGCGCGGATGCCTGGACGCTCAGCTTGGGCAACTTCCACGACGAGGCGTGGCTTATGTTCCGTGCCAACAGCGGAGTGCCGGGGACGATCACGGGTGGCGAGATGACGCATCTGACGGGCGATCTGTATCTGGTTAAAGCCACGGACAAGACGGTGACCATTGCGCGCAAGGAGGGTGGCGACAAATGAGGATCTGCTTGGTACTCGAGGGTTGCTACCCCTACGTGCACGGCAGCGTGTCCACCTGGATGCATGGCTATATCCAGGCCATGCCCGAGCACGAGTTTGTGCTGTGGGTGATTGGCGCACATGCCGAGGACCGCGGCAAGTTTGTCTACGAGCTGCCCAAAAACGTGGTCGAGGTGCACGAGGTGTTCCTGGACGATGCCCTGCGGCTTTCGGGTGAGCAGCACGAAGCCAGCTTTAATGACCGCGAGCGCGAGGCGCTACGCCGCCTGGTGTCGCTCTCCAATCCGGACTGGGACGTATTGTTCGATATCTTCCAGCGCCGCCGCGTGCATCCGCTCTCGTTTTTGCAGAGTCGCACGTTTATGGACATCTTTCGCGACGTGTGCCTGGCCGAGTACCCCTACACGCCCTTTGCCGACGCATTCCACACCATGCGCTCCATGCTGCTGCCCGTGCTCTACCTGTTGGGCAGCGAGGTGCCGGTGGCCGATGTATACCACGCCATCTCGACCGGCTACGGTGGCCTGCTCGCCTGCCTGGGCTCAAGCGTTCACCATGCGCCGTTGCTGCTAACCGAACACGGCATCTATACCCGTGAGCGCGAGGAAGAGATCATTCGCGCCGACTGGGTTGTGCCGTCGTTTAAGGACCGCTGGATCCGCTTTTTCTACCTGCTTTCGGAGGTGATCTACGCCCGCGCCTTCCGCGTGACGAGCCTATTCCACAACGCTCGCAAGACACAGATCGATATGGGCTGCGATGCAGACAAATGCCTGGTCATCCCCAACGGCATTCAATTCGACCGCTTTAAGGACATTCCCTTAAAGCCCGATGACGGCTGGGTGGACATTGGCGCGGTGGTGCGTCTGGCGCCCATCAAGGACGTTAAGACCATGATCTATGCCTTCTTTGAGCTGCACGAGCGCCTGCCCAAGGTGCGCCTGCATATTATGGGCGGCGTGGACGATGAGGAGTACGGCGCCGAGTGTCATGTGCTGGTGGAGACATTGGGCGTGCGTGACTTGATCTTTACCGGCCGCGTCAACGTGGTCGAATACATGGAAAAGCTCGACTTTACCATTTTGACGAGCATCTCCGAGGGTCAGCCGTTGAGCGTGCTGGAGTCGCTTGCAGCGCGTCGTCCCTGCGTGACGACCGAGGTGGGCTGCTGCCGCGAGCTGCTCGAAGGCGCTCCGGGTGACGACTTTGGCGTGGCAGGATTTGTGACGCCGCCTATGTATCGCAAGGGCTTGGCCGATGCCATGGAGCGCATGTGCGCGAGCCGTGCCCGCCGTATCGAGATGGGGGAGCGCGGTCAGCGTCGCGTCGCCACGTACTTTTTGCACGAGCAGATGCTCGCCAACTATCGCGCGCTGTACGACGAGACGGCGCGTGCGTTTGACCTGCCCAGAGAGGGGGAGTAGCCGGTGGCCGGAATTGGTTTTGAGCTCAAGCGCCTGTTTAGGCGCAAAGGTCTGTTTGCCACGATGCGCGCCTATG
>ERZ834382.1386-NODE-1386-length-21108-cov-4.727497_pt1 | contig 21108 bp, 19 predicted proteins | sample MGYA00519692_ERZ834382 | MGnify/ENA primary metagenome ERZ834382 (study PRJEB31850, sample SAMEA3708751) | human gut metagenome | biome: human gut; feature: human-associated habitat; material: faeces | place: China | collected 2014 ...
TTCTGAAGCGACTGAGGGTCGTATTCATACCCGCCGCAGGCGAGAATCACGCCTCTTCGGGCCCTGACCCGGACGAGTTTCCCGTCATGCTCGACGAGAGCCCCGACTACCGTATTCCCCTCGCGGATCAGTTCCTTCGCCGGGCTTCCGAGCCACACCGGGATCTTCCGGTCTGTCTCCACCGCGGTCCTGAGAACCTTGAAGAGCTCGATCCCGCCTGGCTGATGGCCGCCGACGCGGTACTTCGTGATGTTCTCCGCAAACGGCAGATAGGGATAATTCGCGTGCCCCGTGACGCGGAGCTTGGACGCCGGCGCGATCCGCTTAAAGAATTCCGGGAGTTTCACCGCCCTCTCGCAGAATGTCCGCACGAGCGCCCCATCCATTTCGTTATCCGCGAAAAGGAAGGTCTTCTCGAGATACTGGTACGCCTCATCCGCGTTCTTCGGAATGATGAAGCCGCCGCCGGACGCCCGGGTATTGCCGCCCCCATCCTTCATCTTCTCGATCACGAGAACCTTTGCCCCGGCGTCATGCGCCGTGATCGCTGCGGCACCGCCCGCTCCGCCGTAGCCGATCACGAGGACATCGGTTTCGGTGTCCCAGTGAGTCTTCGGTTCCGCCTTCGCGTCAGCCGCGAGCAGCGGTGACGCGGGAACCGCGGCCGCCCCCGCGGCCGCGAATTTCAGAAATGTCCGCTTGGAAATAGCAGTCATGGTCTTCTCTCCTTCTGACAAGGTAAAAATCGGCAGCGCGCCGGTAAGCCGGTTTCGAATCCGCAGGTCCGGCTTTTGTCAGTGGCGGCGCTACCGGATATGCAGCTCGCGGCTGAAATCGTGGCAGCGGGCGCATTCGAGCACCGCGGGCTTATGCCCCCGGTGGCACTTCGTGCATTCGATCTTTCCGAGATGGGAATCGTGGGGATTGATTTCGAGGCTGTCTGTCTGCTCGGCAAGTTTTTCGTAGCTTCCGCCGTGGCAGGACAGACACTTCTCTTTTTTGACCGGCGCGGGGTGCGCCGCGTCCGCGTGGCAGGATTCACACTTCAATCCGCGCGCGATATGGCGGTCCGCGAGATTCTGGACGGCTGCCGGGGATTCTCCAACCGCCATGGCGGCGGCCGCGAGGAATCCGAGCGCGAGCATCACGATCGTTCTCTTCATCGTTCTCTCCTAAGGTGCTGCAGAGCGCCGCGAGCCTTCTCCCGGGATGAAGGAAGGACTCTTTCCCGTGTCGCCGGGCACTCGTTCCCCCTCCTCCTGATAAGAGGCATGGCGCTGATTTAATTCGTTATTTTTGGTTCTTTCTTAAGTCACGCTTAATCTTACGGAGGAGATACCGTGACCACAATTCGTTTTTTCTGAAGGATTGGTTTGTCTTTTACAAAGGCGGAAACGAGAGGCAAGTAACTTAAAGAGAGGCGGTTTTGTGTCTGAAGAAACTGAGGCCCGCGGCGATCGCCATTAACTCCGTCGCCTTCAGAAAAGCGAAGGATCAGGAGAAAGGCCTCGCCTTCACCGTTCTTCTGATGACAACATTGCCGCTGCTGATTTCATCCGTTCTGGCCGATAGAATGTATTTATCAGGTTAGACAACAGAAGCGCGAAAAAGACGCGCGGAGAAACAGATGGGACTTTTCGACGATATTCTCGACACCACGGTAAAAGTCGCGGGGGTTACCCTTTCAGTAGCAGGGGGCGTAGCCGTGAACACGGTCCGTGGGGCAGCTGCCGCGGTGGGAGACGCGCAGGAAATCGTGTCCGGTCTCACCCGGCTCGATTTAACGCCCATTGAAAACGTCGCCGAACGCCGGATTTCCGGAGCCGTTTCCGGCATTGAATCCCAGGTCAAAACCGCCGCGACGCTTCTCGACGAACTCGGCGCCTGTGCCATGGATTCTGACCGCCCGTTCTTGACGGACGAGAATACCGAGCGTCTGACAAGTCTCGCGACAGCGGGTCTCGTGGTCGCGGCGGGCGGCTCACTCGTCTCTCTTCAGTCCTCCCGGATGACCTGGGGTTTGACGGTGGGAATGAAACGTCTGGCGGCCTCCTCGCTTCTGACCTCTCTTCGATCCCGACCGAAGACGGCATGTTTGATGGCGACAGCGGCGACCTATCGGATTTAGCGAAGGCGGGCGAACTCGAGGATACCGATCACATTGAGAGCGAGGACATCACGCGGAGCCTCGCTTCGCGCGACGCGTTCCTCGAAGAGAACGGCTACGACGGCGTCCCGGACGGGTACGAGGTTCACCACATCGTGCCTCTATCTGAGGGCGGCGCCGATACCCCTGACAACATGATTCTCCTCACCGAAGACGATCACGCCGAAATCACGGCTGAGCACGGCCGCTTTTACGGCTGGCATCGCGCGTAACGGGCTCTTCTTAACCCTGGATTCGTTACCGCGGGGAACGCGTATAAACTCCGAGCTGGAAGCGGAAATTTTTCAGCGCGGCGGCACTTATTTCACCCCCTCGCGCAGGCAAAAAAAATCGGCAGATTTCAAAAAAATCTGCCGAAAATCAACTACTTGTCATTCAAAGGAGAGTCGTCTTGATCCAACTGCAAACCTGTGCCCAGAGACGGAGGGGGCTCAGAATGAAGGGGGTTTCAATTCCTTCATTCCTTTCGGTTAAGGAGAACTATACCGACCGACCCTGAAAAAAAGTTATGCGGATTTGCAACAAACAAACGGCCCGTGTAACAAAAGATATCCCGGCTTCATCCGCGCTTAAGATATCCCATTGAAAAACAGGGTAAACCTCTGTTTTGTCTGGATTTTCAAGGACAAAAGGCGCCTCAGGGGTCCATTCTCTGACGCCGTAAAAAAGACTGTCTTTTCAAGAGAATAGAATGATTCTCATCTGACTGCAGTAACAAAAAACCGTCAGCGCCTTGATTCATAAAGAAAAACCGGAGAATTACGACAATCCTCCGGTCATCCGTGAAACATTTTTTTATGGCTATCCACAGTTGTGGTGGAAAAGGTTTGAGTGAGGCAATAACTTTTCCTTATAAAACAGCCACTTTGGCACACTGCCTAATTTTTAGGCATCGCCGTGAAACATCGATAAACAGGGACGCGGGTTCCCCTTTACTTCGAGCATTTCAGGTCGATCAGCACAGAGGCGACAGAACCCGGATCCGCGCCAACCCAGGATTCGGGATAGGTTTTGGACGCGAGCGCCGCGCCCTTCCCGTAGCGGTCCGCGTAGAACGTGACACCGGTATAGGCGATCTTCCTCGCCCCGCACTGAATCCGGAACGTGTTCACGGCGGATTTCGCGTCCGGGTTCGCGGGGAGCTTCCCGCCTGTAAACACCGTTTCCATCACGTACGCGGTGTCCCCCGCTCCCGCCTTGATCATCCGGTAGAACCCGTTCTGGCGATCCACCCAGCGAGGATCCCAGCCATTCGCGTCAGCGAACTTCCCGGATTCGAGTTCGTCCGTCTGCAGCGGCACCACGGGGGCAGCGAGGACCGCGTTTCCCGTGCCTAAGAGTGTCAGAGTGAGGGCAGCCGCGATTGCGAAGCGCTTCATGCTTTCTGTTCCTTATCGTTCTCTATATATAAAAGATGTCTCGAAGATTACTCCCGCGGGATCGTTTTCTTCACGACCGCGGGGTTCCCGGCGGCGAGCGAGTCATCCGGAATGTCCCGAGTCACGACAGAGCCCGCCGCGATGATGCAGCGTTTCCCGATCGTGACCCCGGGGCACACGATCACGCCGCCCCCGAGCCACGTATCCTCACCGATCGTGATCGGGCGCGCCTTCTCAATCGTCTTCCGGCGTTCGAGATAGTTCACGGGGTGATTCACGGTGTAAAGCTGACAGTTCGGGCCGATCTTCACCCAGTCACCCAGCGTGATCGGCGCCTGATCGAGGAACACGCAGCCGTAATTCACGAAGACGTTCTCTCCCATCCGGATCCCGTTCCCGTGGTCACAGAGGAACGGCGGGCTCACCATCGAGCTCTCGGGGCACCCGGGGATCAGGTCGAGGAGCGCCGCGCGGTACTCCGCGCTGTGCAGCGTGTCGAGCTTCCGGAACGCGGCGCACGCCTTCCGCGCGTGCGTGAGACTCGCGTGGATCTCAGGATCCATGAAGTCATAAACCTCGCCCTGCCGCATCCGCTCAAATTCAGTCGTCATCTGGCTCACCTCCCTCTCACGCGCCTCGGTATTCCATCAAAGCTTACTGAAAGTTTACGTAAAGAGGCGTTGCAAAGCGTGGCTCAGGGGTGAACCCTATCCCTTTATGCTTAGAATAGTTAGCCGTCTATTCATCAACTAACCACAAAACATTACCGAAGTATGAAGAAAATCATTCTGCCGATCGCCATCGCGCTCGCGATGACGGTACAGACCGCGTGGGCTGACGCGGCCTCTGAAGTCGTTAAAACCCAGGGCGCCGAAATCATTACGGTTCCCATGAAGGACGGCATCATCGATACGATGTCGGGCGTGATTTACAGCCAGGTGAAGACCCCCCGTAACGTTCAGGGTCTCCGCATGACGCTGATGATCCCACGTAACAACGCGAAGAAGCCCGCGATCGTCTACTTCCCGGGCGGCGGCTTCACTTCGGCAGCGTATGAGAAGTTCACTGAGGTGCGTTACGCCCTCGCCCGGGCCGGGTTCGTTGTCGCGGCCGCGGAATACCGTCCGATCCCGACGAAGTTCCCGGGTCTCGTGAATGACGGCAAGGCAGCGGTCCGGTTCCTTCGCGCCCACGCGAAGGAGTTCGGCATTGACCCGAACCACATCGGCGTGATCGGCGACTCGGCGGGCGGCTATCTCGTTGATATGCTCGGCACGACGAACGGCGAAAAGGCCTTTGATAAGGGTGACTGGCTCGATCAGTCCTCTGACGTTCAGGCCGTCGTTTCGATGTACGGCATCTCGGACCTCAAGGATATCGGTGAAGGCTTCTCGCCCAAGGTGGTTGAGAGCCACAAGTCGCCGTCCGCGACCGAAGCGATTCTCGTGAACGGCTTCTCCTTCGGCACTTCTCCTGGCGGCTCGATCCTCTCGGATCCGAAGGCCGCGGATTACGCGAGCGCGATTCGCCACGTGAAGGGCAAGGAACCCCCGTTCCTCCTGATGCACGGCGTGATTGATCCTCTCGTCTCCCCGCTTCAGAGCTCAAAGCTCTACACCGCGCTGAAGGCGAAGAACGACGACGTGAAGTTCGTTCTCGTGAAGAACGCGAAGCATGGCGATCTTCCCTGGTTCCAGCAGCCGGTGATCGACCGTATCGTGCGGTTCTTCAAGGATAAGCTCGGCACTCCCGCGAAGGGCGAACAGTCGAACGGCATCTCGCTTTAATAAAAAACGCCCTCTTTATATAAGGGCGTCTGAATAGCGAAAGAGGCAGATTCCATTCACCGGGATCTGCCTCTTTTTTCGTTTCTCTGCCTCGCGGCAAAGCCGGATTACTTCATCCAGGGCGCCTTGTCGTCCACGAGCTTCGCGTCCGTCATCGTGAAGCCGCCGAGGCTGTGAGCCTTCGTCTGGATGCAGATGTATTTGAGAGAGGAATCCGCTGCGGCGCGGATCGCGCGCTTACCGGCCGGGTCGATACGGAAGCTGTCGCCCGCCTGAATGGGGAGCGTCTCGCCGTCGATCCAGAGTTCGCCCTTCCCTTCCAGCACGATGTAAAGCTCTTCGTTATTCGTGTGAACATGAACGAAAGGCACGCCGCCGTTCGGGGGAACGGTGTTAATCGACACCTCAGCGCCCGTGAGGCCCAGCGCCTCGTGGAGTTCAACGCGGGGAGCGGGTTCAGAGTGGACGAGCTTGTAATTAGCCATTGCAGTATCTCCAGTGTATTTATTTGACGTCTTATTATTAGACGTCTAACTATTAATCAGACTGAAAAATTCAGTCTTTCCGAATTCCTACGCGCCGGCCGCCTTTTTAAGGAGCAGCTCAAGCGTCTGGGTTTCTTCTGGCGTCAGGTTCCGCGCGATTTCTTCCGAGAGCGCTTCTGACACCTCGTAAAACATGGGTTCGAGCGCGCGGCCCTTTTCGGTGAGCCACACTTCGGTCTCCCGCCGGTCCTTCGTGCTCCGGCGGCGTTCGACGTAGCCCGCCGCGATCAGCTTATCGACGAGCACCGTGACGGTCGGCTTTGTTCTGTGAGACCCAACCGCGATATCGGTGCTCGTAGCCCCGTCGTGACGCAGCAGGTAATTCAGAATGTCGCCGTGGCTCGGCACAATATCCGTCACTCCGCGCCGGCGGAGCTCGGAAACGAGAAAGCGGTTCGCGTGAGCAACAATGCGGCCCGCCTGCTGAGCGATGAAGTTGATTGCCATGACCGTTATATTAGTTAGATATCTAACTAAATGTATGCGTAATAACCCTAATTAAAGGGCAGGATCCGTCAGAGAACGGGGGTGCTGAGGAGCGGGAATTCAGCCCCGCGTGTAACTCAGCCCCAGAGCTCGCGGTAATTACGGGCGAAGAGGTCGAGTCCCTTCTGAACACGCTCCTGATACGCCTTTTCCGCTTCCAGCACCGCGTCCGGAATGGGATCCAGGCTCCCCGCTTCCGACTTCTCGTACCACTTCACGAGCGGCGAATGACGCTCATCCTTCTTGATTTCCTTGAAGCTCCAGATCATGGCATCCAGCACCTCGTTCCACGCCTTCTGGCTCTCAAAGGCATCGGGGAACGTGCGGCGGGAAGACTTCCGGAACTTCTTCAGCCCCTTCAGAATCACGGGAGCGAGCGTGTAGTAGAGGCTCCAGGTATCCACCTTCTTGAATTTGATTTTCTTCATTCCGAATTCGGACTTTTTCTATTGGATATCTTTTTATCCTAGCGGATTTAGGGTGGCGCTGCCCGGTATACCGGAGTTCCCGAACTCTCTTTACAATCGCTCTCATCAGTTTCGCGCTTAATAAAAAGAAAGAGGATTCCCGCGATGGAAAAGAAGTCGCTTGCGATACTCGCTACGTCGCACTTTGTGACCGACCTGAATCTTGGGTCGCTCCCCGCCGTGCTCCCGTTTTTCGTGACGGTCTATGGGTTTGACTACAAGTCGGTCGCCGGGCTCATGTTCGCGTCGAGCTGCCTTAGCACCATCGTGCAGCCGTTTTTCGGGTGGCTCGCCGATAAAGGCCCCCGCCACTGGTTCATGGGGCTCGGGCTCCTGATCTGCGGGATCTCGTTCGCGCTCGCCGGGTTCTTCACGAACTACTGGGCGATTTTCGCCGCGATCCTGCTCTCCGGTGTCGGAAGCGCGATCTTCCACCCCGAGGCCGCGAAACTCGTGAACGCGATTTCTGGCGCTAAGCGCGGCATGGGAATGAGCGTCTTTTCAGTGGGCGGGAACGGCGGCTTCGGCGCGGGGCCGCTTCTCGCGGTGGCGCTCATCACGGCGTTCGGGCTCCACGGCATGGCGTTCTACGCGATCATGGCGCTCGCGGTCGGGGTGCCGCTTCTACTCTTCAGCTCCAGAATCAAGGTGCCAAACGAAGGCGTTAAGCCTGTGAAAGCCGCAGCGGCGGTCGCGGAAGATCCTCAGGCGAACGACTGGAAGTCGTTCTCGAAACTCACGGTCTTTATCGTCCTTCGGTCCGCCTGCTACACCGGGATCAATAGCTTCCTTCCGCTCTACTGCATTTATTCCCTTGGGGCCTCTCACTCCGCCGCGAGCGCGACGGTGTCGGTGCTTGCCTTTGCCGGCATCTTCTGCACGTTCCTTGGGGGGCCGCTCGCCGACCGCTTCGGCTACGCGAAGATGATCCGGATCGGGAGCCTGCTCCTTGTGCCCGCGATCGCGCTTGCCGTCCTTCCGCATAGCCTCTTCTGGGTCTACGCGATGCTGATCCCGATCAGTCTCGCGTTCAATATCACCTACTCCCCGTTTGTCGTTCTCGGGCAGAACTTCCTCGCGAAGAGTGTCGGGTTCGCGTCCGGCATTACGCTTGGGATCTCGTTCAGCGCGGGCGGCATTCTCGCGCCGGGCCTTGGGTGGTTCGGGGACAAGTTTGGGATCGCGTTCACGATGGGGCTCCTTGTGGTGCTCGCCCTCGCCGCTCATCTGATCTCCTACTTCATCCCGAAGAAGCCCGCGGGGACTCCGGCAGCCGAAGTGAAACCGGAGCCCGCGAAACCCGCCGCCTGACCGGACCGGGTTTCTTCCCAAATAAAAAGCCTCTTTCTTCCGATAGAAAGAGGCTTTTTTGATGGCCTTGAGCGCCTAAGGGGATTGAGGCGCTGGTTCTCGCTCTCAGTCTTCCTTCAGCCGGCCCTTCGCGGCGTTGGGCTTAATAAAGTGCTCGAGCTGCCAGGCCCAGAGCGCTTCGGATCCCTCGTGCGTCCGGGCATTCCGCTTCATCACCTGCGAGACCTTCACGCCGTGCTCGTTCCAGGCGCGGCCATCCGTCGCCGCGTTTAGCATCATCGGCTGGAACCGGTCAAGCGACCGCGCGAATTTCGCTTCAGGCGTTTCCCACGCCTCAAACTCTTCCCAGAGAGCGCGCATTGTCTTCCCCTGATCCTCGGGGAGCTTCGAGAAGAGGCGGTCCGCGCCGCTCGTTTCCCGCGTTTTCTGCGTCGCCGCGCCCGCCGCGTCGTACGCGAACGTGTCCCCGGCGTAGATCTCCACGAGGTCGTGGATCAGGAGCATCTGGATCACGCGGCCGGTGTCGACTTTTTTGTTCGCGTATTCGGAAAGCACCATCGCCATCACGGCCATATGCCACGCGTGCTCGGCATCCGTCTCTTTCCGCGACTCATCCGCGAGATACGTTTCCCGGACAATCGTCTTCTCTTTATCAATCTCAAGGCAGAAGTCGAGCTGGCGCTTCAGCCGCTCTTCCTTCTCCGCAATGTCGTTCGCCACACCTGTCTCCGATAGATACCCGACCCCGGGGCTGAGTTCTTTTTTCTCTATCCCGGCACCGAAGCCAACATTTTAGAAATCAAATCGATAGAATGGAGCCATTTGCTCAAAATTTTGAGCGGCTTTAAAAACCTTAGGTGAGTAATGTCAGCAAAACTGAAGCTCCGGGCGGATACGCTCAGCTGCTTTTTCTATTTTCTGATGGTGGGTGTCTACTACGCCCTTTTCACGTCCCGGCTTCCGGCCATCAAGGCGGAAACCGGAATCGGAGACGCCGAGGTGGGAATTTCGCTTCTCACGCTCGGGATCGCATCCGTCACTGGTCTCATTTTCTGCGGCCGACTGATTGAGCGTTTCACGTCGCGCCGCCTCCTTCAGGTGTCATCGGTCGCCCTCTGCCTCATCGTCCCGTTCGCGGGTCTCGCCCCGAACGCCGTGACGCTTTACCTCGTGACAGCGTGTCTCGGGCTCGCGATCGCGATCTGGGATGTCTGCATGAACGCTCAGGCGCTGCTCCTTGAAATCGAGACGCATGGCCGCTATATGGGGAAAATGCAGGCGGGCTACAGCTTCGGCTGCATCCTGGGGGCCCTCGTCGGCGCCCTGTTCGCTTACTTCGCGCTCTCCCCCTTTGTCACGTTCCTCGCCTTTTCTCTCACGACGCTCTTCTTCTGGAGCTTCGCGTTCCGGCATCTGAAGGATGACCTCCCGCGTCAGAAAACGGAGAAGCGGGGCCGGATGCCGCTTTTTATCTATTTCTGCGGGCTTCTTGAAATCCTCGCCTTTACGGGCGAAGGCTCGATCGGCGACTGGGGCTCAATCTTCCTTCACTCCGCGAAGGGGGCGACTGAGGCGACCGCGGCGCTGAGTTTCGGTGTCTGCGCGCTCGCGATGACGCTCGTCCGGACGCAGAGCGACTCGCTTCGCGAAAAAATCGGGGATCAGAAGCTGATCGGGGGCGGGGCGCTTCTTGCCGCGGCTGGGTTCCTCCTTTCGATCTTCGTCTCAAACCCCTGGGTGTGCCTCGTCGGTTTCGCGATGATCGGGGCCGGCATCGCCCCCGCGGTCCCGGTCATCATGAGCCGCGCGGGAACGTACCCCGGAGTGGATCCGGGTGCCGCCTGCGCGACGGTCTCAACGCTTGGCTACGGGACGCTTCTCTTTATCCCGCCGCTTCTCGGCTCCGTCGCTGAGCATGTGGGTCTGGATACGGCGTTCTTTATCCCGTTCACGATGGCGTTGCTGCTCTTCGCGGGGAGCTTCGCGCTGAAACCCCGGAACTGATCCGCGAGCCGGTCAGAACCCGGAAACAGAAGGAGCCTTCGGGCTCCTTTTTTATTGACAGGATCTATCCGCCAGGATCTTTGAACCCCAAAAAAATTCCGGCGCTTTACAGAGTAAAGCCCGGAGTTCGGTCGGAAACCCGTTCGACGCTTACTTCACATAGTGAACGCGGGAAGGATCAAAGCGCTTTTCCTGCGGGTGGTCATCAAGGGGATAGCCAATCGCGACGAGCGCGAAGGGGACCACGGTGGAGGGGAGCGACAGAATTTCCGTCACTTTATCCATCCGGTCCTCTAGCGGCATGAGGCTCATCCAGGTGCCGCCGAGATCGAGCTGCTCCGCTTCCAGAAGGATCGAGAGTGTCGCGGCCGAGAGATCCATCTGGCAGTTTTCGGGGTAGATGAGTTTCGGCTTCACGAGGCACGGGACGATCACGACCGGGGCCTTCGCCGCGGCTTCCGCGTAGGGGGAGGCAAGCGACAGCGCCTCTTTCGTCTTCGGGTCCGTCACTACCCAGAATTCCCACGGGCGCTGATCGCCCGCGGACGGCGCCTGCATCGCGGCTTTGAGGAGACGGGTGATAAGGGCGTCATCGACCGGGAGATCGCGGAACTCACGGACGCTTACTCGGGTAAAAATCGGGTCAGTCATTTCGGTTCTTTTTTTTCCAGGTGTTCGAGTGGATACGGGCGGGGTTGTAGCGGAAGGCGCTCGCGCCTGAAACGGCGTCAGCCGGGACTTTGCCGACTGCCACCATGATTTCAGGAATAACGTCAGCGGGGAGCCCGAGCGCCTTCTGAGACGCGGTGATACGGGACTTCACCGGCGCGAGACTCATCGGGACCGAGTGGAGTCCCAGGTGCCCCGCCTCTGCGAGCACGGCTTCGGCCGCGGCCCCCGCGTCAAACTGCACGAGGTCCTCAATCCGCGTGTCTTTCAGATTCGCGCAGATCACGAGCACCGCGGGAGCGGTCGAGAGCGCGGAGGCGAAGGGCGACGCGGCTTTGAGGTTCTTCATCACCGCTTTATCCGTCACCCAAACGAATTCGAGCGACCGCTGATTGACCGCGGTCGGAGCGGAAAACGCGGCGGCGGTCAGCGTATCAAGAGTGGCTTTCGGAAGAGGATCCGACAGATAAGTTCTCGCGGTGGAGCGGGCGAAGACGTCACCGTCCGCCGGTGTCACCGCCATAGCTGAGGCTGGAATCAGGAGTGCGCTCAGTGCACACAGAGCGGCTGTTATTTTCATTTCTGTCCTTTTTTCGACCGGGAGCACCGGCTCCCGGGATTTCAGGACGCTATCGTAAACGGAAATTCATAACGCTGAGAGACTGGGTTTGAGAATCAAGGAGAAAGGAGAAATCGCATACCCCAGACAGCGCAAAACCCGCGGAGGCGGCTCGCGCGGGCTTTGCATGGAGGGGCGATTGCGGCCGGAGCAGCTGTCTTACATCGCCGATCCTCCGAATTGAGAGCCCCGGGGGTTAGATGCCAGCTATGGGCTTTTTCCGGGGCTGATGCGGGAGCAGATCTTGCCGGAACCTCTAACTGTTCCAGATCTCCCGTGCGCATAACTATTATCGCTCTTCAGACCCGCTTTTGCCCTATCGAAAATCCTGTTGTTTCAGTGAGTTATTTGTTCTATACTTGAAAAGTTGGAGGTGATTCGGGGGAGCCCGTTCACCTCCTTTTTCGTGCGCGCTTTTAAAAGCGGTCCAGGTTTCGCTTCCTCACTCCCCCACAGGAAAAGGCACCTTAAACGCTTCCCGCATTTCCGCCGCTTTCAGAGCAGTTCTTGCCCTTCCTCTCTGCTATCCCGCTATGCGTATCTATCAGTTCCTGATAGATCTTCCATAAATCCTATTAGCAGCTATCAGGATTTCTTTAAAACCTCATACGGTGAACCTCTCGCCGAATCGCCCTGATGGGGGATGAATGCGGGAAATGGAGTTGAGAGTGAAGCTCGGTTCGGCGGGTGCTTAGACAATTGGGCTCACTCCCCGAGTTGCTATCAGTTCCTATCAGATGCTGATAGGGCTTCCTTAAAAAATATTAGCTGCTGATAGAACTTCATACAAAACTCATAGTGAGCGCCGGCGGCCAGATCGATCGAAAAGCGGGAAAGCGCGAAAAGGACAGAAGCCTGGGTAGGGGTTGGGCAGGAATCAGGAAACGGCGTTCATCAGACAAAAGCAAAGCCCGCGGAGGCGGCTCGCGCGGGCTTTGCGGAAGGGGCGACCGCAGCGGAGTTAGCTGTCTTACATCGCCGGTCCTTCGAATTGAGAGCCCTGGAGGTTAGATGCCAGCTACGGGCTTTTTCCAGGGCTGATGCGGGAGCAGATCTTGCCGGAACCTTTAACTGTTCCAGATCTCTCCGTTCGCATAACTATTATGCTTCCGGAGCCTCTTTTTCGCCTCATCGAAAATCCTGTTGTTTCAGAGGTTTATCTCTTATAAACTGGAAAAATTGGGGGTGATTCAGGGGAGCCTGATCACCTCCTTTTCTTTTGCCCTCTAGCACCTGCTCTATTGACGCAATTGCTTTGATATTCGCAGTCTCTTCTATCAGTTTCTATTAGCTGCTGATAGATCTTCAATAAAAACTATCAAAATCTATCAGTTTCTCAATCATTTCTCATACCGATGGGAACCGCTCACCGGTGAGCCGCGCATTGCGAAGCGACGCTAGTGCCTGGGCAGAAAAGACTCTCTGTTACTGAGCCTGAGACGGCGGGTTTGTCACGGAAGCGCCAAAGCCAACGCTGGCCCCGATTACGGCTGTGGTGATGTGGCGCTTAGGGACGATGCCTGCTGCGAAGCTGTTTGAGTGTTGGGCATGGAGAGGCCTTTATATGCTGCCCGACATTTTCAGGAATTTCGACCTGGTCTTTTGCCGTCTGCAGGCGAAGGGCTTTTCGGACAAAAGGAATCTCTTTTCTTGAAAAATTTATGCACGCGTGCATAAATGCGTGCATACGTGATGACTCCTATTGTGCTTTACAGCAGCCCTGCCGGACTATTGTCCGACAAGTTCTGTATCGGAAAAATAAGAGAGGAAAGAATCGCTTAGGAATGCCGGACAAGGCGAACCCTCCTGGCCGTTGAGAGTCTTTTCACCGTCTGCTGGCGAAATGCTTTTCGGAGAAAAAGCATAGCTTCTCTCGATAAATTTATACACGCGTGCATAAACTCGTTTTTAACTTATGCACGCATGTATAAAAATTATCCTTTGTAGGTATATCGAGTCTTCCTGCGATTTTCTCTTAAGCGATTGATTTTATTTTATTACCCCGATTCTTGGCGCCCCTCACACCGCTATTACCGACACGTAAGAAAGCCCGTGCCTCCGGACGCATCTATTGTGAGGGCTTTGCCAGGACAGGTTCTTCTCAAAAGAGCTGCGTTTCTGAGAGTCGCTTCATCAGCGCCAGAAATTGACCCACCTCAGCCAGAGAAACACCGCCTGTTGCAGGAATCCGTTTAAAGAAACGCATCCAAGATCTTCGTTCGTTTCCTTCTATCAGGAACTGATAGTTTTTATGCCTTTTCTATCAGCTGCTATTATTTTTTGAGTAAAGACTCATAGAAGGCTTCAGTGTGGGAACTGAGAGAACGCGGGGAGGTTTTGAGTGTTCAGACAAGAGCAAAGCCCGCGGAGGCGGCTCGCGCGGGCTTTGCGGAAGGGGCGATCGCAGCGGAGTTAGCTGTCTTACATCGCCGGTCCTTCGAATTGAGAGCCCCGGTGGTTAGATGCCCTACTGGCTTTTCCCGGGGCTGATGCGGGAGCAGATCTTTGCGGAACCTCTAACTGTTCCAGATCTCTCCGTGCGCATAACTATTATGCTTCCGAACCCCACTTTTCGCCTCATCGAAAATCCTGTTGTCCCAAGAGATTCAGTGATCTACACTTAAAAAGTTGAGGTGATCCGGGGTCTTTCCGGGTCACCTTTTTTCGTTTCCGATGCCCCAGGGGACGGATGAGCGGACCGCGGCTCCCGTTGTTCCTTCCCGCTATGCGTATCTATCAGCAGCTGATAGTTTCTCAATAAAAACTATTAGAAAATCTTAGGAACTATCAGGAACCTCTTCCCCTGCCATCCTTGAATCGGTTTTCGCTAACCGCCTTGAACCATCCACATTCAATTCCAGGATCCTTCGCCGATCGTTCACCCTACAGCCAAATGTTCACAAAGTATCTGATTTGATCTCTTATGACACTTTTGTCTGCTGTGAACGGAAGCGTTCACTATTTTTCCTGATCCCGGAAAATCGGAGAACCGCAAAGCCCGATCTGGCTTAAATTTCTTCGCGCTCGGAGTTGTCTGATTGATTCATAGATAAAAGTAATATCTAAATATGGTCATAGCTTTTACTTGTAAACTACTTTTGTAGTTGGCATGCCTACAACACGAAACTGACCCCCAGCGTGCCCTGAGCCGCTTTATTGTGCCTATCAGCCGTTCTATAAAATCTATTAGCTGCTATGAGTTTTTATGAATCCGCTATCAGCATCTGTTAACTCGAACCGTGTGAAGCCCTGTCACTATGACATCTGAGATCCGAAAAGCTTTTCTCTCTGAGAATCTTTCTGAACAGAAGGACTGGGTGGTCTTTGCCCGGAATTCGGAAGCCGGTCACTCCCGGCCTGAACACGTGCATGACGTGGCGCAGCTTCTCTATGCGGAATCGGGTGTCATGCTCCTCGTGTCCGAAGGCATCCCGCGGCTCGTGCCGCCCCATCAGGCGCTTTGGATTCCGGCTGGCATCCCGCACTCTCTCACCTTTATTACGGAGACGCGGCTTCGGACGCTCTACTTCCCCGCTGAATCTTCAAAACGGGTTTCCGGTTCGATCCGCGCGATGGAAGTGTCTGATCTCCTCCGGGATCTGATCGCGGAGCTCTTCAGGAACACCTATCCGCCGTCCGTCCAGAAGCAGATGAGCCGCCTGGTACTGAGTCTCCTCCATGGAACGGCACCCACCGCGGATCCCCTCCCGCTCCCCACGGATCCCATGCTCCGATCCGCCGCGGAAGGAATCCTGCGGGAAAGCCGCTGGGCGGTGCCGCTTGAGACACTCTGTGATGAGGTTCACCTGACGCCCAAAACCTTCGAGCGAAAGTTCCTGAAGGACACAGGGATGACCTTTAAGGCCTGGAAATCCGCAGCCCGTCTCTGCTCCGCGCTCGACTGCCTCGCGAAAGGGATGTCGATCAAGCAGACCGCGCTTCACCTCGGGTTCTCTGGCCCCGGCCCCTTCAGCGCCGCTTTCACGAAATTCTTTGGTCTGACTCCCGGTTCACTCGTTCAGTCTCTCGGGAAACAAAAAGACCGCTGACCAAAAACACCGGTCAGCGGCTGAGGGAGGTTAGCTTCTAATTTCTTACGGCTCAGAGCTTCTTCGGAAGCGCGAGCGCGAAGATCCCGGCGAGCGGCATGAAGGATGCCGCGAGGAACACATTCTCAATTCCGATGATGTCAGCGAGCCACCCGAAGAACGCGGCGGCCGCGCCGCCAAGACCAAACGTCAGCCCGAAGAAGACACCGGACACCATACCGGTGTGCCGCGGCGCGACATCAAGCGCGCAGACGAGAATCGCGGAGAAGGCGGACGAGATCACAAAGGACACGAGGATCACGAGCGCGATGACACCCCAGAAACCCACGTAGGGCACCAGGTGCGCGAACGGCGCCGCGCCGAAGATCGACCCGAAAATCACCTTCCTGCGGCCAAAGCGATCGGTAATCGGACCGCCGAGCAGCGTCCCCGCGGCTCCCGCGCCAAGGAACGCGAAGAGCGCGTACTGAGCGGTCACCGGATCCACATGGAATTTCTCCATGACGTAAAACGTGAGGAAGTTCGTGAGGGACGAGATATAGACCTGCTTCGAGAACATCAGAATGAAGAGGATCGCGAAGATGAACTTTACGTTCCAGGCGGTTCCTGAACCCGAGGCAGCCGCCGCGCTTTTCACGGCTTCAGGCGGTGCCCGGTGATAGGTCTTCGCGACACCGACGAGAAGGAGGAACGCGAGCGCGGCGGAGAGGCTGAACCAACCGATGCTTGACTGCCCATACGGAATCACGACAAGGGCAGCTGCGATCGGTCCCATCGCGGAACCGGCATTCCCTCCCACCTGGAACACGGCCTGAGCGAACCCCCGCCTGCCGCCCGAGACATCCTGAGCGGTGCGGGAGGATTCCGGGTGAAACACCGCAGAGCCGCATCCGATCAGAGCGACCGAAATCAGGATGGCGGGGAGCGTCGCCGCGTGAGCGAGAAGAATGAGACCAAGACCTGAGAGCAGCATTCCGCAGGGGAGCGCTTCCGGCATCGGGTGCCGGTCACTCACTGCCCCGACGAAAGGCTGCAGATGTGACGACGTGATCTGCACGGTGAGCGTGATGAGACCCACCTCAGCGAACGTGAGGGCGTTCGCTTCCTTTAGGACAGGGAGCGATGCCGGGATCACCGACTGAAGCAGATCGTTCAGGAAATGCGCCGCGCTGATGGTGAGCAGAATCCCCATCGCGGCAGTTTGATTTTTTGAGTCCATCTTTTTGGTCCCTCCAACGCGGACCTGAATCTTTCAGATGGAGTCAGTTTATGTACGGGGGTTGTCGTTTAAACGACATTAATAGAACCTGAAACGACATTCTGCGAGATCAGGAATCTGATTCGGAATCATCGCAGCTATTTATCAGAAATCCAATAGTTTCTATCAGTTTTTATGAGTTTCTGATATTTCCTAATATTTGCTATTAGTTTTTATAGATTGGAACTAGAAAGACCGATGATCTGTTTGCAGCGGCAGGGAAGATCTCCATCGGGAACTCAGACCCCGGGATTGATCATCCAACTCCCTCATCCGAGATGCGCCTTATCTCCTCACTTTCATTAAGTTCTATGAGATTCTCCATAAATCCTGATAGCTGCTATTAGCAGCTGATAGTTTTTATATCAGACTGACATTCAGTGACCTCCAGAGACAAAAAAACCGGCACTCGAAAAGAGTGCCGGTTCTTTGCTCAGGTCAACCAATGAATGGTTTATCAGTGGTGCTCGTGCGGCGAGAAGACACGATCCGCGGAAGCAACCGTAATCCGATAATCCGAGAACACGCCTTCCATCGATTCGCGCTGGGCTTTGCGATGTTCTTCAGAGGTGAGGAAGGCCTTAACGGATTCGTTATCCTTCCAGACCGAGAGGCTCAGGACCTTGTTCGGTTCGGACACGGACTGGAAACGTTCAGCTCGAACGAAGCCCGGAACATGAGCGAGGTGAGACTGAATCTGCTCGGCCTTAGCGAGGAAACCGTCTTTCTGTCCCTCAAGCAGAGTGACTTCGAGCAGGACTACAACATCAGCCATGAGTTTCTCCTTAACTTTGAAAAGGTTCAATTAAGGACAGTACATCACAGCTATCTGAAGCCGATCTGAAGAGAAATCTTTCTTTACGTTTCAGCCGTGCCTCAGATACCGGCGATCACTTCTTCCGGTCCCTGGGTGTCGATATTGATTTCGGTCCACGTCTGATGGGCATATTCCTCATGCTTCTTCAGCGCGCTGAGGTCAGACGGAGGCGGAATCGGGCGTCCGGCTTCGCGTTCACCTTTAACCCAAATCACAGAGGCTTCCTTGAGATTACGCATCGCTTCTTCAAGCGTCTTGCCGACAGCGTAGCAGCCCGGCAGATCCGGAACAGTGAGACTGAAAGCATAGGCGCCGCTGCCCGGTTCGATTGCAACTTCGTATTTCATACGAGAGCTCCGTTTACTGTTGAGATCAGGAGAAAAGAGCGATGGTCACACTCCGTTCTCCAATGCGAAAAATTCAAACGGCTTAGTGTCTCACAATCGTATCGGAAAAGGTAGTCCTTCAGACGAACCTATTTGTTTGTACAGTGTGTTTCTTCTATCTGTCCGTATCCGCAGAGGCGCTATCGGTAATCCCAAAAGTTATTCAATAACTATCAGTTCTTATGATTTTCTATTAGCAGCTAATAGCAAATCATAGATTTCATATACGGTTAACATCGCCAGGTGCCAACGGCCGGCAGAACCCGCACCTATATCCGCATCACTGTTCGATGAGGCAGAGAGACAATAACTGTCAGCCATACACGTTGGTGCGTCACTTTATGTCGCATTGAAAATGACTTTCTCTGCAGGAATCTACAAAAGAGCTGTTGGTGGATTTCTTATCAGTTTCTATTAGTATCTATTAAATACTATTAGTTTTTATGAGTTTCTGATAGAAAAGCAATACTGATAGGAGCGGAACCAAAATCCCCGGCGGAAAGAGTCACTGGCTTGAGACGAAGATCGGTTCCGATTTCTGATAGCAGCTATCAGTGTCTCTATAAAAACTCATAGTTCCTAATAGAAAAGGCTTCGGCCTCCGGGCCAAAGCCTTTTCACACGCGGCTGATCAGCCGTGCGGTTCAACTCAGAGTGTCAGACGCATTTTGATATGCGGAATTCCATCCTCGAGGAACTCATCCGACACCTGAACGAAGCCAGCGTTCTCGTAGAGCTTTCTTGCGTAGACCTGAGCCTCAATCGTGAGACTCTCGGCGTGAAGCTTTTCCTTCGCCACCTGGATACCGGCGTCGAGAATCTTCGTCCCCAGGCCGCAGCGTCGTTTCACCGCGATCACGCGGCCAATTGAGCATTCATCAAACGTCGCGCCTTTCGGGAGCACGCGGAGGTAAGCCTGAATGCCGTCCTCGTCTTTCATCCACACGTGATACGCGACCTTATCGGCGTCATCCACTTCCTGATACGGGCACTTCTGCTCCACAACAAACACCGAGACCCGGAGCTTATAAATCTCAAAGAGCTCCTCTGGCGTCAGCTCTTGGAGCGTCTTCACAAAGAGTTCCATCTTTCTTCCATTGCTTTGAATCACTTTTGAGCCGTCATTTTGTCATAAAGCCGGGACTGACCTCACTTCTCATAGTTTCTTATGATTTTCTGATAGATACTAATATTTTCTTTCAGTATCTATTAACACCATGCAGATCACGGTGACTCCAGCCGTAAGTCAGAGTCTGGGAGTAACCAAGGCGCATCAGTCTCTTTTGCAGGGTACGGTAAACGTTATAAGTGGGATTTGAACCTTGTGTTGTGGCTCGCGGGTCTTCAACGGAGCGGGATTCGTGCCGACTTGATTGTTTCCAGAGCAACGTGTGTCATTGATAGATGCTGATAGCTTCTATTAGTTTCTATTAATTGATCTGAAGACAGGAATCGTGCTGATTCCGCCCCCTGCTCGATAGCCTCGTTCCGGGTAAGGCTGCTGAACCGGATCGGCTTCCGGGTACGGTATCCGTTATAACGGATTCATACACCCTAATCGCCGGCTTCCGTGCTCCAATCCTGAAATCCACCGTCCGCGCCGATTTCTGGCTGGACCGGTTTACTCATCTATCTTTTAATATTTTCTATTAGATTCTATTAGTATTTATGATTAGCTGATAGTTCCTCTATGGCCGCGTCCCTTTGAGACTCCACACAGCATATTTCGCATTTGGAACGTGGCTTATTTCCAGTTCGCCCTTATGAGTTTCTATTAGAAGCTAATAGAAGCTCTTAGGCTTGAACCTTCATTGAGATACCGGTTTCCAATCGGTATAGGGTACGGTTTCCGTTATATCGGGTTCATTTCGTCCGATAACGTTTACCGTACCTGAAAAAGTTGCAACTGTTCTTTAGGGCGGTCGTTCCAATGCTCGTGGACAAATACTGACCCACCCCTGCTTTTCCCGATCCCTTCGGGAGTCTTTTTCCTGATTGATAGCTTCTATGCGTTTCTATGATTTGCTAATAGAAACTAATAGAGAGCTAGTTGGTGAACCAGATCCCGGAGGAAACGTAGACCGATCTCGCTTCGGGTACGGTAAACGTTATAACGGGGAATTGAGCGCCCGCTCGCTTTCTGATCCGGTACGGTCTCCGCTGCAACTGGTTTCTCTCCGTTTTCTCTCTGATTTCGATTCAGGGTACGGTTTCCGTTATTTCTGACGAGATCACGCTGAACTGCCGCCTAATTAATAGCTTCTATTAGCTTCTATCAGAAACTGATAACGGGCAGGCACCCGCCCTTTCCCAAACGGAATTGGAGGCTCAAGCCTTTTGGCACGGACACGGATCCTCCGCGCCCTCCTTTTCCAGTACCGTCCTGAAGACCATCACATCCCGAGACAAGGTGTGGTGACCACGGGCGGCGGACTTCTCCCCTCCAGACCGGGATCCTGAGCCTTACGCAGACCGTTTTTTTGATGGGTACGGTTTCCGTTATATCGAAAGAGAAGCCTCTCATTCAGACTGAGACCGTCGGCTCTTCCTTTGTCTTCTTATTAGGTACGGTAAACGTTATCGATCACGGGGCTCGCATATCTGCTAGTCAGCCGTCTCGAAGAGTTTCACGTCGATCCGATTCACATCGTCCTCTCAGGATCGAGGTACCGAAGTAACAGTCGCGTGTCAGAAGATCTTCAGCTATGGGTACGGTTTCCGTTATATCTGAAAGAGTCCTGCCTCCGTGACGTCCTTCTTCATCATGATCCCCTCAATTACTCCGTTGCCTGTCGCTCCTGACTGAGGAATAACGATTTCGTACCTGTTTAATAGAAACTATTCGTATCTATCAGTATGTATTAGATGCTGATAAATGATGGGGATTCGACCATTAATCGCCTCCACACCTGGCGTCGGCAGTCCTGACACTTCTGACCGCTATCCATTTCGCTTTTCTTTTTGGGACAATCGCGCTTTGGCTGCCGTTCACGGCATCGACACAGGTGGTCGAAGACCTTTTCGTGTCGGAATGGGTACGGTTTCCGTTATATCTGGAGCTTAAAAAAATCCGAATGCCTCACCCGACACTGTTTTTTGAACTTTTTAAATGGTGAATTATCAAATCAAGTGCAAAGTTACTGAATAAAAGACTTCAGCCGGAC
>ERZ834382.1389-NODE-1389-length-21082-cov-8.289295_pt1 | contig 21082 bp, 16 predicted proteins | sample MGYA00519692_ERZ834382 | MGnify/ENA primary metagenome ERZ834382 (study PRJEB31850, sample SAMEA3708751) | human gut metagenome | biome: human gut; feature: human-associated habitat; material: faeces | place: China | collected 2014 ...
AATCTCTTTCAGTCCTTCGATATTCGACTGTAAAATCTGATTTGAAATCATAGCGCCCTCTCCTTTTCGCAGTATGGACATATCCACATTTATTCTAATGCAAAATCACAAAAAAGAAAAGATTTTTTTTGTATTTTTTACTAAAAAACATGGAAAAAGGCAGACCGGATTTCCCATCTGGAACCGGTCTGCCTGATATTTTGGTTATTCGTAACTATTCAGTACCTTCATATGTTTCCTTACGGTCAGCGCAACAAGTGCGCAGACCTACTGAACAGTTATGGTTATTCTTTAATAATTTGTAACTATTCAGTACCTTCATAGTTACGTGCAAAAATCCATTCCAGATCAGCTTCGCTGATGGGATTTTTGCCTTCCAGCCTATGTTTTCTTACGGTCAGCGCAGCAAGTGCGCAGACCTACTGAACAGTTACAATAATTTTTTCTGTTTCTTTGTCGAAAAGGTACACATCATCTCCGGAGACCGCAAAGGACATTTTCTTTCCGGACGGCTTTTCACCGTCGGATGCTTTTGCAAGAAATTCGTTTTCTCCAACATGGAAACGGATGTATGTGGCATCCTCAATCTCCTCGCTGCCAAGAATGTCTCCGGTGATCTCACCCTTTCCATCTTCCGCCGGAACGATCTTTTCCGGTCGTACGCCTGTGAAGACTTCTTTTCCGACATAGCCGAGTTTCTTTAAAAGTTCAGCCTTTTCTCCGGAAAGCCGGATCTTTCCTGACGCAAACTTCAGAATAATATTTCCGTTCTCCTCCAACACCTTGGCAATGGAAAGATCCATTCTCGGTGTTCCGAAGAATCCTGCCACAAACAGACTCTCCGGATGGTCATAGATATTCTGCGCGGAGTCTTCCTGGCAGATCTCGCCCTCGTTCATGACGATCATTCTCGTTCCTAATGCCATAGCGGTCTTCTGGTTGTCCGTCGCGTAGATCACGGTAATTCCAAGCTCACGGTTGATATTTGCGAACTCTTTTCTCATCAGTTCCTGGACATCCGGGTCTGCCTCCGCGATGGTGCGGTCCAAGAGCAGGATCCCCGGGCGGCGCATCAGGGCGCGTCCGAGAAGAACACGGTATGTATCCGCTGCCGAAAGTTCCTCCGGCATTTTTTCAAGGATTCCATCGATTTTCAGGATCCCCACAGTCTCATCCACTCTTTTCGCGATCTCTGCAGCCGGCATCTTTGCCATTCTGAGGGAGAATGTAAGGTTGTCCTCCACACTCATTCCAGGATAGAGCACGCTGTTCTTGAAAAGCATTGCGACGTTTCTCTCTTTCGGGTCCGCATCCGTCATATCCATTCCATCGATCATCAGACTGCCTGAGGTAATCTCCTCCAGGCCGCCGATCATCCGAAGCAGTGTCGATTTTCCGCATGCCGTCGGTCCCACCAGGATCAAAAATTCCCTGTCCTTCACTTCCAGATTGAAATCCCGGATTGCCTGCTGGTCACCCGGGAATGTCTTGTTGATATTCTTTAACGTTAAACCGGACATTGACTTCCTCCTGATCTGTATTCTTCATGGTTAACTGGAAAATTGCAGACTTAACCTATTTTTATATCGGTTGTATTCATCATACACAAATAACACTTGTTTTTCCATATGGTTATTCCACAAAAAAATTCCGTTTTTTCCATGCATATTCCATATAGTGAATTTAAGTTTTTGACAAATATACTCTTTTTTCATAAAAACAGGCAGGAAGATAGTTAAATCATTATCAAAATTGCCAAAAAGTGGCGGCTGTCCTTTTCTGACAGCCGCCGCTTAGGTTCCAAAAATTTCATAACTGCTAATTCCATTCACAGTCACACACAAATCCATTCCAGCCCCGCTTATTTTACAGCAATTGCCTCCATCTCAAGCAGAACATCCTTCGGAAGTCTTGCAATCTCCACGCAGGAACGTGCCGGGCAGTCTTTTTCGAAATATTTCGCGTAGATGCCGTTGATGGTTGCGAAATCATCCATATTTTTGATAAATACACTTGTCTTTACGACCTGGTCGATGGATGTTCCTGCTGCCTCAAGAAGATTCTTCATGTTCTTCATAACCTGCTCCGCCTGTGCTTCGATTCCCTCCGGGATCACACCTGTCTCCGGATCTACCGGGATCTGTCCTGACGCGAATACGAAGCCGTTTGCCTCAATTGCCTGAGAATACGGTCCGATTGCTGCCGGTGCTTTTGTTGTGCTGATTACTTTCTTCATGTGATTGTCCTCCATATTTTCCTTATTTATCGATTTTTCGGATGCTCTTCTCCGTGATCTCGATCTTTCCTTCTTTTAATAAGTGACCTACCGCGCGCTTGAACGCATTCTTACTGAGTTTAAATTCTCTCGCGATAACTTCCGGTGATGCCTTATCGTTGAACGGTAAAACTCCGTCAAACTCTTCGATGACCTTCATGACAAGATCGGAGTCAGAAAAGATCTGGCTGCCTGCCTTGTCGCGTGTTGTGAGGTCAAGCTTTCCATCCCCACGGACTCTCGTCACACGGACGCGGACCTCATCGCCCACCCGGTATCCGGAAAAGAGTTCCTTTTTCGGAATCAGGCCGTGATAGATGCCATCGACTGCAACAAAGGCACCGATATCCGGATTGATCTCAAATACGAAGCCGTCCGCCTCGTCACCGGTGTGATACGGGGAGTCGCTTCTCAAATACTGGTATGCCTTCATAGTTGCGGCAAGGCGCCTGCTCTTATCGACGTAAAGAGCCACAAGGCACTTCTCACCTTTACGCACCTGATGGGTCTGCTCCTTAAACGGGAGAAGAAGATCCTTTTCCAGTCCCATATCGAGAAACGCACCGATCTTGGAAACTTCCTTGACCTCAAGGACAGCCGTCTCACCGAGAGTCACCTTCGGTTTTGATGTGGTGGCGATCAGGCGGTCCTCAGAGTCCTTGTAGAGGAATACCTCCAGCTCATCACCGATCTTTGTTCCTTCCGGCACCTGTTTTTTGGGGAGAAGAACACCCTGGGCGTCCGCCTTGTCCCCGTCAGAAAGGTAAATTCCGAAGTCTTTCTCCTTGATCACCTTTAGTTTCTGAATTTTTCCAATTTCCATCATGTCTTTCGTCCTCCCGCAGCCGGATACTTTTGCAGCTGCGTCCTCTCTTTTAACTCAACATTCGCGAACACATCACCATTTGCATTGCAAAGAGATACGAGATGCGACATCCCCTCTCTTGCGCGCTTGACAACGATCTCGTCCCCGAGCACCGCCGCCTTCCGGTACTCTGCCCTGATCTCGCCGATCTCGGTTCCCGAAGGGACAAGCTCTCTCGCGATATCCACATACTGGGCGTTATTTACATGGAGATTTGTATCCAGAAGATGTTTCATGACCACCAGACGTCCAGTCTCTTCCATCTCCTTCGGCACGGCGATCTTTCGTCCCGCGTCTTCCATCTCGATCTTCGGATTAAATTCGCCGTACGGATCAGTATCCGCATCCGTAATCCTCATAGGCCGGCCAGTCTCCGTATTCATCAGGAACCAGTAGGAATTGGCTTTTACCAGATATTCTCCTTTTTCATCGAGGATTGCGAAATTTCTCAGCGCATAAAGTCCCTTGACTGCATAGGGCCATGTCAGAACCTTGATCCGTTCCCCGAGGACCGGACGGCGTCCGATCACGATCTGCCAGGAGGATAAAAGCCACGCCTTCTTTTCCCGTCCAAGATATCCGATCCCGACCCCCGCATCCTCCGACTGCATCGTCGAACAATCCTGCATATAATTCATAATTCCGGTCAGGGACAGCTTCGCGTCAATATCCGTCTCGCTGTACCGGACCCGGCTGTTTAATTCGTACATAGTCTAACCTCATGTTGTTGTCTCAATCTGTCTCGAACTTCCCGCTCATAAACACGGGCCTTCAATGCTCAGATGTCTGTCAATGCAAACCGTCCTTTCGCACCACTACCTTAACACAAATGCCTGCCAAGCGCAAGAAAAAAAGACCATTAAGCCTTGCATTCACAAAGATTAACAGCCTTTCGTTAGCTGGGCTACAAGGATTCGAACCTTGAAAATGACGGAGTCAGAGTCCGTTGCCTTACCATTTGGCGATAGCCCAATAATATGTATCTGAAACACTTGGACAATATTTAGTTTTTAAACTGGGCTACAAGGATTCGAACCTTGAAAATGACGGAGTCAGAGTCCGTTGCCTTACCATTTGGCGATAGCCCAATGCATCAACAGGTTGTATTATAACGCAACGACTCTGATCCGTCAACTGTTTTTTTTAATTTTTTTACTTTTTTAATTCTAATTTTTCGGATTATCCGGATCTTCAAATCCCGGTCCCCTTAAGTACGCCGGTGTTTTCGTCTCCGGCGTCAGCATTCCGGACGCGGCGGTAGTCTCTGTAACCACTGCTGTTGTCTCCGGGGCTGTCGGCGGTGCAGTTTCCGGCGGCACAGTTTCCGATGCTGTAGTTCCCGGTTCCGCAGTTTCCGGTTCCTCAGTTTTCGGTTCCTCAGTTTTCGGTTCCTCAGTTTTCGGTTCCTCAGTTTTCGGTTCCTCAGTTTTCGGCTCCGTAGTTTTCGGCTCCGCAGTTTTCTGCGGCACAGTCTCTGTCGGAGAGGTCCGGGAATTCGATGAATGCCGGTCTTTCTCATCCGGATCGCCCAGCTCCCTGTTCGTCTCCTGATCCACCCAGTCCACGCTCTCCCCGGCCTCCAGAGCTTTTCTCCGTCTCTGCATCTCGGAAAGTCCGTCATTTTTCGTGGATTCTCTCTCGTCACCCGTATCCAAAGCCGCAGATTTCTGTTCCGGCACAGCTTCTGTTGTCTCTAAAGCTGCTGTCTCCTCCGTGGTCTCTTCGCTTGCTTTTTCGAAAGTTGTCTTTACGACCACCGGTTTTAAGGATATCTGATATTCCTGCTCATTGATCTCCCGGATCAGGCGTTTTGAGGAATGCCCGGCAAGTTCTTCCTGCTTTCCTATCGTGATCCCCGGATTTTCCGAAAAAAGATGCTTTAAAAATTCTGCCTTCGTCACCGTGATCCCATATTTTTCCGCAATCTCCCGGGTTTTTGTGTCCTCTTCTGACTCAAACACATAGACCGTCGCCCTGGACTCCTTTTTCTGAAGCTCGGATTCCGTCTGCTTTTGCAGCTCTTTTACGATCTTTTCCGGTGACGCCTTTACTTCCGCGCCGGACTTCCGGACGGATATCAGGATTCCCCCATCCTCTCCGAGACTGTTGTTATCCGCAAGCCTGTCAAAGATCTTCCCCACTGCGATTCCAAGGCTTTTCCCCTCAAACACGGTCATGGAGACTGCCTCATTTGATCTGGCCATCATTCCCTTTGCAGATAACACGGATCCCCGCCGGTTCATGGTAAATTCCATCATAATATCCGAATTTACTTCCATGATCAGTGACTCCTTCCGGTTCTTCCCCATCATCAGCACCGCCATCAGGCATACTGCTGCCGCGCAGATTGACAGAGCTCCTCCGGCCCGTCTGAACCACTTTTTCAGGGAGTCCATAGAGAATTCACCGTTTACGTCCATCCCGGCTTCCCGTAACTCCTGCTTCTTTTTCTTTTCCTTAACTGGCATGTCCTCATATTCTTTGTTCTGATTCATCATACCGTTTCCCTTTCGCCCTCATAGCCCACGTGGAGAAGGAATAATCCCTCGGGCGGAGCTGTTCTTCCCGCCATATCACGGTTTTTCGCTGCAATGATCTCTTTCATTTTCTCCGGTCTCCGCGTTCCACTGCCGACCTCCAAAAGCGTTCCCGTTAAGATCCGCACCATGTTATAGAGAAAGCCGTTTCCTGTATACAGGAATTCGAGCTTCGTTCCATGTTCCACGATCCGGATCTCATCGATCCGGCGCACCGTGCTTTTTTTCATTCTGCGGTTCGCGCAGAAGCTTTTGAAGTCATGTTCGCCGATAAGAAATTCCGCCGCCTGTCTCATCGCTTTCACATCCAGCTTCTTCCCGCAGCCATAGACATATTTTCGTTCGAATACGTTTTTCTTATCCCCGGTCTCCACATAATATCCATATGTCTTTGATGTGGCAGACAGGCGGCTGTGAAACCGTTCCGGCACAATCTTCGCAGAGAGGACCCTGATATCATCCGGAAGATACCGGTTCAGATATTCCCGTGCTGACTCTCCGTCCGGACAGATTTCCGCATTAATATGGAAATTAGCTACCTGACCTCTCGCATGGACCCCCGCATCCGTTCTTCCGGAGCCATGGACCTCTATCTCTTCTCCAGCCATTCTGAAAAGCACGTTTTCCAGTTTTCCCTGAATCGTATTGTCGGTATTTCCCTGTTTCTGCCACCCATCATACCGGCTTCCGTCGTATTCCAGAGTAATGCGGATATTATTCTTCATGATTGTTCCTTCCTGATCTCCAACTGAATGCGGCCCGTCACATTCAGATGTCCCCGCGGCCGCTTATTTTCTTTTAAACAAAAATTCCCGGCAGAAATTACTCCTTATCCGCCGGGAATGTCTGGCTCATCTGCCTGTTACCGTCTGAAAAAGACTACTGATCTTCCAGAACCGATGTACAATGCGGACAGCGTGTCGCATGAATATTGATTTTCGTTTTGCAGTACGGGCATTCTTTTTCCGCAGATTTCACCATTATTTTACCAATTTTTTTCTCTGTTGGGAATACCCGGAGACCGTTTTTTTATCTCTGTGCCTGTTTTTTATCATTCCGCCGTTTTAGACGGGTTGAATATATGTGTCAGGAAAATAAACATCTCATGGGCGAACAGCGGCATGGCCGCAAGCACGAGCAAAGTTTTCCATTCCCCGGCATTCAAACGCACCGTCTGAAATGCCGCAACCAGAGCCGGCTGTTCCGTCACCATAAGCTGCAGAGCAAATCCAATGAATACTGCAGCGATCATCAGAGGGTTCCCTCCATGATCCATCCGAAATACAGATTTTTCCACATCACGCATTCCGATCGCATGAAAAAGCTGTGACAATCCAAGAACCGTAAATGCGTATGTCTGGCAGCATGCAAGAAGCTTTGGAGACTGTAAGACGTCCGCCACCGCTGCCGGGGTCAGCTGCCGTCCGCTGCTTACAAGAAGCTTTGCAGGAACGATCAGAAACGCGGTCAGACTGATCAATGCGATCAGGAAACCGTAAAACAACGTACAGACTCCGCCGCCATGCGCAAACAGGCTCTCTCCTTGCTTTCTCGGTTTTTCTTTCATCAGTTCTCTCCCGTCACATACATCTGTCCCCAGGGCCAGAGCCGGCAACGAATCCGTGATCAGATTGATCCACAGGATATGACTTGCCTTAAGAGGTGCCGGAAAGGAAAAAAGGATCGCAAAAAACATGGTCATGATCTCACCAAAATTCGATGATAAAAGAAAAATGACCGTCTTTTTAATATTGGCATAGATCTCTCTTCCTTCCCGGACAGCTTCCCGGATCGTTGCAAAATTGTCGTCTGTCAATACTATATCTGCTGCCTGCTTTGCCACATCCGTTCCGCTCATTCCCATCGCGATCCCGACATCCGCCGCTTTTAAAGATGGGGCATCATTGACTCCATCCCCGGTCATCGCCACGATTCCGCCGTTTTTTTTCAATGCCCGGACGATCCGTACCTTATGATCCGGAGAAACTCGTGCAAATACCCGGATCTCCGAAATCTTATCAGCAAGCTCCCCATCGCCCAGGCAATCCAGCTCTGACCCTGTCATGCACTGAGAGGGAGAATCCGCGATCTTAAGCGTTCTTGCGGTCGCAAGTGCCGTATCCTTATGATCCCCTGTAATCATGACGGTCGTAACACCTGCATGGCGGAATTCTTCCACTGTTCCGGAAACCTCCGGACGGACCGGGTCCTCAAGCACTGCCATTCCCAGAAAGGTCATTCCCTTCTCGGAAAGATCCTTTCCCTCCTTTACCGCCGCCCCAAGAACACGCCCACCGGACGCAGACATTTTTTCTGCCCGCCTCATGTACCATGTTCGTTTCGATGCTCCCATCGGATGAACTCCCATTTCGTCTCGGTAGGAGGTGCAATTTCCAAGAATCATGTCCGGTGCACCTTTCGTGAACGAAACTGTCCGCATTCCGTTTTGATGCACCGTCGTCATACACTTTCTCTCCGAGTCAAACGGACGCTCCGCAATTCTTTTCCACGCATCCCGGATCTGTTCGGACTGTTTTTCCCCATTCCTTGCATTTTTATCCGCATATAAAAGAAAAGCTGCTTCTGTAGGATCTCCGATGATTCCGTGCTTTCCCCATCTTGCATCATTGCAGAGTAAAAATGTTCGTAAAAGCCACTCTCTGTCCCCATCCAGATTCCGCACCGTCATCTGATTTTTTGTCAATGTCCCCGTTTTGTCCGAGCAAACCACATTAACCGCTCCAAGAGTTTCCACAGAAGGAAGACGTCTCACGATCGTATGTACCTTCGCCATCCTCGAAACAGAAAGCGCAAGGACGATCGTCACCACAGCCGGAAGTCCTTCCGGAACTGCTGCCACAGCCAAAGAGATCGCTGTCAGAAACATCTCCCCAACATCCCGCTTCTGCCAGACTGCCGCCAGAAAAAGGATCGTACAGAGACCCACAGCCAGAATACTAAGAAATGTTCCCAACTCTCCCAACCGTTTCTGAAGCGGTGTAATCTCTTCCGGTGTTTCATGGATCATTTTCGCGATTCGTCCGATCTCAGTTTGCATCCCGGTATCTGTAACAATCCCTTCACCGCGTCCGGCAGTCACAAAGGTTGACATATATGCCATATTTTTTCGATCACCGAGAGGTGTTCCGGTCGAAGCCACATACTGCGCATCCTTTTCCACCGGTACAGACTCTCCGGTAAGTGATGCCTCCTGTACCTTCATATTTTCCGAACGGATCAGTCGGAGATCCGCCGGTACCTGCTGCCCGGCATTTAAAAGCACCCTGTCGCCCGGCACCAGCTCCGCCGCGTCCATCTCCAAAAGCTTTCCGTCCCGCCGGACAAGCGCCTTCCTTGTTGTCAGCTTTTTTAATGACTCCAGCGCTTTCTGGGCCTTTCCCTCCTGAATCACACCAACCGTTGCATTGAGCAGCACAACTGCTGCAATGATCACCGCATCTCCTCGTTCTCCAAGAAATACAGAAATTCCTCCTGCCGCCAAAAGTACATAGATCAGCGGATCCATCAATTGCGAAAGCATCCGTTCTGCCACAGACGGAGGCCTTTTCTCCTCCAGCTCGTTCCGCCCATACTCCCGAAGCCGCTTTGTCGCTTCCTTCCCACTCAATCCCCCGTCATCCGACGATCCCAGCAGCATTTTTGTCTCAAAAACAGAGCACCGTTCAAAATCCCCCGGCTTTTCCATAAAAAAAATTCTCTCCATCCTCTTTTGCTCAAAGCAAGTTTATGAGGATGGAGAGGAAATCATGCCTGCATTCCCATTCTTCGACTGACCGATCAACGAAATTTATAATTTTTTATGATCGCCTGCAAGGTACGTGTCCCATTATATTCATTTACATCCGGATAATAGATCATGTCGATCGTATTCTGCCCTGTCTGCTCTTCCAAAAAACGATCTCCATCTGCAAACAGCAGACCATCGAACGGATGTCCAGTGTTCGTCACCAGATTCATTTTCACGACATTTCGATTTTTTCCAAGAACACGTACATTTCGAATCGTCAGACTTTTCTGGGCAAACAACGGTTTTTCATTTCCCTGCCCGAATGGTTCCAGACCTTTGAGCTCATCCACGATTTTTTCATTCACATACTCAAACGGCATCGGAACATCGATCCAGATCTGCGGAACGAAATCATCTTCCGTAAGCTTTGCATTTTCATTCAGTCTTCTCCGGAACTCATCAATATCACTTTCCTCAATGGAAAGTCCCGCTGCCATTGGATGTCCGCCAAATTTCACCAGCAGATCCGATACCTCGCAAAGCCCCTGGTACATATGGTATGCCTCTATGGAACGTCCGGATCCCTTCGCACTCTGCTCGCCTCTCGTCAGCACAAAGGATGGCTTATGGAAATGCTCCCGGAGTCTTCCGGCTATGATCCCGGCAAGTGATTCATGGCACTCCGGCAAGAACACCACCAGCACCTTATCCGACATATAGAAACGTTCTACCTGTTCGATAGCCTCTGTTTCTCCCTTTGCCGTCATATCCTTTCTCACATCATTGAGTTCCTTTAATTCATCCGCCAGCCCACTGACCCGGTCCGGATCCTGTTCTAACAACATCCGGAGCGCAACCTTCGCACTTTTCAACCGTCCACCTGCATTTAAGCACGGTCCGATCACAAAACCAATGTGATATGCGCTCAGATTGTTTATATCCAGATTATTTTTCTCTACAAGCATTCTGAGACCGGTGTTCTTCGTCGAACCGATCTTTTTCAGTCCATATTTGACGATCAGACGGTTTTCATCCTGCAGCTTCATGACATCTCCCACGGTCGCAATGGCCGCAAACTCCAGAAGCTCCATCCACTCATGCTCCGGAATTCCAAGATCCTCATAGATCACGTTTATAAGCTTCCATGCTACGACCGCACCGCAAATTTCATGGTACGGATACGTCTCCCCGTCCTGCTTCGGATCAACCACTGCATCTGCCGGCGGCAGAATCTGTCCATAAGCATCTACCGGTACTTCATGATGATCGGTCACCACAACCGTCATGCCAAGCTGCTTTGCGATGCTGATCTCCTTTAATGCCGCGATTCCATTATCACAGGTCACAAGTGTATCGATCCCGTCCTCTGCTGCCTGACGGATGATGGATTCATTGATCCCGTAGCCATCCCGGATCCGGTCCGGTATCTCATAATCAATCTGCCCATTTCCGGCAGCACGGTGAAAGCCCTTGAGAAGAATATATGTTGAACAAACACCATCAATATCGTAGTCGCCGATGATCCGGATTTTTTTCCCTTCTATCAACTTCTTTTCAATGATCCCCGCAGCGGTCTCCATTCCCTTCATCTGTCGCGGATCATAAAGATCATCCAGTGTCCCGTAAAGATACTTTCTCATCTCACGTTCATCCAAAAGACCTCGGTTTCGCATGATCCGAACAGCCACCGGACTCACCCCCAGACGCATCGCAAGCCCGTTAAAATCTGCCCGTTTTGTCTGAAGCATCCAGATTTCTTTCTTTTTCTGCATCGTTTCTCTCCCTCTTTGCGCTTCCTCATTCCGGCACGTTCAATACTTCTGGCCATTTTCCTTCAGCCATTGCCGCCGTTTTCGATAATCCGGCAGAATCTTCTCCACTTCATCCCAGAATTCCGTGCTATGGTTCATCTGGAGCCGATGGGCAAGCTCATGGACCACAACATAGTCCAGAATCTCCTCCGGCATCAGAACCAGCTTCCAATTAAAATTCAGGTTTCCCTTTGCACTGCAGCTCCCCCAGCGCGTCTTTTGCTCCCGGACCGTGATCGATCCATAGGAAACGCCCATGAGCCCTGCGTAATAACAGCATCGTTCTTTTAACACGTTTTCCGCTCGTTTTTTTCCTTCAAGACGTTCCGTTTCTGTGTAGGACGGACGCACTGCAAGGATCTGTTCTCCGGCACGGAGCCTCACCTCGATCCAATCCCGATGACTCTCCACAAACCAATCCGCAGTCTCCGGCGGTGTCCGGAAAGGAGCACGCACCGTAATCGTTCCGTCAAGCTCCACCTTCAAAGACATGGAACGGCGCCTGGACCGGACCAGCTCATATGTAAAATGTTCCGTTCTTCTTTTCATGATTTCCTCCAGAAGCTTCTTCCTTTTTCACTGCACAAGTTTCACAGAAAGTTCCATCAAAAGTTCCCATGAAATCGAAAAAAGGCATCTGCAATTGCAGATGCCTTAATCAGCGCGCCAGAGAAGATTCGAACTCCCGACACTACGGTCCGTAGCCGTATGCTCTATCCAGCTGAGCTACTGACGCACGCTCTCTGAGTTTCAGATGTCTGTCACTCAACAAAAAATATTCTACTATATATTTTCTTCTTTGTCAACACTTTTTAATTTTTTTTCAATTTTTTTCTTTTCCCTTACACCAATATCATAAGCCGCAAAAAAGCTTTGGGGCCATCACGCCAAAGCGTAACAGCCCCGTCTTTTTTTACTTCTCGTAATAGCAATCTCCCAAATAATGGAAGGACGTATTTTTGTTAAATTTGAATCCCTTAAGGTCTGCTCTTCTTCCTACCATGCTATATTTGTAATACAGAGGTACCCACGGACAGAGCTCATTTAAGCGAACCTGAAGGTCTTTATATATCTGGAGGCGTTTTTCTTGATTTGTTTCCACCGCTGCAGCATCGATCATTTCATCTACCTTATCATCTTTGAGATATGCACGATTGCCGCTCATTCCACAGTTTCTTGAATGGAATAACTGAGTTACACTATATGCCGGATCACAAGTAGTATTTACCCAGCCAAGAATCAGGAGATCATGTTCTCCGGCATTGATCGCATCCTGAAATGCTCCCCATTCATACACATTGATGTCTACATTAATGCCAACCTGAGCTAACTGAGCCTGAACTACCTGTGCAGCACGACTTCTTACTTCTCCGGATACGTACATCTTAAGATCCAGTCCATTTTCATATCCTGCTTCTGCAAGAAGTTCTTTGGCTTTTTCCAGATCCTGAGGATATGGCTTTACGTCCTCATTCCACCCAGGCACAGTCTTTGCAACAACGGAGGTGGCTACTTCGCCGCGACCTTCTACAATCGTATCTACGAATTCCTGACGATTCGTGGCATAATTGATCGCCTGACGTACCCGGACATCATCCAATCCTTTTTTAGTTGTGTTCATAGCCATAAATTCTACAGAAGGTGCCGGCCAGCTTTCCAGAACAAGATCTTTACAGTTCTCAATATTGACAGCATCCACCGGATCTACGGCTAAGATCACATCAATCTCCCCTGTTTCCAGTGCGATTGTACGAGCACTTCCTTCCGGAATGATCCGGGTTGTAATCGAAGTGGCTGTAGCAGGTCCATCAAAGTAGTCATCAAACCGGACCAACGTCCAGTGGTCATTCGGAACCCACTCTTTAAACATAAACGGACCTGTTCCGATCGGAGCTTCTCCATATGTATCGCCAGCCTCTGTTACTGCCTTCTCTGATAAGATCTTCATACTGGTATCATTAAGGATATACAGGAATGCTGGACACGGACTTGAAAGATGGATCGTTACCTCGTAATCCCCGTCAACAGAAACATGATCAATGGCTGATGCATTAGACATTGCTTTTGGCATGGTCTTGGCACGCTCTAAACTGAATTTCACATCGCTGGCCTTCAGTTCATCTCCATTGTGAAACTTTACGCCTTTCCGCAGTTTAAATTTGTACTTTGTGTCATCCACAATCTCAAAACTCTCTGCCAGATCCCCTACAGGCTCACGGTTATCATCAATTTTGATCAAACCATTATAAATATGGAAATTCAGCGTTGCAGATGGTGAATCCACCCCCACCTGTGGATCCATAGACCGGATATCGCTGCTATTCGCCGAAATAATGTCTGTCCGTCCAATGGACTCTGGTTTTTTCTCTGACGATGTTTCCGCACCGGATGAAGCCGATGTCTCCGCCTTTGAATCCGCTGTCGATGTACCGGAGTTTCCCCCACTCTGTCCGCAGCCCGACAATACCATAGCCCCGGCCAATGCCAATGCCGTCAGTTTTCCATACATCCTTTTTCTCATGCACATGTCCTCCTTGTTATTATATTGTTACATAATTTTTTCCTTCTCGCTTTATTTCCCCCATCCAGAGATCCATTTCCGGCAATTCTCCGCAACTACGTTCATCTGTCCTGTAAGCCGGTTTCTCTGACGCACAAATCTTGTCTGGACTGCCAAATAATAATCTGCTTCTGTATTTTCCCTTGTCAGACCCTCTGCCATAGCAAGTCCGGCAAACACCGTTCCCTTTACCGCCGGATCCTGATGATATGGGCTGGATGTCGTGTACATGATCCTTGCCAATTCTCCCGCTATTTCCATGATGACATCGTCTGTATGTTTCTGATTCTCCATAGCGTTTTCAAGATCTGCAACCGCTTCCTTCAGGCTGCCGATCGCCCTCCAGACCGGAGAAAGATCAAATTCCGCACTAAGCTTCTGTTCTATAGAACGAAGCTCGTTTTCCATAAAGCTGACAAACCCGCTCATCTCTGCAGGAAGCTTCTCACAATTAGCGAAAATGGCAGTCAACTTTGCAATGACTCTTGTATCTCGCAGTGTCACCTCCGGATCTACCTTATCAAAGGTATCCTCTTTCGTATGCCACCAGGAAAATATTTTATGATCCTGTTTTATAAACTGCGGCATCATAGCAAACGGAATATCCGCTCCCCAGAAGGTCTGATCTGCGAATCGTACCATCGGCGTCGGTGCCTCCGGTTCTTTATCATTAAACTCCCTTAAAAACTCTCGGTCAAAGGCTTCGCCCTCCAGCATAGATGTCCGCATTCCAACCACATCCGAACCTTTACAGCCGCAAATATCCATATTAATGTGGGCCACACAATTTTCTTTCAGATCTTCCCAATGGTGATCATAATACCAGGTCGATCCGGAATAACGGGCATCTGAATGACCAGACCACCAGGCAAGCACTACAGACCGCTCCAGATGTTCCTGATTTTCTTGAAATACCCTGGCAATCTCCATCATAGCAGCATTGGCAACGCCATTATCCGTTATCCCCTCATACCAGGAATCATAATGACCGGAAACCAACACATACTTATCCGATCTTCCCTGAATACGTGCTACCGGCATGGTACTGGAAACGATTGACTGACACATTTCAACGTTAAGGCATGCCGTCAGTGGACCTTCTTCCAGTTTTTTCTGCAATTCCTTTCCTGCACTTTTTGTGATTTCCACAAACGGAATTCTCGGATAATGGCAAGCCAGATCCTCCGGCTCAGGTGTTCCCCATACACCTCCAAGCGTTCCATGGTGTGCCAGATCCGCATGCCAGATTGTGATCACGCCCAAAACTCCGGCACGTTTTGCCTCACATGCAAACGCAAAACTGTTCTCATATGTCAGAACGATCTTTCCGGCAAATTCTGCCATTCTCGCTCTCTGCTCCTTCTGGCTGCAGCCTCCGGTTGCGCTGATCCGGTCGAAAACCAGTTCAGCTTCCAGATTTTCCGCTGTTCCACTATACACATACGGAGTCAGAGGCACGATTGCTTCCGAAGAATCCCCTTGGATCCGTATGGATGCTTCTCCCGGAAGGCTTCTATATACCTGATAAATTTCCCGCTCTACCGGGATTCCCAGTTCTTCCATTCGTTTTGCGATTCGTTCTGCCGCTTTCTCTCCATCCTCAGAACCTGTATAGCGGTCCAGGTGACTGAAACACTCTACATCCTTCATGATTCTGGATGTTTCTAAGGCTTTGTCAATTTTTTCAATAAGCTTATTTCCTTCCGATGAACAAAGACTCATACCCTGCATGTTCTAATTTTCCCTTCTTCTTTCCCCATTCATTTGGGCACGATCCATTTCTTGTGTATTTATCTATTTTGTTGTAAAATAATTATTTCCATCCTCAGTATTTAAGCATATTATACAATTCCGATTCTTATATCGTCTAATGCTTAATTCGAATATTATATATAATTTTTGCGAATACGATATAATATACTGAAATTATATTCAATTTGTACTATATGCAAAAAGCCCCCGGAGAATCCATATCTGATTCTCCTGGAGCTTTTTCCTAACGCTAAAATATCTAAAAAAATGACTATGTTTTTACCAGAGTTCCGGTTTTGCATCCTTCGGAAGCGGATTCGGATATGTTTCACCGTCCAGTTCTTCCAACCAGTCCTTATGAGCCTTTTTGATGAGCTCCGGATTTTCCAGAAGATCCGCTCCTGTGCATGCCATGACTTTTGCCGCCGTCAGCATGCCCTTATGGGCAATACTTGCCTTTCCCTGAGCAACAGCCTGCCAGGAATGAAGTGCTGTTCCTGCCGCATAGCAGCACACATTTGTCTGCACCGTCGGAACCACCCAGCTCACATCACCGACATCGGTAGAGCCACCACCGCCATATGATTCGCTCCGGTCCAGTTTAAAATCCAACAGTGGCATATCCAGGACTTCCTTCCGCTTGTCCTTTTCAACGGCATGAGCGATCATGTCCTTTAAGCCCTCTTTGTCTAACTCCGTAACGACCTCTTTGAATTTTCCCGCGTACGCCAGCTCCTCTTCCGTATATCCGATCGGAATAAAATGGTCAAGATTTTTGTCCATGACCTCTTCCAGAACATCATTTCCGATCACGTTGGAATAAGCGGCAACCTGACGAATATCCACAGTCGTTCCCGTGATCAGCGCCGCGCCCTTCGCGATATCGCACATCCGCTCATAAAGCTTTTTGACCTGAGTTACCTTTGGTGCGCGGATCGCATAGAGTACCTGTGCCTCCGCTGGAATCACATTCGGGGCAATTCCACCGGTGTTTGTGATCGCACCATGAACTCTCGCTGCGTCGATCATATGCTCTCGCATATAATTCACGCCAATGTCCATGATCTCCACTGCATCCAGCGCAGAACGTCCAAGCTCCGGCGCTCCCGCCGCATGGGAGGAGATTCCATGGAAGGTAAAGAACACACGGAAATTGACAAGGAATTTATCGTCTCCCATTGTTTTGTTCGTCGTGCTTGGATGCCAGGTGATAGCGATATCACAGTCATTGAAATATCCGTCCCGGACCAGATATGCCTTTCCGCCCGCATTCTCCTCCGCCGGACAGCCATAGTAGCGGATCGTTCCCTTCAGGTCTTTTTCTTCCATATAGGACTTTAGTGCATCGACAGCCGCCACAGATGCCGTTCCGAGAAGATGGTGGCCACAGCCATGTCCATCTGTTTTTCCTGCGATCGGACGACGCTCCGTGCAGTCTGCTTCCTGCTGAAGACTGGAAAGAGCGTCAAACTCACCAAGAAATGCGAGGACCGGCTTTCCGCTTCCCCACTCGGCAATAAATGCTGTCTTCTCTCCGGCAAGATCTGCCCGGATTGAAAATCCGCGAGACGCAAGGTATTCCTGTTGTACCCTCGAAGATTCATATTCCTGAAAACGCGGTTCCGCATATCCCCAGATCTCATCCGCCATAGATGTATATGTGTCCTTCTGTTTCTCCACCAGTTCAGAAATTCTATCTTGATTCTTTGTTTCCATGCTGTCCACTCCTTCCTGTGTAATCCTTGTTCCTGCCACACACATTTCCATCAACAGGCACTATGTGCAACACTTCCATAAGCAGAAGCTTGTTATACCTATTTTTTTAGGCAGTCTTCTGAAAACCATCGCCCTTGATGGTTCTCATTCCGACTGCCTGATCTATCCTATTACCAGATCGATGGTTTTAAATCTGCCGGAAGCGGATTCGGATATGTCTCTCCGTCAAGCTCTTCCTTCCAGTCTGCCTTTGCCTTCTCAATTAATTCCGGATTCAGAAGAAGTTCCGCGCCGACATACGCCATAACCTTCGCTGCCGCCAACATCCCTTTGTGAGCAATCGAATATTTTCCCTGTGCAACAGCCTGCCAGGAATGAAGCGCTGTACCTGCTGCGTAACAGCTGGTATAGACCTGTGCTGTCGGAACGACCCAGCTGACATCTCCGACGTCCGTGGAGCCGCCACCGCCGTAAGCACTGTTTTTATCGACAATAAGATCCCACATCGGCTGCTCTAAGAGCTCCTGTTTATGCTCTTTTCCTCCGATCACTGCCGCCTGATCCTTCATTCCTTCTTTATCCAGCTCTGTGATCACACCCTGGAATTTCTTTGCATATGCAAGCTCTTCCTCCGTATAGCCGATCGGAACCACATGCTCCAGATTCTCCTGAACAAGATCCGCCAGTGTATCATTATTGATCAGGTTGGAATATGCTGCAACCTGCTTGATATCAACGGTCGTGCCTGTGATCAGAGCCGCGCCCTTTGCAATATCGCACATCCGCTCATAAAGCTTCTTGACCTGTGTTACCTTTGGTGCACGGATCGCATAGAGGATCTGTGCCTCAGCCGGGATCACGTTCGGAGCGATTCCGCCGGAGTTTGTGATCGCGCCGTGAACTCTCGCTGCATCGATCATATGCTCTCTCATATAGTTCACACCGATATCCATGATCTCAACGGCATCCAGCGCGGAACGTCCAAGCTCCGGCGCCCCGGCCGCATGGGATGAGATTCCGTGGAAGGTAAAGAATGCCCGGAAGTTTGCCAGATGGAATCCGCCCTTCATAACTTTATTCATTGTGTATGGATGCCAGGTAATCGCGATATCACAATCATCAAAATATCCATCCCGGACCAGATATGCCTTTCCACCCGCATTTTCCTCCGCCGGACAGCCATAGTAACGGATCGTTCCGCTCATGTGATTCTCTTCCATATAAGTTTTTAACGCATCAACAGCCGCTACCGACGCTGTTCCGAGAAGGTGATGACCACAGCCATGTCCGTTTGTCTTTCCCTCGATCGGGTGACGTTCTGTGCAGTCTGCCTCCTGCTGAAGGCTGGAAAGTGCGTCAAACTCACCTAAAAATGCGAGGATCGGCTTTCCGCTTCCCCATTCCGCGATAAATGCGGTCTCTTCTCCTGCGAGATCTGCCTTGACGGAAAATCCTCTCGCTTTTAAGAACTCCTGCTGAAGCTTCGTGGACTCGTACTCCTGAAATCTCGGCTCCGCAAAACCCCAGATCGCGTCACTGATTTTTGTATATTCATCGCGTCTCTGATCGATCGTCGTGCCGATCTCTTTTCTAAAATCTGTTCCCATATGTATATGCTCCTTTCTATGTTTCCCTTATCCATCAGAACCATACAGGCACGTTTCCGGCTCTCTTCACCTCTTTGTCCCACATGGGCTTCCGTTCGTGCACACACCCGCCCCTCATGTTATTCATGTCTTTTTCCAGTGACGTTCTCAGTTACGATCTTCCAGACCGTCACTGCGTTCACCATTGCCTCCGCGAACGAGTTCTCTTCGAATGCCTTCTTCTGACTCATCTGATTCATGAGGCTCGCCAAAGCTTTTTTCTTCGATGTGAGATCTTCCACGAAATATGCAGTTCCGTTTCCGCAGATGCTCTCAAAGCTTGTCGTCGACTTGCAGGCTGCGTCATAATCGATCTTCAGGCTATTTTTCCCGTAAATACAATATGAAACCTGAGGATTCTCTCTGATCTTATCGATCTTCGTCCCTTCCTTCGCTCCGTGAAAATACAGAACCAGCTTTCCTTCTTCCACTTCTGCACCATAATTCAATGGAATTAAATAAGGACATGACTCATCGTGGAACGCAACGGTGCACACAGTCTCCCGTTTCGCGATCGCCACAATATCAGCCATGTCCTTCAATTCTCTGTCACTTCGTCTCATCCAGACCTCCATTCCAGTCATAAAGATCCTACACTTTTGCCATTCTCCATTTCGATCCTTCAGGATTTTCATCGAAATTCCGCATTCAGTGCCATCCGCCAGACTTCCCGTAAGATGAGACTATCATATCATAATTTTTTTAATATCTCAAGTAATATACCGTTATCTTGTTCCTTCTGTCTGAAATTATCCCTCAATTCAGAATACTAAATTGCAGTTCCAGCACCACCGCAGACTGATCATGACCCATGATCACAATTCCAGAGCTTTCTCCTCTTATCCTAAAATACGGCCTGAATCAAAAACATATAAAGTACAGTTCCTGCCGCAATACTGAGCAGTGTATTCCTCTTCCATACATGCAGCCCGACAACCACTGCGGAAGCTGCAATCTCCGGAATTCCATGAGATCCCGCAAAAAAGCTCACATTTTTCAGGCAGTACACCACCAGCATCCCCATGATCGCATACGGAAGAACTCCCGATAAATATGTAATGTATCCGGGGATCTCCTTCTTCCTGCCGAATATCACAAACGGAAGAAATCTTAAAACAATCGTTACTGCAACGCATACCGCGATCAGTGTGACCGCCCTCAAATCCATCCTCTCTATTCCTCCTAAATCAAGCAAAATCCACCGCTACCGCTGTATTGTACGGAATTTTCAGTTCGGAAATTTCCTACCCGTGTGCAGCAACCTGGGCACTGTTTTCATACTATTTCCTGTCCTTCGGAAAATGTCATGAATTATGCCGTCATCTGGCTGCTCTCAGTTTTCTTACTCCCACGCATCAGCGTCAAAATCACCGTGATAGAGATCATCGACGGGATCAGAAAGGCTGATGCCCCAAAGATCAACAGACAGATCACGGATGCAGCAACACCTGCAACGGCGCTTCTGTGATCCTTCGTGCTCATCCACTGTTCCGTAAATACCACCAGAAACAGAGCTGTCATCGAGAAATCGATCCCTTCCGTATTGATATTCAATACACTCCCGAGCACCGATCCCATCACGCTTCCAATTACCCAGTAAATCTGGTTCAACAGCGAGACAAGGAAGAAATATTTCTTCTCCTCGACCCCCTCCGGTACATCTCCACTGCACACCAGCGAATACGTCTCATCCGTAAGCGCAAAGATCAAATACGGCTTATATGGTTTTGTGTCCTTATATCGTTCCAGCATGGAGATTCCATAAAATAAATGTCTTGCGTTGACCATCAGTGTCATAAGTGCCGCTGAGATCAGCGATGCGCCACCTGTTATCAGATCAATTGCCACATACTGCATTGACCCCGCATAAATGAACACACTCATCGCGAGCGCCCAGGTGATGCCGTAGCCCTTCGCTCCCAGCAGCATTCCAAATCCGATTCCCAGAACGATATATCCCGCCATTACCGGAATTGATCGTTTCAACGCATATCGAAATGTCATATCTGTTCTCCTATCCATATTATTTCGAGATCTCTCCTGTTCATCTCCATCACGCTCCCATAATTCGGGTTTTTCGTTAAACAAAAAAAGAGCTTGCAAAACAAGCTCTTTTCATGCCGGTGACCGGACTTGAACCGGTACGGGGTTGCCCCCGAGGGATTTTAAGTC
>ERZ834382.1391-NODE-1391-length-21054-cov-7.110148_pt1 | contig 21054 bp, 15 predicted proteins | sample MGYA00519692_ERZ834382 | MGnify/ENA primary metagenome ERZ834382 (study PRJEB31850, sample SAMEA3708751) | human gut metagenome | biome: human gut; feature: human-associated habitat; material: faeces | place: China | collected 2014 ...
GGCAGGCACTGGTGGACACCTTCATCAATGCCATCTATCTCTACGATGATAAGGTCCTCATCACCTTTAATTATAAGGAAGGTACGGAAACGGTCGCTTTCGGGGAAGCTGTGAAAGCGGAGAAAAGTTCGGATATGTGTGCGCAAGGTGTACCAACAAAAGAGCGTTGAATCGTTTGATTCGACGCTCTTTTTCGTTATGTAACCCCGAAAAATCGGGGTCTGCACGGTCAATGCACGGTTTTTGCACGGTCGGCTTTTTCGTGGGAATCCTCTGCATGGGCTGGAATTGCTTTGAAATGCGTGGTAAATTTTGCATCAGGTCAGCAGTGCCAGACGGAGCTGTGCCTTTACTTCAGGGTCGGCGTTCTTCAGAAGTTCCAGCAGAGCAGTCATAGAGATGGTCGGTTCGCCTGCGGCGGGTACAGCCTGCGGGCTGGGGCTTTCCTGTTTGGCGTAGAACCCCTCCTCAAATTTCCTGCCCAGTTCTACACGGGAGGACTGCTGGATATGAGCGTAGGTGTTTACCAGCATATCTGCCGTAGCGTGTCCTGTGGTGCCTTGCACAGCTTTTACATCACCGCCGGAAATCATCAACTGGTAGGTGGCACTGGAATGCCGCAGACCGTGAAAGACGATGCGTGGAAACTCCGGGTGTGCGTCCTGCCATTTCAGAAACTTCTTGCGGATGAGCACCGGCTCCACCGCCAGACCGTTGGGCAAACGGAACAGCATTCCACTGTCATGGTAACGTGCCGGGTCTTTCCTCTCGTCTGCCACCAACTGATTCAGCCACTTCTTCAATTCCTCTTTCAGTGCAGAAGTCATGAAGATGGTGCGGCAGGAAGCCTCGGTCTTGGTGTCTTTCAGGATGAGGGAGGTCTTGCTGCCCTCCAGCTTGTCCGGGAATAGCCAGTGTTTCGGGCATGGAGGGAGCTACACCGGAAGCACTGGAACAGCTGCGGAGCGGTCTGCTGGGAATCTTGCAGTCTGCCACAGAGCAGGAAAACGCCCATGAAGCAGACGAATGAACAGCTTTGTGTGCTGGCGCAGAAAGGCGATGCAACCGCGTTGGACAACCTGATCGACAACAAGTCCTTTATTAGCAAGGTGGCAAATGACCTTTTCCGCAGCATGAATTTGGCACAGTCTGGCCTGAACCTTGACACGGACGATTTGAAACAAGCGGGCAATCTGGGCTTATGGAAAGCTGTGCCGAAGTTCGATGCGGCGCGCGACATGAAGTTCCTGATCTACGCGGCTCCGGCCATCCGCAACGCCATGATGGATATGGTTCGGGAAGCCTTTACCGCTTTTGAACAGTGGATGGTAACGGAGGACAACGGAGGACAAGGATGGTATCTGTTACCAGCGTGTTTCGCTGGACGATGTTCTGCCGGGAGAAGAGCAGCTGCGGCGCATCGAAGCCACCGCCGACCCCCTACGCCATGCAGCCGCAAACCATTATGGAAGAACAGGAATCGCGCCGGGAACTGTACGATGGCCTGAAACGGCTGACCCAGCGGGAGCAGACTTATCTGCTGTACCGCTAAAATGGCTCTTTGTAACGGCATCAAAACAAGATCCGAACCTTTTTTCGGTAGGAGAAGGGTTCGGATTTTTCGCTTTGCCGTTCAAGAGCTAGGGTGCATATCAGAAATCTCGTGCTTTCTAATGGGCCATAAAGGATTCGCCCCTGCCGGAGCGGTTATAGGCTGCCAGCAATTTCAAAAGTCCGTTTTTCGCTAATCTACCTGCAGATTGCGTTAGCGGGAAAGCGCAAAGAAGGGGTATACTAGTGTCAGAAAATGCAGAAGCGAGCGTCGATGAGGAAATGGGCCGCTCCTGCAAAATGTCTTATTTCCCACGCTCGGAAGGGGGTGGGAAGATACATGAGAAGGAGAACAATCATGAAGAAATGGATCTCTCGCCGGAATTTTCTGAAGGCAACGGGTATCTCTGCTGTGGCAGCGGGTCTGACTGCCTGCGGTGGTTCGTCCAGCTCCACCAGCAGTTCGACGGCATCCGGTTCGGCAGCTGCCAGCGGCGAAATGCCCAAGGTCGTTATGTACTACCCTCTGTCCTCAGTCCAACCTGATCAGGAAAAGGTAGCTAAGGCCATTCACGATTACGTGGCCGATAAAAAGGGTATCGACTTACAGTTGGAAGTGGTTCCCAGCAGTTCTTATAACAACCAGCTCAATCTGGTGATGGCAGGTAGTGAGCAGGTGGACATTGCTCTGGTTTGGGGCACCATGGTATCCAGTTGTGTGGCAAAGGGAGCACTCCTTCCGTTGGATGACCTGCTGGATGAATACGGTACGGATATTCAGGAATGTCTGGGAGACTACCTGCAGGCTGGCAAGGTGTCCGGTGTAGCCTATCAGGTGCCGGTCAACCGCTCGCTGTTCTATCAGGGCGGTATTGTGGTGCGCACTGATATTCTGGAAAAGTACGGAATCGATCCTGCTACGATCAAAACTACAGATGATTTGGATGAGATGTTCGAGACCATTCATGCGGGCGAGCCGGATATGGCCATGATGCGCCTAGAGGGTAGTGGTACGTTTGTCTACGCAGACTATGATCCGCTGGGCGATACCTTTGGTGTTCTGCTGAACTATGGTCAGGACGATGAGATCTCTGACTTGTTCTCCAGCGATAAATTCCGTGCTGAGTGCGAAAAGCACCGGGAGTGGTTCAAGAAGGGCTGGATTGCATCGGATATTCTTACCACCACCGACGGTGCAGCGGAACAGATCAAGGCCGGAAAGCTTCTTGGCTTCTATGGTACTGTTGGCCCTGGCACTGCACAGGATAAGACCAACCAGTGCGGCCGGGATATGACGGTGATTCCGCTGAACACTGTATTCTCGTACACTACAAAGGTGAATTCTTTTGGCTGGTCGCTTCTGAATAATAGCAAAAATCCCGAAGCTGCTATGCAGGTTCTGGATATGATGTACTCGGATCCCACCTTCCTGAATATGCTGGACTGGGGTCTGGAAGGTGTCCACTATAAGCTGAAGGAGGGCTCTGACCGTATCATCACCTTTGCTGATGGAGTGGACGCTTCTACCAGTGGCTATTTCCACAACTGGAGCTTTGCATTTGGTGACCAGCTAATCGCTTATTTCTGGGACGGCACGGAAGAGGACTTCCCGGAGCAGGTGCGCGCCATGAATGAGAGCGCCATGCTGAGTAAGGCCATGGGCTTTGCTTACGACGTGACACCGGTAAAGACCGAGTACACGGCAGTAACGAATGTCTGTGATCAGTATCTTAGCGCACTGGCTTATGGCTGCATCGACATCGACGACAATTTGCCCAAGTTCCTCAAGGAACTGGAGAGCGCCGGGCTGCAGAAGATCATCGATGAAAAGGCTGCCCAGTTCGCTGACTGGAAAAAAGAGAATGGCGTTTCCTAACCGTAAAATACAGGGAACCAGCACATGAAACATGATCCCCTGCCCTGATCCGGCAGGGGATTTTTGAGAACAGGTGGTATTTATGGAAAAGACCGTTACCGTCCCGAAGAAAAAGGGAAAGATCAGGCAGTTTATCCCTCTGTATCTGATGGCACTGCCCGGATTGCTTTATCTGCTCATCAACAATTATCTGCCCATGGCAGGTTTGACCATCGCGTTCCGCAATGTCAACTACGCCAAGGGCATCTGGAAGAGCGATTGGTGTGGCCTGGCAAATTTCAAGTATCTGTTTGCCACCAAGGATGCCTGGGTCATCACCCGCAATACCATCGGCTATAATCTACTCTTTATCGTGCTGCAAACTGTAATGGCCATTGCCATTGCACTGTTTCTGAATGAGGTGAAGTCCAAGTTCTGGAACCGTTTTTTTCAGACCTCCGTGTTGTTGCCTTACCTGTTCTCCTACGTCATCGCCAGCTACCTTGTATATGCATTCCTGAGCCCCACTACGGGTATGTTCAATCATATTCTCACAGTAATGGGAAAAGACCCGGTTTCCTGGTACATGGAAAGCAAATTCTGGCCCTTTATCCTGACCTTTGTGGAATTATGGAAGCGTTCGGGCTACACTGCCATTGTCTACTATGCCACTATGGTGGGTATCGATTCCTCCCTCTATGAAGCGGCCGAGCTGGATGGTGCCGGAAAGCTAAAGCAAATATTCTCAATCACCATCCCTCTGATTTCTCCTACCATCGTTATGATGTCGCTGCTGAGCGTAGGACGTATCTTCCATTCGGACTTTGGTCTGTTCTATCAGATTCCGATGCAGTCTGGTATCATCAGCAGCGTGACTTCTACCATTGATACCTACGTTTACAACGGCCTGATGAAATTGGGTGACGTGGGCATGTCTTCGGCTGCAAGCTTCTATCAGTCTATTGTTGGTTTTATTTTGGTGATGTTCTCCAACTGGCTGGTGAAAAAGAGAAATATGGAAGGGAGCCTGTTCTGAGTATGGATACCACAACAAAAAAGAAAAAACATGTCTCCGGTGTGACGGTCGTCTCCTACATTGTGCTGGCGCTGCTGTCACTTTCGGCCATTCTGCCCTTTGTGCTGATGTTCACTTCGTCCATTTCCAGCGAGGAATCTATTACCCGGAACGGCTATTCTTTCATTCCTTCGGAGTTCAGCCTGGCCGCTTATGAATATCTGTGGGGAAACCGTGCCATTATCGGACGGGCCTATCTGACGACCATTGTCATCGCAGTAATGGGAACAGCCATCAGCTTAGCAATTACCCTGATGCTGGCCTATACCCTCTCCCGCGAGAATCTGCCGGGACGGAAGGTGCTGAACTTTCTGGTGCTGTTCACCATGCTGTTCAACGGCGGCCTAGTGGCTACCTATCTGGTCTACACCGAGGTGTTCCACATCAAGAATACCTATTGGGCCCTCCTGATTCCCGGCCTGTTGATGAATGCCTTCAACGTCATGCTGGCACGGAACTTCTTCAGCAACAGCATTCCCAAACCACTGATCGAGGCGGCCCTCATTGATGGTGCTACGGAGTTTCAGGTTTTTCGGCGGATCGTAATTCCAATCTCACTGCCCATCATCGCAACGCTGGGCATGTTCATCTTCATGGCATACTGGAACGACTGGAACAATGGTCTGTACTATCTGACGGATACGCGGTATTATAATATTCAGAATGTCCTGAACGATATGCTTGCAAACATCCAGTTCCTGAAAAACAACAGTGAGATCTCTGGCGAGATGATGGCTGCGGTCAGCAATCTGCCCACATCGGGTGTCCGCATGGCCATTGCATCGGCAGTTGCCATCCCGGTTTTGGCGGTGTTCCCCTGCTTTGAGCGCTACTTTGTCAAGGGAATCGTGATCGGCGGCGTGAAAGAATAATCAATGTGGTACCGCAAAGGTCTGGCATACATGATTGCCGGGCCTTTGTGGTGCTTCCAAAGGAAATTTTACCTATGAAAAGACCATCCGTTCATCAAAAGCTTTTCTGGTTTTACAGTATCCCGGTTCTGGTGCTGATGTTCCTGATGCTCATCTGCTGTGGACTGAGTATATACAATCTGAATCGCCAGGTGACCCAGCTGGATCAGGCGGCGCTGCAGAACTATGCGGATCAGTTGGAAGCAAATCTGAACGCTATTGAAATGAATGTACAGACCTTTACGACAGTGGACAACGACACCATTTATATGCAGTATCTGACATCCGAGGCAGAGCGTGTGTTTGCCACAACAAGGGTCTTTCGGCGGATGGCAGTGGACGTGATCGAGTATCCTGGCATGAGTGCAGAATTTCTATGTCCTCTTGCATATGGGTCGATTCTAATGGTTCGAGGAGAGGGCCAAAGTCTTGCGGAACGTCAGCAGGTGAATCATGCCATTGAGACGATCTGCCAAGATCTGGACGAATACCCCACCGGCACATGGCAGTATTACACGGATGAGGCCGCTCAGTATCTTCTGTACAGCTATCAGATGAACGATGCCTACTTCGGCTTTTTGCTGGATCCAGTGAAACTGATGACGGTTCCTTTTGCAGAGGATAGCAGCCAGTATGCGGAGACCAGCCTCTACCTGAACAACCAACGGATTGCAGGAGCGGAGGCCGGCCCGGAAAACTGCTTTTCGGCTAAAATCGGGCGCACCGGCTTTGAACTCCGGGTCAGGCTGGTGCGCACCGGTCTTACAAATGGCATCGTCTGGCTCAGCTTGTTGATGATGGTGATTCCGCTCTTGCTGCTGGCTGCGCTCTTTCTGCTGTACCGTTTTGCCCGATTGCAAATTGTGGAACCCATTGATCGGATTTCACAGATCATGCACCAAGCCGGACAGGGAGATTTGAGCGTCCGGGTGGATACGAGCGGAATGCTGCAGGAGTTTTCCACCATTGGCACGACCTTCAACCTCACGCTGGAGGAGATCTCTGAGCTGCAGGAGCGTCAGACACAGATCTTACGGGAAAAGCAGATGAGCCAGCTGCGAAATCTACAGATGCAGATCAACCCGCATTTTCTGGGCAACTGCTTTAATGCGGTTTACAATGCCTCCCTTACCGGCGATTTTGAGCAGGTGTTGGCTCTGACCACTTACCTGAACCGATATTTCCGGTTTATGGCACAGGTAGAAAATGATTTTGTTCTGCTGGAAGAGGAGCTTCGCTTCACAGATGACTTTCTCTCCATCCAAAAACTCCGATTCGGCGATGCCTTTTCCTACACTATCTCCGTCCCGGCCTTTCTGCGGCAGGCACGCATCCCTCCTTCGGTCATCAAGTCTTTTGCAGAGAATGCGGTGAAATATGCGCGCAATATGAGCAGGGAAGCCAAAATCGACATCCGCGCCTCGATGCAGAACCGGGAGGGGGAAACCTACTTATGGCTGGAAGTGCTGGACAATGGCCCTGGCTTTTCGGATGAGGTGCTGCAGGTTCTGCAGCAAAAGGCACAACCGTTTTTTGATGGGCGGGTCCACATCGGAATCGCTAATGTCCGACAGCGGCTGGAACTGCTGTATGCAGGCAAAGCGGAAGTTCACTTGGAAAATCGGCCTGACGGCGGCACACATGTGAGCGTGATTCTGCCGCTGAACTACGGCACAGAACAGCCGGAAAAGGAGGAAACACTGTGACGACCGTTCTGATTGTAGATGATGAGGCGCTTGCAATCCAAGCCATACGACGCTCGATCAACTGGAAAAATCTTGATGTGGACCGGGTGCTGGATGCCGCAAACGGCGTGGAGGCGCAGAAGATCCTTCGCCAGGAACCGGTACAGGTTCTGGTCTGTGATCTGGAAATGCCTCGGATGTCCGGCATCGAGCTGCTGGAATGGATGAAGACCTCCTGTCCCGATACCGAGGCCGTGATCCTGACCTGCCACGAATCCTTTCCCATGGCGCAGAAAGCGATGGAGCTGGGGTGTGTGGAGTATGTGCTCAAGCCAATTGCACCGGCAGAGCTTACAGCATCCATCCGACATGCGCTCAACCTTTGGAAGACGCAGGAAAGCATGCGCGGGACCCGCCGTGCCTATGAAAACGGGCGCAGTCTGCGCCGAGACCAGTATTTGCAGGACGTTTTAGAAAAAAACATCCTATCCACGGCGGAATCTCTTTTCAACTGTGCACAGAAGTATGATCTGGAGCTGGATGTCAGTGCGCCGCTGCAGGTGGTACGGGTATTGGTGCAGATGCCTGCTGCATTGCCGCAGAGCGAGCAGGAGCTGCTCGGATACGGCGTGTGCAATATTGCCAAGGAGCTTTGGGATAAAACCGGTACCGGCTGGACCTCTTTGCAGCGCCGAAGTGGACAGAGTTTTCTGCTCATCAGCGCTGGAATGGAACCTGCTGCGGCTGCGCATTTCGGGGAAGAATTGGGTCTGGCCTGCAAGACGATGCTGAAGCAGTCAGTAAAGGTCTCGCCTGCCGTGTCCAGCAGCATTCTGGGACTTTGTTCCACTGCGGATGCGCTGGAACAGTGGGAAACGAGCCTTCACAAGGAGTCGCAGAGCCCGGAGGAGGCCCGGATCCGACATTGGAAGACCCTGCTTTTGCAGGAAGATGCTCAGACTGTGCAGGCAGAGATTACCACCGAACTCAACCGGCTGTCCCTCAAGGCAGCACAGGAACGGATGCAGTGGATTGCACAGACCTTGATACAGGCGCTCCACTGCACGCTACAAGAGCGAGGCTGCCCGGAGGCAACAGAACTTGTGGAAGCGAAACCGGTGTTTGAATCGCTGCCGCAGTTTCTTTCGTGGGTGCAGGGCAACCTTGCTCGGACCGAAAGACTGCTGCGGCACTCGCCCGGCGAGGAACAGGTAATCCGCCGAATCAAGGAATACATCGAACTGAATATTCATCAAGAATTGACGCGAGAAAATATTGCAGCGGCCGTCTACCTGAATCCGGACTACACAGCCCGGCTATTCAAGCGCAAGACCGGCCAGAGTTTGAACGACTATATCCAGAATAAACGCATCGATCTAGCAAGACAGTTGTTGGCGGGCACCGATATGCCCGTGGGCGATCTGGCTGTCGCACTGGGATATTCCAGCTTTTCGCATTTCACCAAATTGTTCAAATCCATTGAAGGAGTCACACCCAGCGATTACCGCAAGCAACATGCCCGAATGCCGGGATGAAATGGCCCCGGAAGGCCCTACAGGAAGGAGAACTACTATGGATGTCTGGACGCACGCAGTCGGAAGAATGCCCTATCGGTTTGACCGATTTCCGCGAACGAAAGAACACTGTCTGGATGGAGTCTGGGATTTTGCGCTGATTTCCCGTGCTGAAGCCGATATGCAGACTCCGGAACAGCTTGGGGCGTTGCCAAAGCCCAAAGCAATCTCCGTGCCCGGATGCTGGCAGCTGCAGGGTTTCGATAAGCCCAAATACATCAACACACGCTATGCCTTCGGGGCAGATGCGAACAAGCTGGAGCCGCCTTTTATTCCGGAAGGACAGGGGATGGTTGGCATCTACCGGAAAGATTTGACTCTGGAAGTTCCTACCGTGCACCACCGGATGATCCTATCCATCGGCGGTTTTTCCTCTGCTGTAACTGTTTTTTTGAATGGGCAGATTCTTTGCTATGCGGAAAACGGGCGCACTGCCTGTGAGGTAGACCTGACCGATGCTGTACGGCCTGGGCAGAACCTACTGCTGCTTCGGGTGGATGAGTTCAGCCCAGGTTCCTATCTCGAATGTCAGGATATGTGGAGGCTGTCTGGAATCTTTCGCAGCGTTAAATTGTATGAAATCCACGAGCTGCACCTTCTGGACAGCTATCTCTGGGCAGAGGTAACGCCGGAAAAGGCAGTTCTGCATACCGAAAGCAAAATTTTGAATTTGAGCCATCGCTGTGCTCCACGCATCCGGGTAGAGATGGAGTTGCTGGATGCCGACGCGTGTCCAGTGGGCAGTTGCAATGGGAAGACTGGCAACGATAGTGATCGCTTTGAGGAGGTCAGCCTGGAAGCGGTATTTAAAGAGCGTGGTTTTGATCCGGCCTGGTTGGATGGCGCATTGCAGATTCCAGCGGGCATCACCGCAACAGCGTATGGGCATTTGGAGCTGGAAACGCCGCACCTCTGGTCGGCGGAGACACCCTATTTGTATCAGGTGCGGCTGTCTACTTTTCTGGGAGAAGAAAAGCTGGAGGAAACCACCGTGCCCTTCGGCTTCCGCCATTATGAGATCGATGGAGAAGGCGTATTCCGAGTCAACGGTGCACCCGTCAAGCTGCGAGGTGTGAACCGACACGAGTTCGACCCTGTCACCGGCTATGCCATCACCGAAGAGAGCATGCGCCAAGATATTGAGTTGATGAAGCGATGCAATATCAATGCGGTTCGCTGTGCGCATTATCCCGATACTCCACGCTGGTATGAGCTCTGTGATGAATACGGCCTTTATATAATGGATGAGGCAAATCTGGAAAGTCATGGCATTTCTTACCGCAAGAATCTTTTGCCCGGCAACGATATGCGGTGGCTCCCCCGTGTGCTGGACCGACAGGCTGCCATGGTTCAAACCAATAAAAACCATGCATCAATCTTCTGCTGGTCCCTCGGCAATGAGATTGGTTATGGAGAGACTGTGGCACTGGCGGCATCCTACTGCCGCACTGCGGACCCCACCCGTCTAATCCACAAGCGCCAGATGAACAAGATTGCAGATATGGACAGCGAGACCTATCCTTCTCCTCAGAACATGAGGGAACGGGCAGAAGCAAATCCCAATCGGGCCTTTCTGACCAATGAGTACCTTCACGCTATGGGAAACGCATGCGGAAGCATGGGGGATTACTGGAAAGAAATCTATGAACACCAGAATCTGATGGGCGGCTTTATCTGGGAGTGGTGCGACCACGGTCTGCTCCAGACGAACCCGGATGGAACGACCTGGTATGCCTATGGCGGCGATTTTGGCGAGGAATTCCATGACAGCAATTTCTGCATCGATGGACTGACAACACCCGATCGTCGATTTACGCCTAAGCTACAGGAAGTTCAGACGGTGTACCAGCCCATCGACCTTCGGGTGAAGGACCTCCGGAATGGAATCTTTGTTCTGGAAAACCGTTGTGAGCAGCTGAACTTGAGGGATTTTGCAGCTCAACTGCGCCTGCTGGAAAATGGTGTCTGTCGAGAAATCAGAGAGCTCTCTCTGCCGGATTGCGCTGCGGGACAGTCGGTGGTATGGAAGGTCGATTTGCAGGATATTCCTCAGGTTTCGGGAGAACAGATTCTAGAGTTCTTGTTCATGGAGAAATCTCCGGCCCATGCAGGATGCGGCCTCAGCGGATGGAAGCAGTTCCTTTGGAAAAAGGGATGTCACCCGGCTCTTGTGACAGAAAAGGTCACAGCTCATTTCTCAAAACAGGGAACTCTTCTGGTGGGTGAGATGGGTGACTTGACTCTTCGGCTGGATACAGAAACCGGAGCACTTCAGGTCGACAACGTATCCGGTGTGCTACTGCACGATCTGCTCTTCACCCCTTTTCGTGCCCCCACAGACAACGATGCTCACAGCCCACTGGTACTGGGTAAACAGAACTGGTTTACAAAGCAGTATGATCATCCAAAACGTACTTGTTTGGAAGTCCGGCAGGGGAACGGGGTAGAAGAGCCGTCTTTGACCTACACCACCGCATACCAGACGGAGAAGGACAGTTTCTATGTTACCGTTGGTTTATGGCAGGCAGGACAAAATCGTATATTTATTGACTGCAACGTGCAATCTCCGGCAGATATGCTGTCTCCGGGGCGAATCGGGATGACGGCAATTCTTCCCGTGCGGTTTACGGCTATGAAATGGTATGGGAAGGGACCGTTAGAAACCTATCCTGATCGCCAGTGCGGCGGGCGCATGGGAGTTTACAGCGAAGATGTGAGAAATCAGCCGTTTTATCTACGGCCTCAGGAATACGGACTTCATACGGAATCTCGTAGTATGCGATTAACAGACCCGGACCGTGCGGATTTTGTACGGTTTGAGGCCGCCTGCCCCATGGCCATGAGCGCAGTGCCCTACAGTGATCTGCAGCTGTGGAATGCCCGGCATCCCCCTGAGCTTCCTGCACCGGAGGCCCTGTATGTACATCTGGACTACGCCCACCGGGGTCTGGGCAACAGCAGCTGCGGCCCAGATGCTCTGCCGACATATCGCATCGACGATCGGCCTTGTCGCTTCGGCTTTGCCCTGGAGGCTGGATTGGGAGAACGGGAAGATAACCCCTTCGGCCCCATTCCGGAGGAGATCCCAGCTTACCACCCATGGAAAGCAGTAGGAGAGCAGGACAGGACACCAAGCTACCGAGACCCATCGGACCCTGATCAGCGCAGCAACGCCGGTATGGTGTGACACTTAAAAAAGCATAAGTAAACAAAAAGAAGGGGTTGTTGCACAAGTTCCAACAAAAAGACCAGAGTTGTTTAGCCAAAGTCGGAAGGATCTGCTTTTGCTGACTGAGTTTTCAACATTTTGCTTGTTTGACACTGGTTTTCCACACCTTTGCGCCGTGAAAGCAAGAAAAAAGGCTGCTGTACTGGCTTATATCCTTATGCAACAGCCCCTGCCACATATGGATAAAGGTACCTCATTCGGTGCGCTTTCTGCCCAGATACGCTGCCTTGACCTGCTCATTTGCCAGCAGCTCAGCGCCGGTGCCGGAGAGCGTCAGGTTGCCGGTCTCCAGTACATAGGCGTAGTCCGCTACCTTCAGCGCCATGTTGGCGTTCTGCTCGTTCAGCAGCACCGTGATGCCCTGCTGGTTGACCGTGCGGATGATGTCGAAGATCTCCCGCACCACAATGGGGGCAAGACCAAGGCTCGGCTCGTCCAGCATCAGCAGCCTGGGCTTGCTCATCAGGGCACGGCCTACGGCCAGCATCTGCTGCTCGCCGCCGGAGAGGGTGCCTGCGCTCTGCCAGCTGCGCTCCTTCAGGCGGGGGAACAGGCTGTACACCCACTCGAGGTCCTGTTCTGTCTCGGCTTTGTCCCTGCGCAGATAGGCACCGATCTTCAGGTTTTCGACGACCGTCAGATCGGCGAATACTCTGCGGCCCTCCGGCGACATGGCGATGCCGCTGGCCACGATCTGGTCGATGGGCCTGCCCAGCACTTCCTGACCGTTCCACAGAATGGAGCCGCTCTGTGCCTTGACAAGGCCGGAGATGGTGCGCATCAGGGTGGACTTGCCGGCACCGTTGGCACCGATCAGGGTAACGATCTTCCCCTCCGGAACCGTCAGCGATACGCCGCGCAGCGCCTGAATGCCGCCGTAAGAAACGTGTAAATCTTTGATCTCAAGCATCTTCGTCCACCCCCAGATAAGCGTCGATCACGCTCGGGTCGTTCTGTACTTCGGCGGGTGTGCCCTCGGCGATCAGGCGGCCAAAGTCCAGCACATATACGCGGTCAGAAATGTCCATGACCAGATCCATGTGATGCTCGATCATAAACACCGTCAGGTTGAAATCGGTGCGGATGCGGTCAATAAAAGCGGTCAGCTCTTCGGTCTCCTGCGGGTTCATACCGGCGGCAGGCTCATCCAGAAGCAGCAGTTTTGGTTCGGTTGCCAGCGCACGGGCGATCTCTACCCGGCGCTGTAAGCCGTAGGGCAGACCGGTGGCCAGCTCGTTGCGAACCTCCTGCAGACCAAGCACCTGCAAAAGGTGCTCGCATTCCTCGCGCTGGCGCTTTTCTTCGTCTGCATTCAGGCGGAAGGTGGCGCTCAGCAGGTTGGCGGAACAGCGGCAGTGCTTGGCGATGAGCACGTTCTCAAATACGGCCTGGCTTTTCCACAGACGGATGTTCTGGAACGTGCGGGCAATTCCCATCCGGGTGATCTTATCCGGAGTCGGTGCAATGATGTGGGAATACGTTCCCGCGTTCTGCCCCTTGTAGAGCTTTTTCATCTTGCCGTGGGGCGTGTTCTCAATGATCTTTCGCCCCTCGAACCACACCGCGCCGTTGGTGGGCGCATACACACCGGTCACAACGTTGAAGGCGGTGGTCTTGCCTGCGCCGTTGGGGCCGATCAGGGAGACGATCTGATTCTTATCTACCTTCAGGTTCAGGTTGTCCACAGCCACCACGCCGCCAAACTGCATGGTGGCGTTTTCAATGGTCAATACATTTTCACTCATTTGGAGCGCACCTCCTCTTTGGCAGCTTTTGCAGTGGATGCGGGCTTTTTCTGGAAGAGCTCGCGGTCACCCATGATGCCCTTGCGGAAGAACAGCACCACAGCCATGATGATGATGCTGAACACCACCATGCGGAAGCCGGAGCGCAGCAGCGGCAGACGGAACCCGCCGATGTAGTTTTCGTTGTCGAGGAAGCGGAGCAGCCACTCGGAGCTTGCAATGAACAGGAAGGATGCAATGATGGAACCGGACACGGAGCCGATGCCGCCGATGACCACGATGAGCAGGATCTCGTAGGTCATGCTGGATTTGAAGGTGGTGGCCTGTACGCTGGCCTGATACATGGCCAGCATGGCACCGGAGATGCCTGCAAAGAAGCTGCTGATGATAAAGCTCATCCGTTTGTGGCTGGCAAGGTTGATGCCCATTGCCTCCGCGGCGATCTCGTCATCACGGATGGCCTTGAAAGCGCGGCCATAGGTGGAGTTGATGAGCAGAAGGATGACAGCGATGCAGATGCCTGAGAAGAGGAAAGGCATGACCGTTTCCAGATGCAGAGTGATGCCGCCCAGCGGAATGGAGAAGCTGGAAAAGCTGGTAAAGCCATACAGCAGGTTGGAGCCGTTGGTCAGGGGGCCAAAGCCCTCGTACACCACGGCGGCGCGGATGATCTCCGCAAAGCCCAGCGTGGCAATGGCAAGGTAGTCACTCTTCAGCTTCAGCACCGGCAGGCCGATGAGGAAGGCGAACAGCGCGGCGACGAAACCGGCCAGCAGCAGGCAAAAGACAACGCCCGGCAAAAGGCCCAGCCCGCCCAGAGGCTTTGAGAGCAGCTCCGGGATGGAAAAACCGATGCCGCCATTGGAATAGCGCTGATAGATGGACTTCTGCGAAGCAGCAGGAATGGTCAGGATGGCGTAGGCGTAAGCGCCCAGCAGCATGAAACCGGCCTGACCCAGGCTGAACAGGCCGGTGAAGCCGTTCAGCAGGTTCATGGAGACAGCCACCAGCGCGTAGATGGCACCCTTGCGCAGGACAGTCAGCAGCATGGAGGGCACAAAGCTCAGGTTGTCCAGTGCCAGCAGCACGGCCAGCAGGGCGATGAGTGCCAGCGCCGCCCGGAGGTAGATGCGTTTTTTCTCTTGTTTCATGGTCATCACACTTTCTCGGTCAGGTTCTCGCTGAACAGGCCGGTGGGCTTGACCGCCAGCACCACGATGAGCAGCGCAAACGTAAAGGCATCACTGAAGGTGGTAGCGCCTGCGCCCTTGATCAGGCTCTCGCAGATGCCAATGAGAAAACCGCCGATCACGGCACCCGGGATGGAACCGATGCCGCCGAACACCGCCGCAACAAAGGCTTTCAGGCCGGGCATGGCACCCACGGTGGGGGTGACGGCCGTGTAGTTGGAAAAGTACATCATGGAGCCGATGGCGGCCAGAAAGCTGCCCACGGCAAAGGTAAAGCTGATGACATTGTTGATCTTGATGCCCATGAGCTGTGCTGTTTCAAAATCGCGGGAAGCGGCGCGCATGGCCATGCCAATCCGGGTCTTCTGGATCAGGGTGACCAGTGCGGCAACCAAGATCACAACAAGAAACGGCGTGATCACAGTGACACGCTTGGTCTGGCAGCCCAGCACCGTGACGGTATCGCTGATCCAGGGCAGGGCAGGGTATTGCTTGGCCAGACCGCCGGTGGCGTACCACATCATGTTCTGCAGCAGGTACGACATGCCGATGGCGGAGATCATCACCGACATCCGGGGCGCGGTGCGCAGGGGCTTGTAGGCGATCTTTTCCACCGCGATGCCCAGCAGCACGGTGGATGCCACCACCAGCGGGATGGAGACCGCCAGCGGCAGGGATGCCGTGGCATAGACCATCATAAAGCCCGCCACCGTAAAGATATCGCCGTGGGCAAAGTTGATCAGGCGCAGGATGCCGTACACCATGGTGTAGCCGATGGCGATCAGCGCATACTGACCGCCCACGGAAATGCCCGCCAGCAGGTAGGGCAAAAACTTTGCAGCCATAAGGGAAACCCTCCATTTCTTACAACTTTTAATAAAATAAACTCCTCCAGTCACCTCCGGTGACAGCCCCCTCCCAGAGGGGGCCAAACCTGCCGGAAAGCTACAAAAAGGCTCCCTCATTGAGGGAGCTGGCAACGCCGTCAGGCGTTGACTGAGGGAGTTTGAAGTTTTGTTCAGCCTTCCACGCTCTGGGTCTTGACGAACGCGAAAGCGCCGTTGTCGGCCTTCTTGATGTAGGCCATATCCTTGTTGGCATCGCCGGTGGTCTGGTCAAAGGTGATGCTGCCGGTCACGCCGTCATAATCCACGCCGAACAGGGCATCCTTGATGGCGGTGCCGTCGGTGCTGCCGGCGGCCTTGATGGCTTCCAGCGCGGTCATGTAGGCATCGTAGCCCAGGGCCGAGACGGCTGCCACGATGTCGTTGCCGCCGTTGTTGGTCAGCTTCTGGCTGTCGGCATTGAGCCATTCCTTGAAACCGGCAACGAACTCCTTGGCGGCACCGGAGTCATCGTTTTCATCGAAGAAGGTGGAGCAGTAGACCTGCACGCTGGTGCCCTTCTGTGCATCCAGGATCACGCTGGACTCCCAGGTGTCGCCTGCGGTGATGGGCTTGTCAAACCCGGCGGAGGCGGCCTGGGTAATGATCTGTGCCGCATAGGTGGTGGCGCAGGGGGCAAAGATGAGATCCGCACCGGCGTTGATGGCGTTCTGGATGTAAGCGGAGAAGTCGGAGGTGCCCTCCGGGAACTGCTCGCTGGTCACGGTGCCGCCCAAGTCCTCAAAGGCGTTGACAAAATAGGTGGCAAGGCCGGAGCCGTAGTCCTCGCCCAGCATGCTCAGCACATAGGCATTGGCTGCACCGAACTCATCCTTTGCAAAGTTTGCCATGACCGAGCCCTGGAACGGGTCCAGGAAGCAGACACGGAAATAATAGGGGTTCGCCTCGGTGACGGCGGGGTTGGTGCAGGAGCAGCCGATGGCGGGGATGGAAGCAGACTGGAAGGTGGGTGCTGCGGCAATGGAAACGCCGGAGCCGTAGCTGCCCAGCACCACAGACACCTTTTGGGAGACCAGCTCCTGTGCTGCGGTAACGGCCTTATCGGTGCTGGACTGGTTGTCCACCTCCACCAGCTCCACGTTGTAGGTCTCGCCGCCGATGTCCACGGTGGGGGCCACGCTGTTGGCGTACTCGATGCCCAGCACCTCCTGCTTGCCGCCGGCACCATTGTCGCCGGAGGCCGGTTCAAACACGCCGATCTTTACGGTCTTGCCACCGGCGCTGCCAGAGCTGCCGGAAGAACAGCCGGCCAGTGCAGCCGCTGCTGCGGCAGCACCGGATACTTTCAGAAAATCGCGGCGGGAAATAAAAGCCTTCATCACAAATTCCTCCTCAATGCGGCCGTGTGGGCCGCCTGTTTTCCTTTTTTATAAAAGAAAAGCCCGCAGCGGCGCAGAAATCTCACGTTCCTGCATCGTTGCGGGTCTATGACACTGTTTTAGCACAGCAGAGCGCACTTGTCCAGAAAAACTTGTGGTTTTCTTAAAATTTCGGCAGATGACCAGAAAGAAGTGTCCTTGAAGTGCGTGCATTTTGGGCGAATTTCACACAGAGTGTATTCTGCATGAGAACAGGATTCTGAGGCGCTGCTTCCGGCGGTGGATCATGGAATTCGACAAAAATAAAGGTGTGACTTTGTGTAACTTTACAAAACATGAAAATGCAGAGGCAAAAAGTTGTTGCAATTTTCGGATTGAAAGTGATGATGGAAAAGACTATACTTTAAGCATCAAAAGCAAAGGCGCTTGGTGAGGGATCACTGGGCGCTTTTTTGTTTGCCCTGCAAGGCAAGGAGGCTTTGAGGGAGATGAAATGGGAAAAGGGGAATGCAAAGTGATCAAGCTGGAACATGTGGAGAAATACTTCGGAGATCTTCACGTTTTGAAGGATGTCAACCTGGAAGTGGCCGAGGGCGAAAAGCTGGTCATCATCGGGCCGTCCGGTTCGGGCAAGTCCACCACGGTGCGCTGTATGAATTTTCTGGAGGAGCCCACCAGCGGCCATGTTTACATTGACGGGCAGGAGCTGACGGGGAAGAACAAGACCCGGCTCGTGCGCGAGGCCACCAGCATGGTGTTCCAGCAGTTCAACCTGTACCCGCACATGACGGTGCTGAAAAACCTGACCCTTGCACCCATGAAGCTGCGCCACAAGACAAAGCAGGAGGCCGAGGAGCTGGCGTACCATTATCTCGAGGTCGTGGGTCTGCGGGACAAGGCGAATGTCTACCCCGCCCAGCTTTCCGGCGGCCAGCAGCAGCGCATTGCCATTGCCCGGGCGCTGTGCGCGCAGACCAAGATCATCCTTTTCGATGAGCCCACCAGTGCGCTGGACCCGGAGACCATTCAGGAAGTGCTGGATGTCATGGTGAATCTGGCCCACGAGAAGAACATCACGATGGTGGTCGTTACCCACGAGATGGGCTTTGCCCGTCAGGTGGCCGACCGGATCGTGTTCATGGCAGACGGTCAGATCATTGAGGAGGGGACACCGGAGCACTTCTTCACCAATCCCAAAAACGAGCGGGTGCGCCAGTTTCTGGGCAAGATCATCCGGTGAGTTCAAACGGTCATCGCGGGGGATGCCGCAAAGGAAGCGGCACACCGCTGTTGATAATGCAGCATAGGAGGGGCGGAAGGGAAAGCCGCCCGGCTGCAAAAAATTTATAGAGGAGTGAATTCTTATGAAAAAAATCTCACGTCGTAGTTTCGTCAAGGCCGCTGGCACGGCCCTTGCACTGACCGCACTGACCGCCTGCGGCGGTTCGTCCAGCTCCACAGCTGCTTCCGGCACGGCATCCTCTGCCGCCGCCTCCGGCAGCACAGCCGCTTCCTCCGAAGCACTGTCTGCCGATGTGCAGGCCATCGTGGACCGCGGTGTGCTGAAGGTAGGTGTCAAGAACGCCGTCAAGGGCTTCAGCTTCCAGGATACCATCACCGGTGAATATTCCGGCCTGGAGGACAGCCTGGCAGAGATGATCGCCGAGCATCTGGGTGTGGACGTGGAGTTCACCACCGTCACCGCCGCCACCCGCGGCGAGCTGCTGGACTCCGGCGATATCGACTGCGTGCTGGCTACCTTTACCATCACCGATGAACGCAAGAAGAGCTGGGATTTCTCCACCCCCTATTACACCGACTACGTCAGCGTGCTGGTGGAGGATTCCTCCGGCATCAAGGCGCTGGCCGACCTGAAAGACAAGGTGGTGGGCGTTTCCTCCGGCTCTACTTCCGCCCGTGCTCTGGTGCAGGAGATGATCGACGAGGGCATCCTCACCGGCGAGGGCTTTGATGCCGAGACCTTCAACGCTGACACCTGGAAGGACGGCATCTCCTTCCGTCAGTACGACGATTATCCCGCCATCAGCACCGCACTGAGCGCCGGTGAGGTGGACGGCTTCTGCGTGGATAAGTCCATCCTGGCCATCTACAAGACCGAGGGCCGCAGCTACATCGATGCAGAGTTCAGCCCGCAGGAGTACGGCGTGGCCACCAAGAAGGACAGCGGCTTCTCTGCCGTGTGCGATGACCTGATCACCGGCTGGCTGGCCGATGGCACCATTGACGGTCTGATCAAGGACAACGGTCTGGCATAAATCCGGAGTTCAGAGGGTTTGAGAGAAAGGAGTGTTCGTTATGTCCGGTCTGTTTTCAATGGACGCATGGGCAACGGTGTGGAATCACCGGGAAAGTTTTCTGCTTGGGCTGGGCAACACCCTGATGACAGCATTTTTTGCGCTGGCGCTGGCCTTTGCAATCGGCGCAGCCATCGGCCTGATGGCGACCAGCGGCAAAAAGCCGCTCAAGTTCATTGCGCGCGTGTATGTGGAGTTCATCCAGAACACGCCGCTGCTGCTGCAATTGTGCTTTTTGTACTACGCACTGGCCTTTGCCGGCCTGAGCCTGGGCGTGATTCGCACCGGCATCATCGCGCTGGGCGTTTACACCGGTGCGTATATGGGCGAGGTCGTCCGTGCCGCCATTGAGGCGGTGCCCAAGGGTCAGTTCGAGGCCGCACAGGCACAGGGCTTCAACTATCTGCAGCGGATGGGCTATATCATCCTGCCCCAGAGCATTCCGGTGATGCTGCCTCCCATGGTGAATCAGGTGGTCAACCTGTTCAAGAACACCTCCTGCCTGTACATCGTGGGCGGTGCCGACCTCATCAGCGTGACTTACAGCTTTGTCACCGGTGCTTCCACCGGCGGCGCGTATGCACCGGCCTATATCGTCTGCGGCCTGATCTTCTTTGTGGTGTGCTTCCCGCTGTCCACGCTGGCCACCCGCTGGGAGGCCTCGCTCAAGGAGCGCAAGGGCAAGGCAGACCCGGCTCTGCGTGCGGTCAAGCGCACGGCTCTGAAGGAGGCGGCATGATATGAGCACTCTGGCTTCCAGCTTTTCGATCCTGACGCAGCCGGGTGTGTTCCTGTACCTGCTGCGCGGCGTGGCCTTTACCTGCATCCTCTCGGTGCTGGGTGTTATTCTGGGCCTGATCCTGGGCTCTCTGCTGGCGCTGGCCCGCACCTACTGCAAAAAGGGCCCGGCCCGCATTCTGGGGTGGTTCTCGGCGGCGTATATCGAGCTTTTCCGCAACACGCCCTATCTGCTCTGGATCTTCGTGTGCGTGGTATTCTGTCCCTGCCCGGCATTCTTTGCCCGGAAAATGTTCGGCCTGACCAGCGTGGAGATGAAGCTGCTGTTCAAGGCCGCGCTGGCTCTGATCCTGTTCAACTCTTCGGTCATTGCGGAGATCGTCCGCGGCGGCCTGAACGGCGTGGCAAAGGGCCAGTTTGAAGCCGGGTATGCACAGGGCTTCAACACTGCGGAGGTGCTGCTGTACATCATCCTGCCGCAGGCCTACCGCAACATCGTGCCCACCCTGCTCAGCCAGGTCATCACCACCATCAAGGATTCCTCCTACCTTGCCAACGTGGCGACCATTGAGCTGATGGCCCGGATCCGCCAGCTGCTGAGTGCCGCAGGTACCTACAACGGCCTTGGCACCGTGAACGTTTCGGACGTGATGGTGCTGTTCGGTGCGGCCTGCGTCATCTATTTTGTCATCAACTTCACCCTGAGCTGCATCGTCCGCTCGATGCAGGCCCGGCGGAAGAAGGCACTGGTCTTTGCCCCGGCAAAGGCCGCATAAAACTGAAGTTCTCCTTTATCTCCCCTTTCCTTCCTATTCCAAACCTTATGCACAGAAAGCCCGTGCCCGGCGGCTGAAACGGCTGCCGGGTGCGGGCTTTCTGCCCCGTTCCGGGGGCTTTTTTGTGTCCGGGAGGCAGCGTTTTCTGAAAACGCAGCCAAACTGCAAAAAAAGTTACAATTTTCT
>ERZ834382.1417-NODE-1417-length-20810-cov-4.449964_pt1 | contig 20810 bp, 13 predicted proteins | sample MGYA00519692_ERZ834382 | MGnify/ENA primary metagenome ERZ834382 (study PRJEB31850, sample SAMEA3708751) | human gut metagenome | biome: human gut; feature: human-associated habitat; material: faeces | place: China | collected 2014 ...
TGCTTGAACAATTTTTACTTCAAAATATTGTCTAGCTTTTGGGGGTCACTTCAAAAAAAGCTGCACGGTATTTTTTATTTCATCACCTATTATATGATTGTAAACTGGCAGGCCCGCATGGCATCCAGCGCGGTCTGGTGGCTCTGGGGCGTTACCCCGGCGCAGCAGTCCGACAAAACTTCGATCTCTGTTTCCGGGAAAGCTGCACGCAGTACCATGGCGTTGCTAATCACGCAGATATCGGTGCAGTAGCCATAAATAACAATTTTTTCAATATCTTCAACAGCCTTGTTGTGTGCCATCAGTTCATCCAGAATCTCACTGGGCAGCATATAACTGCCGAACGTGGGTTTGTCCACAATGTGGCACACTTCCGGTTCGGTGTCCGCCATGACGTTTTCCAGTTCGGGCGCAAAATTCCAGCCATCCTCACCCTCAATGCAGTGCTCGATCGGCAGGCTGCGGCCCTCCCGCGTGGTCAGGTAGTTGTCCTGGTGGGTATCGCGGGTAAAGAACATCCAGTGCCCGGCCTGCGCGTGTGCCCGCGCGGTCTCTGCCAGGTGCGCCACATTGGCCTGCGCCTGTGTGTTGGCCAGTGCCCCGGTAATAAAATCTTTCTGCACATCAATCACAAGATCAATGGTGATTTTTTCGTCATTCATAGCATTTGCTCCCTGTCCACAGTATTTTCTCCAAGGTGTCTTTACACCTTAGTATACAGCATTTCTTTGCCGCCGTAAAGATTTTCGTTCTTGTTAAAGCAGCAGAATGATACGGCAAAACGGGAACCGACAGGTGAGCGCTGCATGATCTCTGATACATCGTCCGCGTTGTCCAGCCGCCCACTGCATCCACTGCAGGGTCCATCAAAAGCATAATGCTGATGGTGACGAAGCCAGCGCAGCCTGTGCAGCGGCGCACGCCAGCTTTTCTGGCGGCATTCTGGCAGACGGCATTGACCTGCTCCCCTCTATATTTCGCTAAACCGGGCTTTAGCGAAATTGCGTGTCTGGCTTAAACATTCTGCCCATCGCCCCATTCCTATCTCTATAGCAATTTTCAAAATTAAAGCGCATATCCGCAGAAGCGGAACCAGCCGGAACAATCAGAGATAGTCACAGAGTGAAAAGCATTCTGAATCGCATTTGGAAGAGCATCCAGCGTCCTCGCCTTGAATTTACGAAGGAAAGCCTTCACCTTCGACCAAAGTTTTTCAATAGGATTCAGATCAGGACTATATGGTGGAAGATAAATGCATCGAACACCGGAGCTGTCCAGCAGATTTCTCACTGCCTTTGCATGGTGCGACTTCATATTATCCATTATGAGAATAGAATTTCCGTTCAGATGAGGCAGCAAATCAGTTTCCAGATACCGCTTAAACCTCTCTACAGTCGTTCCACCTGAGAAAGTCGTATAGCGTAGTGTCCCATCCAACTGAATCGATGACAGAATGGTCGTGTTCTTGGGCTTGGAAAGTGGTGTGGAATCAACAGCTCTGCTTCCTCCAAGCGAATAGGCATACCGCCTTGTCATATCCGTATTGCATCCGCTTTCATCCAGAAACACAAGGTCACTTGCCTTAAATCCAGATATAAGGCCGTTCCAGTCTTTTCTCTTCTGCACCACATCGGGGACGCTCCTGTTCACTGGCATGAAGAGACTTTTTCTTCCGGCGGTATCCTGCTTTCTGAAGAAAACGCCAGACAGTATCAATACTGACAGGCAAATCCAACGTTTCAATGATTTCCAGACATGTGATATCCGGCTGTTTTTCCAGAAGCGAAAGGATGTGCTGATGATCTGCATCGGACAATTTTGGCTTCTTTCCACGGAGATTCGTTTGAGTTTCGTAGCTGCCTGTTTCGTTCCGATGCTTCAGCAAACGATAGATCGAACAGGTGTTTACAGAAAAGCACTTTGCCAGTTCCTTTACGCTGATGCCCTTATCGTATCCTTCCAAAATCAATTTTCGAGCTTCATTGTGCAGCATAGTTCTCACCTTCTTTGCCTCTGTTATACCTCTTTTTGCTTAAAAGTTAAAGTACTGTGCTGTATTATTGAAAATTGCTATAAATCTCCTTGCACCATGTGCGGCAATGCCTTTAGGCTGCTTATAACTTTATAACCGTATTGAGGGTGAGGATGGCTGGAATTTTGCGCCCGATGCACTTCATGCCAGCGCTTTTGTGACGGGGGTTAACATTCTGCTGTGGACCGTGGGTTATGGCATGGTTTCCGGCAGCCATTCTTTCGTGGTGCTGCTCTTTGCTGCCACATTAGTTTTGGCTAACTTAATGAAATCGTTCTATCACACTATAAATGAATATGCCATCCATTCTGCACCGGGGAAACGGTAATTTTTCTGCAATATGCAGCCCCCCTGCGGTATAGGGAAAGCAGAACGCCCCGCAAATCTGTACTGCCGCAGCACAGGCCTGCTGTTTTCTATCTGATACGGAAATACCAAAACTCCCCCCGAACAGGTGCGGGAATCGGGGATGCAGAACAAAAATGTTTTTGGATAGAGGACATATCGGGAAAGATTCTGCATCTTTTGACTTTGCAGCGCCTGCCGCCATCCTGGCTTCCTGTGCCATGGATAGCCGATTTTTACGCTTTTATCATCGGAGGAGTCTTTACCGTTAAACTGTATATATATTCGAGTTTTTGCATTATATATACAGTTTTGGCGGGCTTGCATACGCCGTTTCCACTCCCTGTATTTTGTGTATTCCATTCAAGGACAGATATTTTGCTCTGTTGTTCCTCACCTCTACTATTTTGCTGCGTTTCCATTGCCTTTTTGCATTTTGGTCTGTGGTTCGGGCATCTCGCTGTGGCCGTTATGCTTTTTCGCGCCGTGTTTCACTTGATGAGTTGGGCATCCCTCTGGGCTTATGTATGTTCTCCGTCCGCCTCCATTCGTCTCACTTTTCCTTTTTCCGCACATAAACAGTCCACCACATCCCCTTGTACGCTGCTTGTTCCCCTGCCATTCCGCAGTGATCCCACGATTTTGCGCCGGAAGCGCTTTCCCACGTTCCAGCGGCAGAGCATTGCGCTTTGTTTCAACCATCACAGCGATTCACTAGAGCTTTAAACCATTAAACCACCCATACAAAGCCCGCCCCGCTGTAATTTCCAACTTTCCGGGTCGGCAATACTGCATTCATTCCCATATTTTCTCTTTTTTGTTCTCGTTACAAGGACACATTTGCTTTGTTTATCGCTTCTTCCCTCATAATCCATGGTCTTATTCTACACATTTTTTCACCGTCACTGTTTGTTTTGTATGTAAATCGGATATTTTTATAAAGGTAAAAAAATATGAATAAAAATTGATGACAACCGCAAGCTGCCGCTATATAATAAGATAATTATAAGGCGGCTGGATTGCCAGTCTGTACCGCCGCCAGGAACAACGCATGTGCACACTATGGCCACAGAGCAGCCGTCGGGGCGCCATTCCCTGTGCGGCGGCCGTGCACACGAAAGAAGGAAAACGTAATGGTTAAATTTATCCTGAAGCGCATCGGAACCATGATCATTGCCATGTTCATGATCATTCTGATTACCTTCACCCTGATGCACTCCATTCCCGGTGGCCCGTTCACCAACACCAAGGGCGTGCCGGAAGAGGTTACCCAGGCCATGGAAGCCAAGTACGGCCTGGACCAGCCCATGCCGGTGCAGTTTGTCAAATATCTGGGCAGCCTGCTGCATGGCGATTTCGGCCCTTCCTATAAATATACCGGCAAAACCGTCAACGATTTTATTGCCACCGGTGCGCCGGTATCCGCCAAGCTGGGCCTTGTCACCCTGGTGTTTGTGCTGCTTACCTCCATCCCCATGGGCATACTGGCCGCGCTGAAAAACGGCAAATGGCAGGATATGCTGCTGATGGCCATTGCCACCATCGGCGTTACTATTCCGTCTTTCGTGATCGCCTCCGTGCTGATTTATGTATTCTCCTTTAAGCTGAACGTACTGCCTACATTCGGCCTGGACAGCTGGAAGAGCTACATCCTGCCCGTCATCGCCATGGGCGGTTATTCCGTCAGCTACCTGGCCCGCCTGATGCGCTCCAGCCTGCTGGAAGTTATGGGCCAGGATTACATCCGCACCGCCCGCGCCAAGGGCCTGACCGAGTTCGCCGTTGTTACCAAGCATGCCCTGCGCAATGCGCTGATCCCCGTCATCACGGTGCTTGGCCCCACGGTGGCTGGCCTTTTGACCGGCAGCTTTGTTGTAGAAAAGATCTTCGCCATTCCCGGCATTGGCTATTACTTTGTAAACAGCGTGACCCAGCGCGACTATACCACCATCATGGGCGTTACCATCTTCTTTGCTGCTTTCCTGATGGCAATGGTGCTTTTGGTCGATATCTTCTACTGCCTGATCGACCCCAGAATCAAGTTTGACGCGTAATGTTGAGGAAAGGTGAAAACACTTATGGCAGATTTAACCGCACAGAACAAGTGGGAACCGCTTGCTACCGATAACAGCGACCGTGAAAAAATCTGGTCCAAAAGCCGCACTTTTGCAGGTGACGTCTGGTTCCGTTTCCGCCGCAAGCCGACGGCCATCGCCGGTTTTGTGATTATTATCGCCCTGATGCTTTTTGCATTGGTCGGCCCCCTGTTTACCCCGTATGATTACTCCGTGCAGAATCTGGAAGTTGTCAACGTTCCGCCGGTCATGAAGGTATACCAGATCCCCAACGGTGACTACCTGTACATTACCACCGCCCTGAAAGTCATCTCCGTTACCCCGGACGGCAAACTGAGCGGCCAGTTGCGCAAGGTGCGCGATGAATCCGATAAATCCATGACCATCTTTGATGCCGACGGCACCGAGGTTGCCCTGTATTACGGCGGCAGCCCCTATGTCATTGCCGATGAAGCCACCGGCAGCATCTACCCGTCCAAGACGATGTGGAACAAATCCTACATCCTTGGCACTGACGCCCTGGGCCGCGATGTGCTGACCCGCCTGATGTACGGCACCCGCATTTCCATGCTGGTTGCCTTGATGGCTGCGTTCGTCAACCTCATCATCGGCATTCTGTACGGCGGTATTTCCGGTTACCTGGGCGGCACCGTGGATATGATCATGATGCGTATTGTGGATATTATCTCCACCATTCCCCTGACGCTGTATGTTATCCTGATCATGCAGGTGCTGGGTGCCGGTATCCAGAGCATCATTGTTGCCTTGGGCAGCGTGTACTGGGTGGATATGGCCCGTGTTGTGCGCGGCCAGATCCTGAGCCTGAAGCAGCAGGAATTCGTTCTTGCCGCCAAGACCATTGGTTCCTCTGCCACAACGATTCTGTTTGACCACCTGATTCCCAACGCGCTCGGCTCCATCCTTGTTACCATTACCATGCTCATCCCCTCTGCCATCTTTATGGAGGCTTTCCTGGGTTATTTGGGCATCGGCCTGCAGCCCCCGCTGGCCAGCCTTGGCACCATGTGCAACGATGCATCTGCCAACCTGCGCACCAGCCCGCACGAGCTGTTGATCCCTGCTTTGATGATTTGTGTGATCATGTTTGCCTTTAACTTTGTCGGCGATGGTTTGCGTGATGCACTGGACCCGAAGCTGAAGAAGTAAGGAGAGCAAAATGAGCGAGACGATTTTGAAGGTAGAGGATCTGAAAACCTCCTTTATGACTTCCTCCGGCGAAGTGCAGGCTGTGCGCGGCGTCAGCTTTGAAGTGCATAAGGGCGAGATCCTTGGTATCGTTGGTGAATCCGGCAGCGGCAAAAGCGTTACTTCCATGTCCATCCTGCGCCTGCTGGCCGATACTGCCCGCATTAAAAACGGCAAAATTGAATTTGAAGGCACCGACCTGACCAAAGTCAGCGATAAGCAGATGCGCGAAATCCGCGGCCAGAAGATCGCCATGGTGTTTCAGGACCCCATGTCCAGCCTGAATCCGCTGATTCCCGTTGGCAAACAGGTTGCCGAAATGATCCATGTGCACCACCCGGAGATGAAGCGCGACGAGCTGCAGGCTGCCACGCTGGAGCTGTTCCGCGAAGTACGTATTCCCGAAGCCGAAAAGCGGCTGAAATCCTACCCGCATGAATTTTCCGGCGGTATGCGCCAGCGCGTCATGATCGCCATGGCGCTGGCCAACCACCCCGACCTGCTGATTGCGGACGAGCCCACCACCGCCCTGGATGTGACCATCCAGCACCAGATTTTGAAACAGATGCGCTCCCTGCAGGAGGAATACGGCACCAGCATCATCTTTATCACCCATGACCTGGGCGTTGTGGCTGAGCTGTGCGACCGCGTTGTTGTTCTGTACGGCGGCCTTGTGATGGAGGAAGCGGAGATCAACGATCTGTTTGAAAACCCGCTGCACCCCTACACCATGGGCCTGCTGGCCTCCATCCCCGGCCTGACCAAGGATAAGAGCGAGCGCTTGCAGTCCATCCCCGGCAGCCCGCCGGATATGACCAAGCCCCCCAAGGGCTGCCCGTTTGCTTCCCGCTGCCAGTTTGCGCGCAACATCTGCGCAGCCGAGTGCCCGCCGTTTGTCCAGGTTGGCAGCCGTCAGGCACGTTGCTGGCTGCTGCAGCCGGACGCCCCGGCCAAGGGCAATCCTCTGCATGAAAAACTGGCAGAAGCCGAAAGGAAGGCACACTAATGGAACAGCCCATTCTTCAGGTAGAGCACCTGACAAAATTCTTTTCTGTCGGCCCGCACGCGGAAGTTCATGCAGTAGATGACGTCAACTTTACGCTGCGCCGCGGCCGCACCTTTGGCCTGGTTGGCGAGTCTGGCTGCGGCAAAAGCAGCTGCGCACGCACCATCATCCGCATTTATGAGCCTTCGCAGGGCAAGATCATCTTCAACGGGCAGGATATCGCCCACCTCAAGCCCCGCCAGATGCAGCCGGTGCGCCGCAACATGCAGATGATCTTCCAGGATCCGTATGCTTCGCTGAACGCCCGCATGACGGTGCGCGATATCATTGCCGAGCCGCTGAAAGCCCACCATGTTTGCAAAAGCAAGCAGGAAGTTGACGAAAAAGTCTTTGCCATGCTGAACCGCGTTGGCCTGACGGCAGAACACGCCGGACGGTATGCCCACGAGTTTTCCGGCGGCCAGCGCCAGCGCGTCGGCATTGCCCGCGCCCTGGTGCTGAACCCCGCGCTGGTCATCTGTGATGAGCCCATCTCCGCACTGGACGTTTCCATTCAGGCGCAGGTCGTCAACCTGCTGCGTGACTACCAGCAGGCCGAAGGTACCTCTTACCTGTTTATCGCCCACGACCTTTCGATGGTGCGTTACGTTTCGGATGATATCGGCGTGATGTACCTGGGCCAGCTGGTGGAAAGCAGCGATTCCGAAGAGATCTACAAAAACCCGCTGCACCCCTACACCAAGGGCTTGCTGAGCTGCATTCCCATCGCGGACCCCAAGCTGGCCCGCGCCCATGCGAGCGCCGGTGTGGAGGGCGATCTGCCCAGCCCGGTCAACCCGAAACCCGGCTGCCGGTTCTGTGGCCGCTGCCCCTATGCAAAGCCCATTTGCAGCGAGCAGACCCCGGCCATGAAGGAAGCCGCACCCGGCCATTTTGTGGCCTGCCACCTGTATTAAGCCTTTTTATTTTGGTTTCTCCGTTTCTTGTTCCGGCAGCCTGCCGCAAACGGGTACCGGCGGCCAAAGCGGGATATGCAACATGGTGGTGCTGTTCCGTTTTGGCTCCCCTGCCCGGTTTGCTGCGTCCTGCCGGTGCAAAGAAACGGCAAACATACATTATTTTTTTCCGAGGGGGATACACATGAAAAAGAAAGTCATCAGTGCCGCTCTTGCCGGCACGCTGGCGGTCTCCTTGCTCAGCGCCTGCGGCGCTTCCAATGAGCCCCAGAACATCTCCGATGTTTCTTCTGCTGCCAGCAGCGAAGCAACTTCCACCACCGCTTCCTCCGAGTCTACCGGTGATGCCGCCCAGGAACTGACCTTTGTTCTGAACAACATTCCCGACGGCCTGGATCCGAGCGTGACCAACAACTCCTTCGCACAGTATGTTCTGATCAACTGCTTCGAAGGCCTTGTTACCTATGACAGCACCGGCACCCTGGTTCCCGGCAACGCTGAAAGCTGGGATATCAGCGACGATGGCCTGACCTACACCTTCCACCTGCGCGACGGCCTGAAGTGGAGTGATGGCAGCGACCTGACCGCTGAAGATTACGTTTACACCATTCAGCGCGTTCTGACCCCGGCCACCGCCGCACAGTACGTCAGCATGGCTACCGATTACATCAAGAATGCTCAGGAGTATTACGATGGCACCGCCACCGCTGACGACCTGGGCGTGAAGGCTCTGGACGACAAGACCCTGGAGATCACCCTGATCCAGCCCACCTCCTATTTCATCGACATCCTGAGCATGTGGACCTTCTCCCCTGTTCAGAAGGCCACCGTTGAAGCCAACGGCGACAAGTGGTCCACCGAAGCAGATACCTATATCTGCAACGGCCCCTTCAAGATCGCCAGCATGAGCATGAACGAAAACGTCATTCTGGAAAAGAACGAGAACTACTGGGATGCTGAGAATGTCTCCCTGCAGAAGGTCACCTTCCGCTACGTTTTGGATCAGGCAACTGCTCTGACCGCTTACGAGTCCGGCGAGGTTGACGGCGTTGCCAGCATTCCTTCCTCTGACTTTGCCCGCCTGAAGGCCGAGAATGCCGGTGTGCAGACCAGCCCCAGCTACGGCACTGTTTACTATGACTTCAACTGCTCTGCCGAGCCTGTGAACAACGTTCTGGTCCGCAAGGCAATCTGCCTGGCCATCGACCGTCAGTCCATCATCGACAACGTTGTGCAGGTCGATGCACAGCCCGCTTACAGCTTCCTGGCCCCCGGCTACTCTGTTGATGGCAAGGATATCACCGAAGGCCGCGAAAGCTTTGGCCTGTCCGCTACCGCTGACGTTGAGGGCGCCCAGGCTGCCTTGGCAGAGGCTGGCTACCCCAACGGCGAAGGCTTCCCCACTCTGACCCTGAGCTACTACGACAACGACACCGTCAAGAAGGTCGTTGAAGCTATGGCTGAAATGCTGAAGAACAACCTGAACATCAATGTTGAAGTTTCCTCCAACGAGTGGAGCATCTTCTATGACGACGTTCAGAAAGGCAACTATCAGGTTGCTGCCATGGGCTGGAGCGCTGACTACGTGAACCCCATGAGCTTCCTGCCCCTGTGCAAGACCGGCGATTCTTCCAACAACCTGTTCTATTCCAACGCCGATTATGACGCTCTGGTTGAGCAGGTCAAGGCTGAGAACGATCCGGCCAAGGCTGCTGAGCTGACCCTGCAGGCTGACGCTATCGTTTCCAACGATTACGCTGTTCTGCCCCTGTACTACAAGTCCAACAACTACCTGATGCATGACAACATCAGCGGTTTCTACATGACTGCTTCCGGCAACCTGTTCTTCAAGGATGTGAAGGTCGGCTAATGCGCTGCACGATTGAAACCAGGGACTTTGGTACTATGGTTTTTACGCTGTACCCGGAATATGCCCCCCTCACCGTGGCAAACTTTGTGAAAACTGCACGCAGCGGTTTTTATGATGGTTTGTGTTGGTGCCGCATCGTTAAGGACTATGTCATTCAGGGCGGTTCGCCGGACAATGACATCATGACGGACAGTGATTGGCATATTAAGGGCGAGTTTACGGAAAATGGCGTCAACAACCCGCTCAAGCATATCCGCGGTGCCCTTTCTATGGCGCGCGATGATGACTTTGATACCGCCGGCACGCAGTTCTTTGTTGTTCACAAGGATGCTGCCAAGCTGGACGGCCGTTACGCCGCCTTTGGCGAAATGGAGAGCGGTTTTGATGTGCTGGACGCCATTGCCAACCAGCCCACTTACGGCCCTGAAACCTGGAACAAGCCCAAACAGATGCCTGTCATCACCAAAATCACGATCGAAGATTGATGGTTTTGGCTGACCGGCTGAACTGAACCACAACACCCCCTGCACCGGAAAGCATTGTGCTTTTGGTGCAGGGGGTGCTTTTGTGCTGTCTGTTGTTCGGTTGCCGTTCGCCATCATTTGTACATTTTCAATGCGTGCGTTGATCTCCGCCTGCGCATAGCCCTGCTCCGCAAAAACGTTGCGATAGTGTGTGGGCAGGGTAACTGCTGCCATAAATCGGCCCCTTTCGTTGTTCAGTTTTGGCTCAATATAGCAGGTTGCAGCGGCAAAATCAAGGGGGTACCGGGCTCGATTTTCAACAGGGCAACATAAATACAGCCCCCCTGCATTCTACTTATAACGCAGTGTAACCGTGGAATTTAGCGTAAAAAATGACGCATTTTGCAAGAAAAGCCCGTCGTTTTCGGGACTTTCGGCTTTTGCAATGCTTATTTTGTGCTATTTTTCAGGCTGTGCAAATTTTGGCGATGTCGAACAAGCGCAGCAGGTAGGAAAAATTCGCGGCACATTATGCACCATTTATCCATAATGATGACACGAAAGTTACAATTCATTTCTCGAATCGCACAAAAACTGTGTTTTTCTTTCTAGCACATTGCACAAAAAACAATCAACAAGTCTGCAAAAACAGCAGATATTGATAAGATACATAGCAAAAAATGAGAAGCGCGCATTTTCGGAATGCGGTATAATAACGGCAGATGATATGTTTGGCCTGTGATGAGCTCACCAAACATAAGACACAGACAATTCAGAAAAGAGTGAAGCAAACGGTGTTGGACAAGATCGCACCCAAGGACCCAACGGCCAAACGCCCGGGATTTTATGTGCTGCTGGACAAGCCGGTCGGCGGCCTGCCGAGCAATGACGGCGTAGGCCGCCACCCCGTTTATATCAATGGTGACCGCCTTGTAACTTTCGCCAAGATGGTCGGCGGCATTGACGATGAGAACATTCTGGAAATGCTCCGCACGGCCAAGGGCTTCCGCAAGCTCGTGCATAGCGTCGGCGTCAGCATCGTCGGCGACCTGCCCGACAAGGTCGTGACCTTCACCCTCGGCTTCTCCGGGGAACTGGGCAGCGGCGGCAGCCGCAACAGTATGAAGATTACCACCGATGGCACCGAGCACATCATGGTCATGGATGAGCAGCAGTGGTCCGACAGCGACGAGACGCCGCAGGAGTTTCTGTTCGAGCTCGTCAAACCGAAGGACATCGCCACGGCCACCGTCAAGCTCTACTTGAACGACGGCTACACAGTCCCCGAGGTTGACCCCGACCCGCCCGTGGCTTTCGATACGCCCGCCTACGGCGAGATGATCGCCCGCAGCTGCCTGAGCACCGGCAACAACATCCGTATCAAGCGTGTGTTGCAGCAGCTCCGCGATGGCAAGCCCACGACGATCGCCTTCCTGGGCGGCTCCATCACACAGGGCGCGGGTGCGGTTCCCTCGCAGGAAATGTGCTACGCGCGCAAGACCTATGAGGCCATCTGCGAAAGGTACACACCCGACCACGGCGCACATGTCCGCTACATCAAAGCGGGCGTTGGCGGCACGCCCTGCCAGCTCGGCATCATCCGCTATGACCGCGACATCACCCGCGATGGTGCGGTGCAACCCGATCTGATCATCGTCGAGTTCGCCGTCAACGACGAAGCTGACGAGACGAAGGGCCTGATGCACGAAAGCCTGATCCAAAAGATCTGGTCAGCCCCCAATGAGCCCGCCGTTGTGATGCTGTTCAGCGTTTTTGCCAACGACTGGAACCTGAAGGATCGCTTGGCTCCCATCGGTTGGCGGCATGAGCTGCCGATGGTCAATGTGCTGGACGCCGTCAGCCCGCAGTTCCGCGTTGGTGTCGGTGAGCGCAGCGTCATCACCCGCCGCCAGTACTTCTACGATGTGTTCCATCCCTCCAACAGCGGGCACCGCATCATGCGGGACTGCCTCATGTATATGCTGGACCGGCTGGACAAGCAGCAGGAAGGGCCTGCCCCGAAAGAGCTCGCCCCTTACTACGGTTTCGACTTTGCTGAGACGAAGCTGCTGGACCGCAGTGTGAACCCCTTTGACGCGGTCATCGACCCCGGCTGCTTCACCGAGACGGACACCGATTTACAGAGCGTGCCCTTCGACTTTGAGGATGTCAACACCCCCGAGTTCCCCCACAACTGGAAGAAGGGCGCGGGCGACAAGCCGTTCACGATGGACATCACCTGCCGCAGCATCCAGCTCGTTTTTAAGGATTCGGGCAGCAAGGAGTTCGGCGCGGCAGTCGTCACGGTAGACGGCAAAGAGGTCGCGGCCTACGACCCGCGGCAGGCCGGTTGGACCCACTGCCATGCGGCCATTATCTTAAAGGAAGAAACCGCGCAGCGGCACCACATCGAAATTAAGATGCAGGAGCCGGGCACGGACAAAGTATTCACCATTTTAGGCTTCGGCGTTCTGTAAAGGACACGGAAGAACAGGAGAAAGCACTATGAAGAGAACCAAGAATCCCGCTAAAGAGGCTGAGTACCGCAAGCGTGCGACCGACCTCGTTGCGCAGATGACCCTGCACGAGAAGGTCAGCCAGATGCTGAGCTGGGCTCCCGCGATCGAGCGTCTGGGCATCCCCGCTTACAACTGGTGGAGCGAGGGCATCCACGGTATCGGCCGCGCGGGCACTGCCACCGTCTTCCCCCAGGCCATCGGCATGGCCGCCGCCTTTGACGAGGACATGATGGAGCAGGTCGGCAACGCCGTCGGCGTTGAGGCTCGCGGCAAGTACAATATGTGCCGCGCCCACGGCGACCGCGACATTTTCAAGGGCCTGACCGTCTGGGCCCCCAACATCAACATCTTCCGCGATCCCCGCTGGGGCCGTGGCCACGAAACTTACGGCGAGGATCCGTTCCTGACGAGCCGCCTCGGCGTCCGCTTTGTTGAGGGTATGCAGGGCGATGATCCCGATTACCTGCAGGCCGCCGCCTGCGCCAAGCATTTCGCCGTACACTCTGGCCCCGAAAGCGACCGCCACCACTTTAACGCCATCGTCTCCAAGCAGGACCTGTGGGAGACTTACCTGCCCGCCTTCCGCGCACTGGTCAAGGAAGCCGGTGTCGAGGCCGTCATGGGTGCGTACAACCGCACGAATGGCGAGCCCTGCTGCGGCAGCAAGACCCTGCTAAAGGATATCCTGCGTGACAAGTGGCATTTTGACGGCCACGTTACCTCCGACTGCTGGGCCATCAAGGACTTCCATACCGGCCACATGGTCACGGACGGCCCTGTAGAGTCCGTCGCACTGGCCGTCAACAACGGCTGCGACCTGAACTGCGGCGACCTTTACGTTTACCTTGAGCAGGCCGTCGCCGAGGGCAAGCTTTCCGAAGAGAAGATCGACGAGAGCCTGACCCGCCTGTATGTGACCCGCATGCGTCTGGGTATGTTTGACGCCGAGGATCAGGTTCCTTATAATAAGGTTGGCTACGACGTTGTCGACAGCGCCGAGATGAAGGCCCTGAACCTGAAAGTCGCCGACAATATCATGACGCTGCTGAAGAACGACGGCACGCTGCCGCTGGACAAGTCCAAGCTGCACACCGTCGGCGTCATCGGCCCCAATGCCGACAGTCGCAAGGCGCTGCTGGGCAACTATGAGGGCACTGCCTCCCGCTACACCACCGTGCTGGAGGGCATTGAAGATTACCTCGGCGACGATGTGAAAGTCCGCTACTCGCAGGGCTGCCACCTCTACGCCGACAACATCCACGGCTTGGCCGAGTCCAACGAGCTGATGAGCGAGGTCAAGGGCGTCTGCGAGGAGAGCGATGTCGTTATCGCAGTCCTCGGTCTGGATTCCGGCCTTGAGGGTGAGGAGGGCGACAAGGGCAACCAGTTCGCCAGCGGCGACAAGCCGAACCTGAAGCTCCCCGGCCATCAGGAGGAAGTCCTGAAAGCCTGTGTTGAGAGCGGCAAGCCTGTTGTTCTGGTTCTGCTGGGCGGCAGTGCATTGGCTGTCAACTATGCAGATGAGCACGCAAACGCCATTCTCGAAGCCTGGTATCCCGGTGCCCGTGGCGGCGAGGCTGTGGCCCGCGCTCTGTTCGGTGAGACGAACCCGCAGGGCAAACTGCCTGTCACCTTCTACCACAGCGACCGCGACCTGCCGGAGTTTACCGACTACGCCATGAAGGGCCGCACCTACCGCTACATGGAGAAGGAAGCCCTTTACCCCTTCGGCTACGGCCTGTCCTACACGAAGTTCGGCTTCAAGAACGCTGCTGTCAGCGCGAATGAGGCGGGCTCCGACGGCCTCGATGTGACGGTGGACGTCACGAACGAGGGTTCTGTTGCGGGCCGTGAGAGCGTGGAGGTTTACGTCAAGGCCGAGCGCGAGAACACCCCGAACGCCCAGCTGAAAGGCCTTGCCAAGGTCGAGCTGCAGCCCGGTGAGACGAAGCAGGTCAAAATTCACCTGCCGCTGGCTGCCTTCGCCCTCTGCAATGAGGAAGGCACGCCGATCGTTGAGGCAGGCAGCTACAGCGTTTACGTCGGTGCTTCCCAGCCTGATGCCCGCAGCGTAGCGCTGATGGGTCAGGCCCCCGCAAAGCTGACCGTCACCCAGTCCGCAACGCAGGCCCTTGACCTGTGATTGATGTTAGGAAGGAGAGACTGAACCATGCCCAAGACCGCACAAAAAGACGCTTCTGTGGCCACTGTCAAGAAGCAGGGTGCCGCGATGAAGCACATTAAAAAGTACTGGCAATGGTACGCAATGATGTTCATTCCCATTGTGTACTACATCGTGTTCCGCTACATCCCGATGTTCGGCAACATCATTGCGTTCCGCCGCTACCGCGCCGGCAGCAGCATCTTCGGCGATGAATGGAGCGGCCTGAAGTACTTCAACCAGTTCATGAAGGATCAGAACTTCTGGCGTGCGTTCAAGAACACACTGCTGTTGAACTTCAAGTATCTGATCATCAGCTTCCCGCTGACGCTGATCTTCGCCCTGTTGCTGAACGAGGTCAAGAACGTTCACTTCAAGAAGATTGTGCAGACGATCTCCTACCTGCCCCACTTCATCTCGATGGTCATCGTTGCGGGCATGGTCCGCGAGATTCTGTCCACCAGCGGTCCCATCAACAACCTCATCACCAAGCTGGGCGGCGAGGCCATCACCTTCATCTCCCTGCCCGAGTGGTTCACGACGATCTTTGTTACCACGGGCGTATGGCAGGGCCTCGGCTGGGGCACCATCCTTTACTTGGCTGCCATGTCCGGCATCAACACCGAACTGTACGAGGCTGCTGAGCTGGACGGCGCAAACCGCTTCCAGCGGTGCCTGCACGTTACCATCCCCGCCATCCTGCCCACCATCTCCACCCTGTTGGTTCTGAACATCGGCAGCCTGTGCGGTTCCGCCGCTTTCGAGAAGGTCTTCCTGCTGTACACCCCCACCACCTATGAGACGGCCGACATCATCGCCACCTATGTCTACCGCATGGGCCTTGGCTCCGGCAACTACAGCTACGCAACGGCCGTCGGCCTGTTCCAAGGTGTCATCAACCTGGTCCTGCTCACGGTTGCCAACAAGGTCTCCTCTTGGCTGACCGGCAGCGGTTTGTGGTAATTAGGAGGATAAAATAATGGCAAAAGCAACTACTATGGGCCCCATGAAGATCAAGGAATCCGCCAGTTACCGCGTGTTCAAGGTCTTTAACGCCATCATCCTGACGCTGATCAGCGTTGCGATGCTCTACCCGTTCCTGTACTTGGTCGCCCAGTCCTTCTCCTCTACGCAGGCGATCGTTGCAGGCGAAGTCGGCCTGATCCCGAAGGACTTCAACATCTCCACATATAAATACGTCATCACCGACGGCAAGTTCATCCCCTATTACGGCAACACCATTGTGTACTCCATCATTGGCACGGTCTGCGCTCTGCTGTTCAGCGCCCTGCTGGCCTATCCCCTTTCCAAGGCGGAGCTGTACGGCGGCAAGGCCATCAACAAGTTCATCATTTTCACGATGTACTTTGGCGGCGGCATGATCCCCAACTACATTTTGATGGTTTCCTTGGGTCTGCGCGATACCGTGGCATCCTTCATCCTGCCCGGCATGATCTCCACCTACTACGTCATCCTGATGCGTTCCTTCTTCCTCACTCTCCCCCGTGAGCTGGAAGAAGCCGGCGAGATCGACGGCCTGGACTTGTGGGGTGTGTTCTGGCGCATCGCCATCCCCCTGTCCAAGCCCATCATTGCCACCATGACACTGTTCTACGTCGTCCAGTACTGGAACGACTGGTTTGATGCTTTCCTATACTTGGATACGACCACGAAATGGCCCGTTGCCTACTATCTGCGCCAGCTCATCAGCAGCGCTTCCGGCACAAGTGCCGATGCAGGCGACGCCATGCAGATCGCTTCCAACATCAAGTCCTGCGCCATGGTGCTGACGTCCGCTCCCATCATTTGCATCTACCCCTTCATCCAGAAGTATTTCGTGCAGGGCATGATGCTGGGCGGCGTTAAGGGCTAACGTTTTCGCGTTAGTGCTCTGCGTCCCGTTTTTCCACTGTCTTAAAACCGACGCCGACTCCGGCGCCGGATGAAAGAAAACGCCTGTTTTCCCAGGGCCTTCCGGGGAGCAGGAAAAAACGTAATGGAGGTTACGAAACATGAAAAAGCTCACATCCCTCGTGCTGGCTACCGGCATGGTGCTGTCTCTGGCTGCCTGCGGCGGCTCCGGCAGCTCCACGGCTGCAAGCACCACCAACACCGGTGACAGCACTGCTACCACCGACACCGCTGCTGCGGACGAGTCGAACCTCGGCTATGAGTACGGCGAGCACTTCCACTCTGACGAGCCTGTCACCTACACGATGTTCTTCAACGACAACCCCGCCTATCCCATGAACGACAAGTGGATCAGCGAGGGCGTCTTTAAGGCCATCGAGGATGCCACCAACGTCCATCTGGAACTGACCGTCGTTGACAACTCCAACTACACCGATAAGGTTTCCTTGGCCGTTTCTTCCGGCACTTCCCCCTACATCATCCCCAAGATCTACTCTGAAACTGCGTATGTCACCGGCGGCGGCGTTGTCCCCGTTTCCGACTATGTCCAGTATATGCCCAACTACTCCAACTTCGTCGAGGAGTACAACATGCAGGACGACTTGGCCACCATCACGCAGGCCGACGGCAAGTACTACCGCCTGCCCGGCCTGAAGGAGACCTCTCTGCAGGATTACACCTTCCTCATCCGCAAGGACATTTTTGACGCTGCCGGCTACGATGTCGCCGAGCTGGAAAAGGATTGGACCTGGGACGAGTTCGCCGACGTGCTGATCGGCGTCAAGAAGTACATGGTCGAGCAGGGCATGTGCGGCGAGAATGACTACATCTGGTCCGATATGTGGTGCGGCCAGACCTCCGGTTACGGTCAGGGCGGCAATCTGCTGAAGCTGCTGGGTGCCTCCTACGATATCAACACCGGCTGGGCCATCACCACCAACTACGGTCTGGTCTATGACGCCGACAGCGATTCCTTCGTTGACGGCTCTGTCTCCGACAAATACAAGCAGGCCTACACTGTCCTGCAGAAGCTCGTCCAGAACAAGGTCCTTGACCCCGAGACCTGGACCCAGGATGACGACACCGCGCTGAACAAGTTCTACCGCGGCGAGACCGTCATCATGTCCACTAACCGTGCCCAGTACGCCACCCAGGACTCCAAAATCAAGGAGCAGCTGGGCGAGGGCAACTACGAGCTGTACCGTACCCTCGTTCCCATCGGCACATCCGACTATCAGGCCGAGAACCAGCGCCTTGAGTGCGGTATCATGATCTCTTCCAACGCTCTGAAAGAGCTGGGCGAGGACGAGTTCATCAAGATGATGCGCTTTGTTGACTGGCTGTGGTACTCTGACGAGGGCCTGACCCTGACCAAGTGGGGCAAAGAGGGCGAGACCTACACCGTCACCGACGGCACCTACAGCCTGACCCCCGGTTACTACTGCAACGGCCTGTCCATCGCACAGACCTCCGACGATCAGATCGACCTGCGTGAAGAGCTGGGCTACGCCTGCGGCAACTTCATGTATTCCGGCAACACCGAGCTGCTGACCAGCAACTTCAGCGAGGATCTGCGTGACTTCTACGACCGTCAGGGCCAGTACCGCAAGCTGCGCCCGCTGGATCCCACCGTTACCTTCGACGAGGATCAGATGGAGATGCTGAACCTGTGGGGCACCCCCATGACCGATACCGTCAACGCTTGGACCTGCAAGTTTGCCATGAATCAGGCCGACATCAACAACGATTGGGATACCTACGTTGCTGAGGTAGAAGCCCAGAACATGCAGAACATCGTTGATATGTACAACGACACCTACAACGCAAGCAAGTAATTTGTTTGGAAACTGACTGTCCCTGCGACAGTGATGCAACTGCCGGGGGCAGCCTCACGTAACAACATGGGGCTGCCCCCGGTTTGCTGTTTATGGTACGCAAGTACCGCGCCCCGGTGACGGGGCGCACCGTGTGTGCCCGACACGGCCATGTCGGACCTGCACGGCACTTCCCGTCACATCCCCTTACCCTTATGAAAAGGAGCTGTTCCTTATGAAACGCACCGATTTCAGCGTCGACTGGCTGTTTGCCGCCTGCGCGCCGGATACCGAGCTGCTGCCTTGGAACGCGCAGTTCACCCCCGTCGACCTGCCCCACGATTGGCAGATTCGCCACGCGGACGATCTGTACCGCGATGGCACGCTGTTCTACCGCAAATATTTCTTTGTCACCGATGTATCCGGCACCCGCCGCATGCTTTGGTTCGGCGGGGCCTACATGGATACGACCGTTTTCGTCAACGGCACCGAAGTCGGCCAATGGAAGTACGGCTACACGTCGTTCTGGTTCGACATCACCGATGCGCTGCATGAGGGCCAGAACGAGGTTCTTGTCCGCTGCAATCTGCGCCACCCCAACTCCCGCTGGTACTCCGGTGCGGGCCTGTACCGCAATGTGGAACTGTGGGAGGCTCCCGACCTCCACTTGATGCCCGATGGACTGTATGTAGCTGCCAAAGAGGGCGACAACGGCGCTTGGACCGTGGCCGTCACTGCCGAGGCGGGTTCCGTCACCGCCGCCAGCACGGGCCGCACGCTGACGCTGCATTTGACCGATGATAACGGCAGCCTTCTTGGCACTGCCGCCATCCCTGCCGATGCATGGGCTGCTCTCCCCTCCCCCGATGGCTGGCGCACGGGCAAGGAAACCACGATTTACAAAGCCTCACACACCTTCACGCTGCAAGACCCCGCTTTGTGGGACTTGGACGCGCCAAGCTTCTACCACATCACGGCAGAGCTAACCGGCGCCGATGGCGTTACCGACACACTAACCACCCGCTTTGGCTGCCGCACCATCGAAGCCACACCCGACTGCGGGCTGCTGGTGAATCACAAGCGCGTTTTGATCAAGGGCGTCTGCATCCACCACGATTTCGGCTGTCTCGGTTCGGCGTTTGAGTACAGCGCCGCCAAGCGTCAGCTTGAAATCCTCAAGTCCATGGGGGTTAACAGCATCCGCACGGGTCACACACCGCCCGCGCCGCAGTTCATGGATCTGGCCGACGAGATGGGCATTTTGATGGATGTCGAGAGCTTCGACTGCTGGCGCAGCGGCAAGAACCCTTACGACTACGGCCGCTTCTTTGACGAGTGGCAGGAAAAGGATGTTGCTGCCTGGATCCGCCGTGACCGCAACCACCCAAGCCTGCTGTTCTGGTGCATCGGCAACGAGATCTACGACACCCACGCGGGTCCCGAGGGCGCGGACACAATGCGGATGCTGCTGGCCGAGGTCGCCGCGCACGACCCTGCGCGCAACGGCATCCCAACGCTCGGTTCCAACTACATGCCGTGGGAAAATACACAGCACTGTGCCGATATCATCAAGGTCGCGGGCTATAATTATGGCGAGCGCCTCTACGCCAGCCACCACGAGAAGCACCCCGACTGGGTCATCTACGGCAGTGAAACGTCGTCCATCGTGCAGAGCCGCGGCATCTACCACTTCCCGCTTTCGCAAAGCCTGCTGTCTGATGACGACCTGCAGTGCTCAAGCCTGGGCAACAGCCGCACAAGTTGGGGCGCGGAGAGCTGGGACATCTGCCTGCAGAGCGAGCAGCGCTGGCCGTTCACGCTGGGGCAGTACCTTTGGGCCGGGTGGGATTACATCGGCGAGCCGACACCTTACCACACGCGCAGCAGCTATTTCGGCACGATTGACACGGCAGGCTTCCCGAAGGACGCCTACTACGTTGTGCAGGCCGCGTGGCTCGACCCCAAAACACACCCAATGGTACACCTGTTCCCCTACTGGGACTTCAACGAAGGGCAGCTGATTGACCTCTGCGCTTGCACCAACGCCCACAGCGTAGAACTGTTTGTGAACGGCAAGAGCCTTGGCCGCAAGGTGCTGGACTCCGCCAAGGGCCGTACCGCCAGCTGGCAGGCAGCCTACCACCCCGGTAGCGTCAAGGTCGTAGCCTACGATGAAAACGGCAAGGTCGTGGCAACCGACGAGCAGGATTCCTTCGATGACAGCGCTATGGTCTGCCTGCAGGCTGACCGCAAGACGATTTCCGGCGATGGCCGTGAGCTTGCGTTTATCACAATCACAACCCGCGACAAGAACGGCAACCCTGTGCGCAACGCGAACGACCGCGTGACGGTCCGCGTAAATGGCGCGGGTGTGCTGGTGGGCCTTGACAACGGCGACAGCGCCGACCCCGACGAGTACCAGACCGACAGCCGCCGCCTTTTCAGTGGCAT
>ERZ834382.1429-NODE-1429-length-20695-cov-3.356250_pt1 | contig 20695 bp, 15 predicted proteins | sample MGYA00519692_ERZ834382 | MGnify/ENA primary metagenome ERZ834382 (study PRJEB31850, sample SAMEA3708751) | human gut metagenome | biome: human gut; feature: human-associated habitat; material: faeces | place: China | collected 2014 ...
AGGACGGGCAGCGAGCGGGCACCAGTGCGAACAAATTGGCATGAAAAGAGGACGGCATAGACCTTCTGGTCATGCCGCCCTCTTTGAATGACAAGTTGTCGCTCTGGTGCCCGCGCAGCGTCGGCCGGTCCGCCGTTCGGTAGAACGGCGGAACCTCCTAGCCACCGAGATAGGCCTTGCGGACGTTATCGTCGTGCAGGAGCTCTTGGCCGGTGCCGGTCATGGTGATCTTGCCGGTCTCGAGCACGTAGCCGCGCGTGGCGATCGAAAGCGCCATCTGGGCGTTCTGCTCGACCAGAAGCACCGTGGTGCCGGCTTTGTGCAGGTCCTCGACAATCTGGAAGATCTGCTCGATCAGAATCGGTGCCAGACCCATGGAAGGTTCGTCGAGCATAAGCAGTTTGGGGTTACTCATAAGGGCGCGCCCCATAACGAGCATCTGCTGCTCGCCGCCCGAAAGGGTGCCGGCGACCTGGCGACGGCGCTCCTTCAGGCGCGGGAACTGCTCGTAGACGCGCTCAAGGCCCGGAGCAACCGTGGACTTGGGCTGCGTGTAGGCGCCCATCTCCAGGTTCTCCTCGACCGTCATCTGCAAAAAGGCGCGACGGCCCTCGGGGACCTGAGCCAGGCCCTTACCAACCAGCTTATCGGCGGGCGTATGAGTAATGTCCTCACCCATAAACTTGATGGAGCCGGTCTTGGAGCGCAGCAGGCCCGAGACCGTCTTGAGCGTTGTGGACTTGCCGGCACCGTTCGCACCGATCAGGGCCACGATCTCGCCCTCGTTAACGTTAAAGGAGATGTCCTTGATGGCGTGGATGGCGCCGTACCAGACGTTGATGTTGTAGACGGAAAGCATCGGCTCTGCCATTTAGTTCTCCCCCTTATCCTGCTTGCCCAGATACGCCTCGATAACAGCGTCGTTGTTCTGGATTTCCTCGGCCGTGCCCTTGGCGATGACCTTACCAAAGTTGAGCACGCAGATGCCCTCGCAGATGTTCATAACGAGCGACATATCATGCTCGATAAGCATGATGGCAATGCCAAAGGTGTCGCGAATCTTGACGATGTTCTCCATGAGCTCGGCGGTCTCGGACGGGTTCATGCCGGCGGCAGGCTCGTCGAGCAGCAGCAGCTTGGGGTTGGTGGCAAGCGCGCGGACGATCTCCAGGCGGCGCTGAGCGCCGTAAGGCAGCGAGCCGGCCTGTTCGCTTGCCAGATGCTCCATATCAAAGATGGACAGCAGCTCCATGGCACGCTCATGGGCGGCCTTCTCGTGCTTCCAGTACGTCGGCAGGCGCAGCACGCCCTCAAAACCGGAATAGCGCTCCTGGTTGTGCAGACCGACCTTGACGTTGTCCTCCACCGTCATGGTGTTGAACAGGCGGATGTTTTGGAACGTACGGGCGATGCCCATGCGGTTGACCTGATAGACCGACTTGCCCGAGGTGTCCTCACCGTCGAGCAGGATGGTGCCGTGCGTGGGCTGGTACACCTTGGTGAGCAGGTTGAAGACCGTGGTCTTACCGGCACCATTGGGGCCAATCAGGCCGGCGATCTCGGTCTTGCCGATAGTCAGGCTAAAGTCGTCGACTGCCTTAAGGCCACCGAACTCAATGCCCAGGTGGATGCACTCGAGCGCCGGGCGCTGGCCCAGATCGCGATCGGGAACGATGGCGCCAGAAGGATACGGGACCATCTTGCCCTTGTTGAACTCAAATTTACTGGGCATCGGCTGCCACCTCCTTCTTGGAAGCAAAACGGTCCTTGACGCGACCGAAGAACGCTTTAAGCTGCGGGTTGTTGGTAAAGATCATGACCAGGATCAGCACGATGGCATAGATGAGCATGCGGTAGTCCGAGAACTGACGGAGCAGCTCGGGAAGTACCGTGAGCAACGCCGCTGCGATGACGGAGCCGCGCATATTGCCCAGACCGCCCAAGACCACGAACACCAGAATCAGAATCGACGTGTTGAAGTCGAACTTAGTGGCGGAGAGCTGCGAGAAGTTGCCGCCGAAGAGGGCTCCGGCAGCGCCGGCGAGAGCGGCGGAAACCACGAAGGCGATCATGCGGTACTCGGTGACGGAGATGCCTACGGACTCGGCTGCAATCTTGTTATCGCGCACGGCCATGATGGCACGGCCGGTACGGCTGCGCACCAGGTTGAGCACGATCACGAGTGCGACCATGACCAAGATGGCACCGGCAAGGAAGGTCGAGTACGTCGACACGCCCGAGGCGCCCTGGGCGCCCTTGATGATGGCGGTGCCGTCCTCGAGCAGGTGCAGGTCGTCGATCGTGGAGTTGCCCGTGATGTTAAAGATCACATGCAGGCCGTGGGAGTCGACGCCCACGATAAGGCAGGTGACGATCTCTTTGATAATCTCGCCAAAGGCCAGCGTCACGATAGCCAGGTAATCGCCGCTCAGGCGAAGGACCGGGATGCCGATCAAGAAGCCCAGGATGGCGGCAGCGATGGCGCCGACCACGATGCTGATGACAAGACGTATCGGATCGGAGGGAACGGCGCTCTCGAGGGCGACCGCGGTAACGATGCCTGTATAGGCGCCGACGCTCATAAAGCCCGCGTGGCCCAGCGACAAGTCGCCCGCGATGCCGACGACGAGGTTAAGGGAGATAGCCATGACGATATAGGCCGTGATGGGAACCAGCTGACCGGCGATCATGCGCGGAATCATGTGGTTAGACTGCATAAAGAACACGATGGCGAACGCCACAAGGCACATGGCGTACGTAACAAAGTCGTGACGCGTCTGCTTGTCTTTAAGAAACTTCATAACGCTCACCTACACCTTCTCGGGGACGTACTTGCCCAAGAGGCCGGCAGGCTTGACGAGCAGGACGATGATCAAAACACCAAAGACGATGGAGTTGGCAAGGCTCGTGGAAATATAAGCCTGTGCCATCGCCTCGATGATACCGATGAGAATGCCACCGACAAAGGCACCGGGGATGGAGCCGATGCCACCGAAGACAGCGGCATCGAAGGCCTTGATGCCAGGCATGGCACCCGTCGTGGGCTGCAGCACCGGCGAGTAGGAGCACAGCAGCACGCCGGCGATGGCGGCAAGGGCGGAGCCGATGGCGAACGTCATCGAGATGGTGCGGTTGACGTTGATGCCCATGAGCTGAGCGGCGGCCTTGTCCTCGGACACGGCGCGCATGGCTTTGCCCATCTTGGTCTTGCCTGTAAAGAACATCAGGCCGGCCATGATAACCAGGCAGGCGACGATGGTGACGAGCGAGACGGCGCTTACGTTGAACTTGGCCAAGAACTCCGGCACCTGGAAGGTGACGAGCGAAGTGAAGTTCTTGGGCGTGGCGCCCCACAGAAGCTGCGCGGCGTTCTGCAGGAAGTAAGACACGCCGATGGCCGTGATCAGAACGGCCAGAGGGCCTGCTTGGCGCAGCGGCTTGTATGCCAGACCCTCGATGAGAACACCGAGAACCGTGCAGACCACACAAGAGAGAATTACAGATGCCCAGCCCGGGAGGCCGAGATACGACGTGGCGCAGAACGAGACATAGGCACCGACCATGATGACGTCGCCGTGAGCGAAGTTCAGCATCTTGGCGATACCGTAGACCATGGTGTAGCCCAACGCGATGATGGCGTAGACGCTGCCCATGGACAGGCCGTTGACCAGGTATTGGATAAAGACTGTCATGTTCCACATCCCCCTTTCGAATAGGTTTCCAGTTGATGTATGAAACAGGGACGTTACATCGTCCCTAGATACCAAGCAAGCAGGGAAGGCCAAAACCTCCCCTGCTTGGGATCAAAACCGCTCTATGTAAGGCGGCCAATTAGGCCTGTACGTACTTGCCGTCGGTGATGACGTACGCCGTGGGCTCCTTCTGGACCTGGCCCTTATCGTTCCAGGTGAGCTTGCCGGTCAGACCGTCAACGGTAATCTTGAGCATAGCCTTGGACAGCTTCTCGGCGACCTCGGTCGGATCGGCGTCGACACCAAGACCGGCCTCCTTGACGGCCTCGGCCACCGCGTGCACGCCGTCGTAGGCGTCAGCGGCAAACTGGTCGGGGGTATCGCCGTACTTATCCTTGTAAGCGTTAACGAAGTCGGCGTTCTTCTCGTCGTCGGCGGAGAACGGGGTCATGAGTAGCAGACCCTCGGCAAGAGAGGTGTCGAAGCCCTCAACGCCCAGGATGCCGTCCATGCCGTCGCAGCCCATGTCCTTGGCGTTCTTGAGCAGGACGGACGCCGGCGTGTAGTAGATCGGCGCAAAAATCATGGTGGCGCCTGCCTGCTTGGCCTTGGTCAGCTGGTTGGTAAAGCTCGTGGCGGAGTCGTCCTTAAAGGTCTCCTCGTCGACAATCTCGAGCTTGGACTCAGCAGCCTGAACCTTAAAGGCATCCGCGACACCCGAAGAATAGGCGTCGCCGGAGTTATAGAACAGCACGAACTTCTCGTCCGCATACTTCTGCGCCAGGAACTTGGCAGCGTTGACGCCCTGGTTGGGGTCGGTGAAGCAAACCTGGAAGACGCAATCCTTGCCGTCGGTGACGTCCTCGGAGGACGCGGACGGGGTGATCATGAACGTCTTGGGGTCGTTACCACACTCGGCGGCAACGGCAACCGACGCGCCCGTGGTGGTCGGGCCGACGAGGGCCTGCATGCCCCAGTCGAGCAGGGTGTTGAAGGCGTTGACGGCCTTCTCGCCATCGGCCTGGTCATCCTCGGCCTTGCTGGCAAGCGGCAGCTCCTTGGTGGAGAAGTCCTTGCAGCCAAGCTCGACGCCCTGGGTAACAGACTTGCCGTAGGACGCGTTGGCGCCGGTCAGCGGGCCGATGGTGCCGATCTTAAACGAAGCGTCGCCCGAAGCGGAACCACTGTCGCCGCCGTTGGAGGAGCAGCCCGCTAGAATGGACATCGCCCCCAGACCTGCTGCGCTCGCGATAACGCTCCTGCGATTCATAACAGGGTTCAATGACTTACCGGTGAGGCTCGACATGCGGCTCTCCTCTCAAATCTCGTCGGGTTTTGGTTGCCCGACAGGCCATCCTTCGCCGTGTTCGGCGTTCGCAAAATAGTAGACGCTTTAGTTGGGAAAAGTGGCGATTATTTCAACTTTTCTTTGGATTTGTTCATTTATCCATAGTTCTGCGTATTTCTACTATTTTATGCAGTAATGCCACTTTATTGTGTAAAAGTAATGTTTCCATTCTGTTACAGGCGTCCCCGCCCTGAATAAAACAGCCTCACCGGTAGCGTTTTATGCGCACTTAGGCGGCGATGTACTTGCCGTCCTGGATCACATAGGCCGTAGCGGGCTTTTCGACCTGGCCCTCGTCATTCCACGTCAGCTCGCCCGTCAGGCCCTCGATCTTGATCTTGCGCATGGCGCGGGCAAGGTCGTCGGCAATGTCGGCACCGTCAGCCGTAATGTCGATGCCCGCTTTATCGATAGCCTCGGCAATCGCATGGACGCAGTCATAGGCATCGGCGGCAAACTGATTGGGCGTCTCGTCGTAGGCGTCCTTATAGGCCTTGACGAAGTCGGCGTTCTTCTCATCGTCAGCAGAGAACGGGGTCATGAGCAGCACGCCCTCGGCAAGAGAGGTATCGAAGCCCTCAACGGAGAGCAGGCCGTCCATGCCGTCGGTGCCCATAAGCGTCATGTCGTATCCCATGTCCTTGGCGTTCTTGAGCAGGACGGACGCCGGCGTGTAATAGATCGGAGCAAAGATAAGCGTGGCGCCGGCCTCCTTGGCCTTGGTGAGCTGGTTGGTAAAGCTCGTGGAAGAGTCGTCCTTAAAGGTCTCGGTATCGACGATGTCGAGCTTGGACGCCTTGGCCTGCTCGGCAAAAGCGTCGGCAACGCCCGAGCTATACGTATCGCCGGAGTTGTAGAACAGGGCGATCTTGGCATCCGCGTACTTCTCGGCCAAGAACTTCGCGGCGCTGGCGCCCATGGTGGGATCGGTGAAGCAAACCTGGAAAACCGTGGTCTTATCCTTGGTAACGTCGAGCGACGAGGCCGAAGGCGTGACCATGAGCATATCGTCGGCGATCTCGCCCGAGACAGCGACGGCGGCACCGGTGGTGACGGGGCCGACGAGCGCCCGCATGCCCCAGTCGCACAAGGTATTGAAGGCGTTGATGGCCTTCTCGCCGTCGGCGACGTCATCCTCAGACTTAAGCGAGAGCTTGAGGTCCTTGGTCGAAAAATCCTTGGCGGCGAGCTTGGCACCCTTCTCGGCCGAAACGCCATAGGTTGCCGCGGCGCCGGTCAGAGGGCCGATGACACCGATCTTGAAGGTATTGCCGTCATCGGCGGAGCCGCCGTCCGAGCCACCCGACGAGCAACCAGCGAGTGCCGCGGTGCTACCGAACGCCGCGGCGCCAGCCAAGAAACTCCTGCGGTTAAGTACGTTGTTGATGCTAAACATGGTGTCCCCCTTTTCGCTGGCCGCGGTGCGGCCGTCTTGCGGTACAGGGCAAACCTTATGGTGCAAACGTTGACAGTTTGTTACGGAAGTTCGTTTGTAGCGAGTGTGTTTCCAATGTTTCCGCAGCGTTTCGGGGGTGGCGTTTTGTGCTGCTCCCGCTGCCAGGCAAGCACGCGCCTGCACTTCACGCTAGAATGCACTCAACCTTTAAGCAGTTAATCCATCCATAAGATGCACGAAGGAGCTATCTATGAGCGAACCCCTGCGCACCGTGAACGTCGGCCTCATCGGTCTGGGAACCGTCGGCGGCGGCGTGGCCCGTCTGATCAAGAGCCACCACGATGAGTACCTGGCCGCCTACGGCATCGACCTTAAGCTGACCCGCGCCTGCGCGCTTGCTTGGGAGCAGGCCGAGGCGGCAGGCATTGAGCGCGAGGCCTTTACGAGCGACTGGCATGACGTCGTCACCGACCCCGCCGTCGATATCGTCGTCGAGCTCATCGGCGGCGAGCACCCCGCGACCGAAATCTTCACCACCGCCTTCGAGAACGGCAAGCACGTCGTCTCTGCCAACAAGGCCCTGCTGGGCCGTCATGTCGAGACGCTCGCCGAGAAGGCGCGCGCGTGCGGCGTGCAGATTAAGTGCGAGGCCAGCTGCGGCGGTGGCATCCCCATCGTGAGCACGCTTGAGCACGACCTGGTGGGCAACAAGATCCTGACCATCGCTGGCATTCTCAACGGCACCACCAACTACATCCTGTCGCGCATGGACGCCGAGGGCGCCGATTACGCTGACGTGCTCGCCGACGCCCAGGCAAAGGGCTATGCCGAGGCCGACCCGTCCGCCGACGTCGACGGCTTCGACGCCGCCAGCAAGACGGCAATCCTCGCTTCCATCGGCTTTGGCACCCGCGTGACCACCGACGATGTCTACCAGCAGGGTATCCGTACCATCGGCGCCGAGGACATTGCCCAGGCCCGCGAGCTCGGCTACACCATCAAGCTGCTGGGCATCGCACGCAACACCGACGCCGGCGTCGACGTTCGCGTGCACCCCACGCTCATCCCGGCAGACCATATGCTCGCCAAGGTCAACGGCGCCATGAATGCCGTCTACGTGGTGGGCGACGCCGTGGGCGAGACCATGTTCTACGGTGCCGGCGCAGGCTCCTTCCCCACCGCGAGTGCCGTCGTGGGCGACATCCTGTCGCTCTCCGAGCAGATCAGCCGCGGTGTGGCTCCGCTGCCCGAGATTGAGCCCTATGGCCACAACCTCGCCTTTAAGCCTATGGACGAGCTCCAGACCAAGTACTATGTGCGCCTGAAGGTCGCCGACCGCGTGGGCGCCCTGTCCGAGACGGTCGACATCTTTGCCAAGCACAACATCTCGATCTCGCTCATCAACCAGGTCGAGGACGGCAAGTCGGGCGTCAGCGATGCCTGCTCGGTCATCTTCCTGACGCACCGCGCACTCGAGAAGGACGTCCAGGCTGCCGCCGCCGAGCTTGCCAGCGTCGACTGCGTGGCCGAGGTCGCCAACGTCCTGCGCATCGAGGACGTCGAGGCCTGGACCGAAGGTGTCATGGCGAACTAGCCCAACGCTCGCCTAGCAATACGCGCCTTGAGGGCTCCCGTCCGATGTGGGACGGGAGCCCTTTTGTCACCTGCCCTAAGCACAACGGCAGAGCACATTTGCGCGAGCCGCTCATCGGTAACGCGGGCTACCGTTCACCGATATGCAAACACGGCCGATTCCGGTTACGGCTACGCTGTGTTGCGAATGTCCGCCCGCGATGAGAGGAAGCACCATGTTGCTCGAGGGCAAGAAAGCAATCATCACCGGAGGCACACGCGGTATCGGCTATGCCATCGCCTGCCGTTTTATCGAGGAAGGCGCTGCCGTCACCGTCTTTGGCTCGCGCCAAGAGACTGCCGACACGGCCGTTGAGAAGCTGACAGCCGCCTATCCCGACGCCAAGGTCTGGGGTCGCTCCTGCGATCTCACCTCGCTCGAGGCCGTGACTGAGGCCTTTACGCAGACTGCAGCCGACATGGGCGGCTTGGACACGGTCGTCAACAATGCCGGTATCTCCCAGCGTTCACCCCTCTTGGACTACACGGCCGAGGAGTTCGCAAAGGTCATGGACCTTAACGTCGTCGCCGTCTTTAATGGCCACCAGGCTGCCGCCAAGATCATGACCGAGGCCGGCCACGGCGGCACCATCACTACCACAAGCTCGATGGTCGCCAAGTACGGCCAGCCCTCCGGCGTCGGTTACCCCACGTCCAAGTTTGCCGTCAACGGTATGGTCCAGTCGCTCTCGCGCGAGCTCGCTCCCATGGGCATCCGCGTCAACGCCGTCGCCCCCGGCGTGACTAAGACCGACATGGTCGCCAACCTGCCCGAAGAGGTCATCAAGCCCATCATCGCCACCATTCCGTCGCATGGGCGAGCCCGAGGATGTCGCCAACGCCTTTGTTTTCCTGGCGAGCGACATGTCCTCCTACGTCACGGGCGCCGTGCTCCCCGTCGACGGAGCCGCCCGCTCCTAAGGAGCCACAAGCTTTGGCTTCAAGCTTCAACATAGCTCAACCAAAAAGGCGCGCCGTCTGAATCAACTGCAGACAGCGCGCCTTCTCCTGTTATGAAAGGGAAACTATGTCCCAGTATTTCGGATCAGAACGGGGCACGGTTTCCCCCAGGACCTCCTTGCGGAAACTGCATCCCACTCTGAGCGCCCATTCCGGGACACAGCTTCCCGAAGGGCGGCTGAGTCGTGCCATCCTAATCAAAACGCGACCGCATAGCGCCCCTAAGATAACCAGTTCTCATGCTGGAGCAAACGCATCAGGTGGCGTGACCGCTCACCGACATGCAATTTGTTGCACAGTAAAATCGGCTAGTGGCACCCTTATCCTTTATTTAGCGAATAAGTTCAAGGAAGGGAGAATGTCATGCCAAGACGGCAAACACCGCTCGAGGTCATGTTCTCCCTGTTCAAGACTTCATTTACCCTGAGCCATCGCGCATTTGCCGAACTGTTACTATCCGATCTGCCGTTAACAAATGGACAGCCTACCGCCCAAATGGCACAGGACACCAGCTGGCTTTCGCGCACGATTGTGCACTCGCAGCCGGGCTCCCTAGAAGATCGCTACTTTGCCGACTGGTCCTGCGCATCGAATCAAATCCTGCACAAGCTACGGGAAAAAGGGTATTCGAACGCCGACATCTATACCATGATTGCGGCAGCGACTGACACGATGGCTCAAGCGCTCGGTGCCTGTGGGCGTAATGGGCTCCTTTACCGGAACGCCGCCTCGCGCCTCGTCAGCAGCCAGCCAGACAAAGATGACAGGGCTCTTATCTCAATCACGCTCGTTGTTTCGACCGCCTGTTGGTGCGATCCGGCCCGTGCTATCGCGTACATCAGGGACCGCTTTGAATTCGCAGAGAACGTCAGGTCGTTTACCCCCTCAAGTATTTCTTTCTGTCCATGCGATTTAAAACAAACGGGCACCGAACGTGCGATCGGCCTTATCAGGATCGACAACGAACTCGTCGTCGGGGGCCCTTATGTCATTGAGCCTTCTACCATGGGCTCCATCATCGGAGCGCTCGCACTCGAAGACGGCGCTGTCACCGATGTTGGGCTGGATGTCTCCGCCAAGCATCTCCGCATCTTCGCCGAGAACAATGCTTGGTACGCACAAGACCTCGGTTCGACCAACGGCACGCATCTGATTCGAACAGCCGATAACAGCGAACTCGACATCAGCTCCGGCGCACCCGCCCAGCTGTACCCCGGCGACATCCTGCGCCTGGGTCTCAGCACTTCTTTTGCCGTCGTAGCAACGGCGGCTATCTTAGCAAATCCACATCACTAACCATGGAAGCAGGAGGACTATGAGCATCACGGATGTCATCAAATATGAGGGCAATAACCAAACTTTTATCTGGAAACACCCCTCAGAAGACTTCAATACGGGCTCGCAACTCATTGTTCACGAGACCCAAGAAGCAATTTTCTTCCTTAATGGACAGGCCCTGGATTCGTTTGGACCAGGCAGGCATGAACTTGAGACTCAAAATCTACCGTTACTGAACGGCATTTCGAAGATAACGACCGGTGGTGTCAGCCCGTTTCACTCAGAAGTCTACTTTGTTAACCTCATCGAGCAGATGGGCATACGCTGGGGAACCAATTCCAAGATTCAGTTCATGGAACCGACTTATGGATTTCCGCTCTCGCTCGGGGCGTCCGGAGAGATGGCTCTTGCTGTAAAAGAGCCCCGCAGGCTCCTTCTCAAGCTTGTTGGAACCGAAGCTTTGCTCTCCCAGGACAAGCTGATCAGCTATTTCAAAGCTTTCCTGCAAACTCGAGTAAAAACTCATCTGGCACAAGTAATTACCGAACAAAAACTCTCCATTTTCGAACTTGATGCACACCTTGAAGAGTTATCCGACTCGCTTAAGAACAAGCTGCTTCCCGACTTTGCCGCATACGGCCTCTCATTAACGCAAATGCTGGTCACCGCCATCGTCAAACCCGAAGGTGATCCGGTATACGAGAAGTTTAAGGACCTCCATTTCAAGCAATATGCCGACGTACGCGAAGCACAGATAAAACAACAGGTCAGCATTATCGAACAAGAAACTGCGGCGCAGCGCACCGTAATCTCCGCAAAAGCGCGCGCAGAAAAACGGCAAATCGAAGGCTATACCTATCAACAGGAACGCAGCTTCGATGTTGCCGAAAAGATGGCCCAAAACGAAGCGACTGGCGAATACGCAAACATGGGAATTGGTCTGGGCGTAATGGCCGGTGTCGGCGGGACCATGGGGTCAGTTATGACCGATGCACTCTCACAAGCCACCGGCACGTCCGCGACGCAGCCCATCCCTGCGGATACCAATTCGCAGCAAAGTGCTGCAAAGTTCTGTTCCGAATGTGGATATCGCTTCTCTGGAACCGAGAAGTTCTGTCCCGAGTGCGGAGCACGGAGGTCATAATGAAGAACACACAGGCATATATTGCAGCAATCCCCGTAGCCCTCTTCATAGCTATCGAAAGCGTGACAATACTTTTATTTGGACCCTCAACCACTTTTTGGATTGAGAGCGCATTCTCTTTGGTCATGCTCGCCCTGGTGGTTTCAACCTTGTTATTTGGACCCCAAAAGAATCTTAAGATATTTGGTATCTCAAAGATACTTGTTATTGGCGTATCGTTTGCAGTCCAATTGTTGCTAGGCATACTAGGGTCCGCGTTAAAAACAGAGGCGCTTCCAGCAATTCCAATTCTCAGTTTTCTGCTAGCAAGCGCTGCGACAGCCACGCTCTTCGCAACAGGCGCTTCCGAATCTCACGCATCTACCATTGAAAACCAAATTTCAAGCAAATCGCAATCCATGCAGAACCTTGAACTTCAGCTAAGACTGCTTCTAGATGAATCACCTTCAGAGTTGCGCGCATCAATGACCAGCTTCTTGGAAACTTCAAGCCTTGCCGACCCCGCCAGTTGTGAAGCAAGCGCTCAAGTTGAAGACGAAATATCGAGCGCACTTCGTGATCTATCGCAATCAATCGAATCAAACGATATCGAAGGCGCGAACTCGAAAATATTGCGCATGACTTCATTGATAAGGCAAAGAGCAGCACTGGTTAAAGCAAGCAAGGACAGCTAATGATCGATAAGGATAAATTAATCTCGCTTCTTATTTCAAAAGAAATTCCAGTAAAAACGACCCGGAGATACAAAACTATTGGCTATCGAATAAAGCTCGAGAGTGGAACAGCCGTATATGTCTACGACAGCGGCGGCTTCTTTTGTCAAGGAAATAACGCTGATCAGGTCCGAAAAGCCATCGAAGATGAAATCATTGATGAACCAAACAACAAAGTTTTCGTTGTTTACGGCCACGATAAAACCGCACGAAACCAACTCCAACGTCTTCTCGAAGAGTTAAATCTCGAGCCTATTTTTCTCGATAATCAGCCTATAGGGGGCCGAACAGTAATCGAACAACTAATGGAATACATCCCTTGCGCTAATTTCGGGATAGTACTTATGACCCCGGACGACATAGGCTATCCAAAGAATAAACAGGATCGACCGCAGCCAAGAGCTCGCCAGAACGTAGTTTTGGAGCTTGGGATGCTACTGATGAAATTCGGCAGGTCTAGGACCGCGATCCTTCTCAAAGAAGCCGACCCACCAATAGAAAAACCGTCCGATATAAACGGCATCTTATATCTCCCTTACAAGGAAGACGTTTTTGAGATAAAGCAGAAACTAATACGGGAAATGAACAGCAAGGGGTATGAAATGGAGCAATCGAAATGAAAGCGCTACAATGCGAGCTCTGCGGTAGCACAGAGATTATCAAGGATGGAGACTTTTTCGTCTGTCAAAGCTGTGGAATGAAATATACGCTTGAAACCGCAAAGAAAATGATGGTCGAAGGTGTTGTCCAAGTCGAAGGCACAGTGAAAACAGACCGCACTGAAGATGTCGATCGATATCTCGCCTTGGCCAGAACCGCTCAAAAAGCCGGTAACAACGCTGATGCTGAGAAATATGCCTCCATGGCCCTCGAGATTGATCTTAAGAACGCCGAGGCATGGTCAATAAAGGCAAAAGCGATAGACTGGCAGCTCACGTTTGACAACGATCGCTTGTCGGAATCAAATGCAGCATGCATTAATATGCTAAAGCTGCTAAATCGAGCCCCATCAGATTTTGATGAGATAAACACCGCGCTAAACATAGCGATAGGTTTCATTGAGCATTTGCGAGCTATCGCAAACTCTGAGATAGACTATTTCTGCCAGGAACTTGCAAATCTACCGAATGCGAAGAATCTAGAGTTAATTCAATCGGGGCTCATTCGTCACCTACAGTCGCGTGAACTCCAATGGAAAAATATAGAGGCCGTGTGCGAATTACAAACGGCTGCCGTAAAGAGGCTCAGCAAAGAGCAGGGGGAGAGTGCCAAGATACCCGAGAATATCGAAGATCTCCTCGGCGCCCTTACCGAAGACCTTTCCGGTCTTGCAGCGCGCAACATTTCATCAATGTATTACAATGCTGCAATCACGATCCTAAAGTCTGCGGTCAACGGCTGCTCCACATGGTCGGAACGGTGGAACAAGGTCCGTGTATTTGATTACTACGCGACAGATGATTTCGACTATGACAACGAAAAAGAAGCTTTTGATCTATGCATAGATGCGTACGATAGTTGCATAAAAGCGGCTCGCTTAGCTATCGACCTCTTTGACAATAAAGTCACTAAACAAGGTACTGCCACAGACGAGATGCTCTTAAGATGCTGGGGCATATTGTGCAGTCTCGAGGAGCTATGTATCAAAGTTCGAACAAATCGCCGATACTACGGATACTACGGACACTCCAGCGAACAAATAACAAACGACGGCTTTTTCCTTAGCGATGAGGCAAAGCAGCTTCGGAGAGAACAGTTAGAAAAGGACATGGCAAAGCGTGACGAATACGACCCCGAGAAGAAGAAGGAACGTGAGCGCGCTGAAAAAGAAGCAGAGCTCCAAGCCAAATATTGGTTAGATAATCCTGTTAAAAAGTCGCAAAAACAAGCGCTCGAAGATGAATTTGACCGTTTGGGGAACGAACTTCGAGAGCTTAAGAGCAGACGTTCTTTCTTCAGTCCATTCGAATTCAAAGCGAAACGAGAATGTGACACAAAAATAGAACAGGCCCGCGCGCGCAGGCGGGAAATCAAAGACTCTTTGAAGGCCTTAGACGATGAACTCATGGCGTACGTGTCGAACGAAATTGAATCATAGCTTTCACCGCTTGCCGCAACAGTCCATTGGCGACCTCAAAGGCGCCTCAATGGGATAAGAGCGATTTCACACCATGGAGGAATGGCGGGCAAACGCTCGGAGTGTTCATTTGTCTGATAACCGATGTTCACTCTAGCCCGAGCAGATTAAGTCCCGCCACCGTCATCTTGCACACGAGCGGCCTTGCGGACACCTTTTCTAAATATCCGGCAGCGATTAGGCTCGACAATGACCTACTCGCTGTCGGCTTTGTCACATCGAGATAGCCCGACACACCATCAAGCGTAGATTCACCAAAGGCACCGAAGATATGCATCTGTGCCGCATAAAACAGAATATCTTTTGCCCTTTCGGTAAACGTATCGTCGAGTTCATCGATCGCCCGCTTGAGATCATCGAGTTGTACGCGCTTTTCGGCCAAATCGCTCAGAACGGCATCTTGCGCTTGCTCGACCAAATCAAGCATCATTGCAACAAACGGAGTAGCCTCGCTACCGTTAAGGGGCCTCTCCACCACGTCAAACGCCTTGTAATATGCGGTTTTATTCTCAGCAATCGTCCTAGAGAGCGACAACACCGTAGGCTGCGACAACGTCTCGTTCAGGCTCAACGCGAGAAGATACCTCCCCGTTCTCCCGTTACCGTCATAGAAGGGGTGAATATACTCAAAGAGAAAATGGCAGATTGAGGCTGCATAGAGGCTTGGGACATCTTCGCGATTGCCCAACTCTATCATCTTGCCAAGGAGGTCAATGATTTCGGGCTCCGAGGAAACACCCTGATGGAGAATCTTGCCCCGACTGTTCTCAATCACAACGGGACCCAAACGGAACATCTTGCCATCCGGACGGTCCTTCGGGTCAAGCACGCCCTTAGTGACGGCATCGAAAATCTCGCGAATATCCTCGGGTTTGCCGGGACGACTTGAACCATCCACCAGCTGAAGGTAGAGGCGAGCGAATTCAATAAAAGGAGTGTGCTCCTTTTCGGCGGCACCGCAAAGTTCGGCCGCAGCATCCTCCGCAGACTCCAGCGCCGCTTCAATCTGGCGCCGCGTGCTGTGCACACCCTCCATCTCGTTGCTGAAAACAACCTCCTCAAGCACCAGCGAACGAATCGAGGCCCCCAAAGCCACATAAGGCAAGCTGTTCCACAGGTTGGAAATCTTTCGCTCTTTTCTGAGGATCCGCTCGCTAGCAACGGACAGGTTCAAAGGAACACAAGCGAACAGTTCACCATGCTCAAGGTGAATTCCAGTCCGCACCGTGCCGTCGGCAGTAAGGCGCTCGCGCAGCAGCTCGTCATGGCAAGCATAACGATCGGAGCTTGGATCTGCATAAAAGAGTTTTTCGAGCGTCTTGTACGCCATCGCTTCATCGCTCCTTTGAAATCAAATAGCTTAATCGTCTTTCATTATTTCGAATATATCCGATATTTGCAATTAAGACTCAAGAAATGCATTGTCTAATTTCAGAATTTGAAGTATTGGGAATTAAGGGTTCTTTTTTACATAGCGAGCTAATTTCAAACCTCAGCAGAGCTTTATGCAAGAAGGCACGCTGTCTGCATCAACCGCAGGCAGCGCACCTCCTTCTATTCGAAAAGGAAACTGCGTCCCATAATTCCGGCTCAGAATGGGATGCGCTTTCCCTAACGAGCCTCTCGCGGAAACTGCATCCCACTCTGAGCGCCCATTCCGGGACACAGCTTCCCAACGGCCCCCGTTTCGGAAACCACATCCCGTTCCGAGCCTTCAAAGCGGGACGCGGCTTCCCCGAGAAAGTATCGACTACTTACCGTCGTCGTCTTCGGCTTCTTCGCGCGCATAGAGCTCCAGCATGCGGCGGCGGTATTCGCGCACAGCGAGCTTGGCGCGCTCCAGGCGGCGGCGCTCACGCGGGGTGAGCTTGCCGGGGTCGATCTCGTCGCCGTAAGTCTTTTCGGCCAGCAAATGGGCGGCGTCCACGATACGGGCATCGATGTGCCCGCTTGCCGCCTCGGCCGAGAGGCGGTCGGCAATGGAATCAAGGGTAGGTATGCCGTCGAGCGTGCGACCGTGACCATGCGAGGTCAGCAGCTCGTGCTCGCGTGCGAGCAGGCTCGCCAAATCGTGATGGGCGCGCAGGATGTCGAGCGCATCGGATGGATGCTCGGCAACTTCTGCCACGGCGGCGACCGGTGCGGCGTCGACCACGCGGTAGAAGAGCTGCGCGAGTAATGGCATCAAGAACACCGTGATGGCACCGGCGGCAACCATGACCGACGCAATATCTTGCGACAGCGCACCCGCGTTGACGGCAACGCTCGTCACGGCAACGATGATCGGCAGCGCCGTGGTGCAGTACAGGGCCACGGTAATGCGACCGTACGCCGACACATCGCGCGTCGCGGGACAAATACTCATAGAGATGAGAATGGGCACGGCGCGGATAACCAGCAACGCCACGATAAAGCCCACGAGCAAGCCGGGGCGCGATGCTACAGCCGTCAGGTCGATCTTGGCACCCGAAACGGTAAAGAACACCGGGATCAAAAAGCCATAGGCAAGGCCATCGAGTTTAAGCTCGAGCGTATGGTTGCCCTCGGGGATGATATAGCGCAGAACAAAGCCCGCGGCAAAAGCGCCCAACACGATATCGAGGCTAAAAATGGCCGAGAACGCCACGAGCGTGACCAGGATGAGCACTGTGAGGCGCACGAACGTCTGAGAAGTCGTATCGGCGCGCTCCTGAATAAAGGCAAAGAAGCGGCTGCCGATACGCTTGGAGCGGCTGGGGACCACAGCAAGCAGCACGCACACCACGGCGAACAGGCCCAAGATCAGCAACGTCTCGATACCCGTACGGGCAGACAGCAGCACCGACATGGCAAGCACGGGCCCGAGCTCGCCCCACGTACCATAGGCAAGAATCGAATCGCCGACGCGTGTCCCGGCAAGCGACCGCTCGCGCAAGATGGGCATGAGCGCCCCAAGTGCCGTCGAGGTCAACGCCAGCGTCACGGCGATGCCATCAAAATGACTGACCGAAAACCACGGGGTAAAGCGCACGGCAAGCCAGGCGATGCCAAACGTGACGACCCACGTCGCCATGCCGTAGCGCCCCTCGATGCCCGTGATGTTCTTGGGATCGATCTCAAAGCCGGCAAGCAGGAACAAAAAGGCCAGGCCGAGCTCGGACACGAGCGAGACCTCGGCATCCACATGGATAATGCCGAGCATATGAGGTCCCAGCACCGCGCCAAACACGAGCAAAAAGACCGTCTCGGGAACGGGTTTTCCGGGAATCGCCGAGGCGATGAAGGGGCTTGCAAAGGCCACGAGTGCGATGATGGCGAGTGAAACGAATGCCATGTGATGCCTTTCTCTTGTTTGCGCTTCACTGTAGCACCCTCGCCGTCCTCAACGCGCCGCGAGCTGTCGTATCATAGTGAGGTTTACAAACATGTGGCTCAAGGCGACCGCAGGGCAGGCCCCGCAAACCGACCGCTGCCGCATACCGTACCGTACGCCCAACCGATCAGGAAGGCAGGAACCAATGGTCTCTCGTATCTACGTGGAGAAGAAACCCGGGTTCGACGTCGAGGCTCAGCAGCTCAAGGGCGAGCTGACCGAAATTCTCGGCATCAAGGGCATCGAGGCCCTGAGGATCATAAACCGCTACGACGTCGAGGGCATCGACGAAGAGCTTTTCCGCTCCTGCGTGCCGACCGTCTTTAGCGAGCCCCAGGTCGATGTGACCTACGACGAGCTCCCCGCAAGCGATGGCGCCGTCTTTGCCGTCGAATTCCTGCCTGGCCAGTTTGACCAGCGCGCCGACTCCGCCAGCGAGTGCGTGCAGCTCATCAGCCAGGGCGAGCGCCCCGCCGTGCGCTCCGCCAAGGTCTATATGATCTCGGGCGCTCTGGACGAGGCCGCCATCGATGCCATCAAGCACTACGTGGTGAACCCCGTCGAGGCGCGCATCGCCTCACTCGACCTGCCCGAGACGCTGTACATGGAGACCCCCGAGCCCCAGCCCGTCGAGGTGCTCGACGGTTTCCGCGAGCTCGACGAAGCCGGCCTTGCCGCCTTTATCTCCGAGCGCGGCCTTGCCATGGACGAGGCGGACATCGCCTTCTGCCAGCAGTACTTCCGCGATGAGGACCGCGACCCCACCATCACCGAGATCCGCGTAATCGACACCTATTGGTCCGACCACTGCCGCCACACCACCTTCGGCACCGTCCTGGATGATGTGACGATCGATGACGCCGTGGTGCAGCAGGCCTTCGACCGCTACATGGAGATGCGCCACGAACTCGGTCGCGACGCCAAGCCCGTCTGCCTCATGGACATGGGCACCATCGGCGCCAAGTATCTCAAGAAGACCGGCGTCATGACCGATGTCGATGAGTCCGAGGAGATCAACGCCTGCACCGTCAAGGTAAAGGTCGATGTCGACGGCGAGGACCAGGACTGGCTGTTCCTGTTTAAGAACGAGACCCACAACCACCCGACCGAGATCGAGCCCTTCGGCGGTGCCGCCACCTGCGTGGGCGGTGCCATCCGCGACCCGCTGTCGGGCCGCAGCTACGTGTACCAGGCCATGCGTGTCACCGGCGCCGGCGACCCCACCGTCCCCGTGTCCGAGACGCTCGAGGGCAAGCTGCCGCAGCGCAAGCTCGTAACCACCGCCGCCGCCGGCTACTCCAGCTACGGCAACCAGATCGGCCTTGCCACCGGCCAGGTCAACGAGCTCTATCACCCCGGCTACGTGGCCAAGCGCATGGAGGTCGGCGCCGTCGTGGGCGCCACCCCGGCAAACCACGTGCGTCGCGAGTGCCCCGCCCCCACCGACAAGATCATCCTGCTGGGCGGCCGCACCGGCCGTGACGGCATCGGCGGCGCCACCGGCTCCTCCAAGACCCAGAACACCGAGTCCATCGAGACCTCGGGCGCCGAGGTCCAGAAGGGCAACGCCCCGGTCGAGCGCAAGCTGCAGCGTCTGTTCCGCCGCGGCGACGCCTGCCGCCTGATCAAGCGCTGCAACGACTTTGGCGCCGGCGGCGTCTCGGTCGCCGTGGGCGAACTTGCCGACGGCCTGTATGTCGACCTGGACACCGTGACCAAGAAGTATGACGGCCTGGACGGCACCGAGCTCGCCATCTCCGAGTCCCAGGAGCGCATGGCCTGCGCCGTCGCCGACGGTGACGTCGAGGAATTCATGGGCTACGCCGCCGAGGAGAACCTGGAGGCGACCGTTATCGCCGAGGTTACCGCCGAGCCGCGCATGCGCATGGCCTGGAACGGTGTGGCCATCGTCGACCTCTCCCGCGAGTTCCTCAACTCCAACGGTGCGCCCAAGCACCAGGTCGCCCACGTCTGCGCCCGCAGCGTGTGGCAACCCAGCTGGGCCGGCACCACGCTTGCCGAACGCATGACCTCGCTTGTCACCGACCTCAACGTCGCCTCCAACAAGGGCCTTTCCGAGCGCTTCGACTCCACCATCGGCGCCGCGACCGTGCTCATGCCCTTTGGCGGCAAGACGCAGCTCACCCCGAGCTCTGCCATGGTCGCCAAGTTCCCCGTGGACGGCGAGACCACCACGGCGAGCGCCATGGCATGGGGCTTCAACCCCTACCTGATGGAGGCCGACCAGTTTGCGGGCGCCTACCTGTCCGTGGTTGAGTCAATCGCCAAGCTCGTGGCCGCCGGCTTTGAGCACAAGCGCGCCTATCTCTCCTTCCAGGAGTACTTCGAGCGCCTGCGTACCGAGGCCGAGCGCTGGGGCAAGCCCACGGCAGCCGTCCTGGGCGCCCTCATGGCCCAGGTCGACCTGGGCGCCGGCGCCATCGGTGGCAAGGACTCCATGAGCGGCTCGTTTGAGGACGAGGCCGGCGAGCTCAACGTTCCGCCGACCCTGATCAGCTTCGCTGTGGCCGTGGGTAAGGCCGCCCGTGCCGTCTCGCCCGAGTTCAAGGGTCTGACGCATCGCGTCGTGCGCATCGCCCCCGCCACCTATGGTGAGGACTACCGCCCCGACGCTCAGCAGCTGCTCGCTGCGTTTGACGCCGTCGAGGCGCTCACCGCCAACGGCAACGCCCTGGCCATCTCCACGCCCGGCTACGGCTGCGGCGCCGAGAGCCTCTTTAAGATGTGCGTCGGTAACCAGATCGGTATCGAGCTTGCCGAGGATGTAGACGTGGAGAGCCTCTTCACCCCGCTCTACGGTAGCTTTATCGTCGAGCTCGCCGAGGATGCCGAGCTGCCCGAGGTCGCCGACGGCGTTGTCGTCGAGCCCCTGGGCACCACCGTCGAGGGCTATGTCTTCGACACCGGCTCCGAGGTCATCGAGCTCTCCGAGCTCCAGGAGGCCTGGGAGAGCGGCATCGAGGGCGTCTTCACCTACCGCAGCGCCGGCGAGACCCCCGAGGTCGAGACCATCGACTTCCGC
>ERZ834382.1441-NODE-1441-length-20471-cov-2.545210_pt1 | contig 20471 bp, 32 predicted proteins | sample MGYA00519692_ERZ834382 | MGnify/ENA primary metagenome ERZ834382 (study PRJEB31850, sample SAMEA3708751) | human gut metagenome | biome: human gut; feature: human-associated habitat; material: faeces | place: China | collected 2014 ...
ACCATTCTAAGAAGCCTTGCTGCCAATTCTTTAGCACAGTCTTTCATAAATTCTTTCGGTTCCTGTAACTTCTCTAACTCGTCTCTGAATTTACGCAGTTCCCTTGCATCAAATCCTCCCATCCGTGACATTATGCATACCTCTCTGCTAATTTTAATATGATCTCCTGATGTGTTTCATATACTGCCGGTGTTCCGCTGCACTCATATGTCTCTGTGACACCGGCCTGTGTAACTGTTATCTTTGCCCCTGGTTTGATTTCTATTTCCGGGGACATAAATAATTTTATGATCTGTGAGGTCTTTGCTACTGATTCCGTCTGGTCTGTTGTACTGACATTCGAATATGACAGCCTGCACGGCTCATCCTCTAAAACGATCACCTCTTCCGTGGATGTTAATTTCGTCTTTTCATCCTTAACCTTTTGAGATTCAGTAACCGTTGCCCTTCCATCGTACAATTCTTCCTGCATTTTTCTTGCAAGCATCCGTGCCTGTCTTATTGCATCTATCATCGAAACACCACCCTGCGATAACGGTTCAGAGAAAATTTATAATTTTTTAATAGGGTATCTTTAAAATTGTCATCCACACTCTGCTTAAATGATATGGAAGTATCACCCTCACTAATAGATGAAACAGCACCCGTAGCGGCTTCCTCTTGCCCCGGCTTTTCATTTCTATACAGATCAATCGCCATACGATAAGCTGTATTGAGCAGACCATCCGGCACTTCCTCAATGTGACAATAATTTTTTATTATTTCTTCTACATCTGAGATAACAAATGAGAGTGACACATCTTTCGATGTATCGCCCTCATCTATTCCCAATAACTGTTTCAGCCTACTTAATTCCATGTTGTCACTCCTAGCCAATTTTATGTTTAATAGCTACAATTCTAAGCTGCTTTGGTTCATATACCGGTTTCCAGTTTTCTGCCATTGCAAGTTCTGTTCTAAGCGGAGTCTCTACATGATCACGTTTTGCTCCTGTGTACGCAATTCCTCTTGGATGTAAAATAAACGCCTTGCGGTTGATGAGATAATCAATTCCACCTCCGGTCTGTTTATCACGATCCACCTCAGTAGATACAAATCCAGTAGGAGAACCATTACCATATGCTACAGCACCATTACCGAAAAGGTATGTTGTGTATACACCATCTGCAACCGGACAACCATCATCTACGGTCACGCGTCTGCCCTGATAAGTATCAAATTCTACATCTGTAGAATCACGTTCCGTATCGATCAGATTCAGCTTTTTGAGATAAGATTTTGTTGCTGAATGCATTGCCACACCAGACAACTGTGCCTGTGCATCACCCAGAAGCTGACACGCATCGATAAATGCAGATGCGCTGATCTGTTTTGCAGCATCTGTCTTACCTGTAGTAAGATCAAGGATATGATCTTTCATTCTGGTTTCTGCTGCCGGTGTTCCTTCGGCTCCTGCTGTAGTTGTACCAAATACTCCGGCAAGAATTGCGATGAGCTCTTTCTGCATGTCCCTTGCCCAGTAAGATGCAACCAGATCACCGATCGCTTTCATCGGATCAGCACCGGCAAGAGCTGCTGAAAGATTCGTTGCTCCCCACATATTCTGACGGAAAATAGTGGTTGATACATCCTTATTAGATCCGATTTTTTTTGCGGTCATCTTTACATCCTCAAGAATCGCTTCTGATTCTCCCTGTAAATCCTCAAAAAACGGCATATTATGTGTTCTTGATGCTTCGGATGCCAATGCATCAAAATCTGGACTGTTTACCACGATCCCACTCTGGAAAAATGCGGACAACTCCATTGTTCTGTTAATTACATACCGGTTAAAAAGTTCCGGTACAATTACATCTGCAATTTTTGTAATTGCCATTAAATCATCCTCCTTCTTATAATGTTACTCCGGCTAACGCAGCCATTTCTTTTGCCTGTGCCGGATTCTCTTTTAACAATCGTCCCTGTTCGGTCAGATTGAAGGTGTCTTTTGCAAATGGATTAGAAGTACCGCCACCATTTCCGTCTTTAGGATTATACGGTGGCTTCTGCTGCTCCTGCTTAAACAAATGTGCCATTGTGGTATCTTCCTTATACGGCTTCACAGCCTCTTCCACACCGACCGGCTTACCTTCTTTATCAAATGTGAACTTATCCAGTCCACCGGCTTTGTAGATCAGATAATCCGGATCAAGGACTCCCTGCTTGGCAAGAGATTCCTTCAGCGCATAGGTCTTTGAGGTGTTTTCAGCGGTCTTCTTAAGATTTTTGATTTCAATCTCATAATCTCCAATCTTCTTCTGTAACTCCTCATTGTCGCCATTAGATTTTTTCAACTCCTCAATGGTTCCATTTGCGGTTTTCAGTTCCTCGACCTTTGTATTAAAGTCGTCTTTTGGCACCGCATACTTTGGGAACTCTTTCTGTGCCGCATTCATGACTGCATCCACGTCCAGTTTTCCGTCTTTGATTTCTGCTTTTTCTAAAATTGCCTTTAACCATTCCATTCTCTTATCCTCCATAGATTTTTATTCCCGCTCTCCGGGTATTGGGATTCTCTGTTTATTCTCCAGATGAGTACTACCGTTCTTTAATGCCTGCGGAAAAAGGCATATAAAAACAGGGCTCCCGGAGGAACTTACTTAGCGTCACCTCTGCGCCGTTCGGTCCATAGATTTCCAGTTATCCTGTTATTACTGGTTTAGGGTACAAAAATACCACCATGTCATTTCTGACTGGTGGTAGCTTACTTTATTTCATTTGTGTACTCTATCTAACTTTTACAAATCCAACATTATTATTGCAAATAGTACCTTCTTTCTTTTCTTTACTTAATACCTCTTCCGGTATTCTATCTGGATATGCATCACATACCATCCCTTTCCTTACATTTTTACATCTCAAACAATATGGAATTTTTATCATTCCTTTTTCCACCTTTCTATGTATGTCTCTACTAACTTTCGAGCTTTCTCTGGAACATTCTCACCGTTTCGTATTCTAACAAATGCCTCTGCAATTGTTTCAAAACCATCCTTTGTAGCATCAGAATATATTGACACTCCCGGAACATATTCTTTTTCAATCATTCCCATGAAAGCTGTAAATTCCTCATTACTCTGTATGTGTTGTCCTGTCATCACATGTGCCATCTCATGTATAATATGATCTTCTATGCTTTTTCCAGCAAAATAACCCATACGATAACCTTCAGCAACCACATTTTCAAATCCATCGAAATTAAAACCACTATTTAAAACAAAAACTGCTTCATGCTTACCATTATTGTCTATATATCTACATAAATAGGGTGTATCTGGTTTCTCTTTGCTTATATCTTCTACTAATATCTTACTCAAATGAATATTGTACTCATTTTCTATTGTATTGATACCATTCTGCATACTTTTAAGGATATCAGGAGTTATACCTGCTGCATTCCTCATTTCCTTTGGAATTCTAATCTCTTTTATTATACCAGATTCTTCTGATAATTCTACAAATGTCTTTTTCCATTCCTCATATGTCGTATCTGCTGACACATAATATGTCTTACCATCCTCGTCTCTGGCAGCACGTTCTCCCACACTGCCAAATTCATCATCGAAGTACGGACAAGTGCAACCACGACAGTTCGGATGAAATGGAGGTGCTGTCACACCCGTTTGGAAATCGCTCATTGGAAAGTGCTGCTTGTCCATTCTACCGCATGTATTACAGGTTCTTTCATCTAACGTCTCTATGACCTCAAACTGCTCAACACCCAGTTTTCCCATGCAATCCTGTCTTGCCTTGTTTGCAAATACGGCTGACTCTGTCATAATTACTCTGCCCGCCTGTGCTTTAGATACACCCATCTGCTTAGAAAACTCTGTAATAATTCTATTTGGAGTTTCCCCTGTAATACACATTCTTGAAAGGTTATTATGTAAATTGTTAATTAATTTTGTTTTATTGTCCCACAGGCGATCAGAAAAATTTTTTTCATCTACTGCCCAAGGCTTACAAACAATCTTTTCAACTACATCAGCGTTCAGATGTTCTATTTTAGAACCAACACCAATCCCTTTTTGAATCTCATATGCCGTATGGTAAAAATCTGTAGTATACATATTCTGTATATAACGATCTATGGTGTCTGTGCAATTGCCATAAAGCCTTTCTAATTCCTGCTGTGTCTCAAATTGCAAGGCTTCCAATCGGCTGATATGTGTTCTCGCGGATGCATTCTCAAGTTCTTTTTCCCAATTACCATTTTTCTCGTTTTCTTTGGCATATTTAATATATTCCTCTAACGTCCACTGGAATTCCTTTTGTTCTTTGTTCGTGAGCATTTTCTTTGCCTCTAACATGGAAACTCCATTGTTCTGTGCCAATCTCTGATACCAGGCATCAATTTTTCCTTCAATTGCTGCCTGTGCTTTTTCAAATTGTTCCTGAATCTCCTGCACTTTCTGAACAGATGTATCATGCTGTGCTTCCTCCATCTGTTTGAAGCGTTCCTGCCAGTATTGTCTCATCTGTTCACTCATGCAATCACCTCATTCCGCTATTCTGTATCCTCCGGATCATCGTCTGGCTTGTCCTCTTTTTTACTTGCCTTGAATGCACCAATATATGTATCAGCTTTTTGCTTCGTTTCCTGCTCCTCTTTCTCTAACTGCTTCAACTCAGCATCTGCATCTTCGACAAGCGGATGATTTTTCAAAATAGTCTTTTTACTAACGATTCCCACTGAATCTTTACAAATCTGTGCCTGTTCTGTATCGTTTTTGATACTGGTCCGCGTCCACGTTTGCACTATCTTTTTGCATTCAATCCCCTGATGCCGGCAGATTGCTCTAATTAATCTGGCAAATCCAAGTTGAAACTCTGTTTCTGTCAGCCCCGCTTTCATTTCAAGTAATGAATACATAAACTTTAGTGCTTCTCCCGACTGGTTTCCGAAATTTTCCGGCTGTGGATCAAATCCCTGACCCTGTTCAAATATTGCTTTTCTCGTGGCTTGCAGCACACTGTTACGGGCTTCTATTGGGATTTCAATATTGAGTGTACTCACTCCCGGATTACTGCCCTCGTCCCCATCCACTTTAATGGTTTTATACTTTTTTAGTTCTGATAGGAACGAAGTAAGGTCTGTACCGCCATATCCCGATAATACAAATATCAACTCCTGTATATCATCCAGATCATTAATAAAACCGCTGTAGACCTTATCATATACGTCTATCAGCGGCTTAATGTTTTTCAAGTCATTCGTATTTGTATTGTTATTCGGAAATGGGATAAATGGCACTTCTCCGAAATCATGTCTGTACTCTGCGGTAAAATCATTTGCATCTGGAACCATGAAAGTATTGTAATAACATAATCCGTCCTCTAAAGTGTCACCATCTTTTCGCCGGAATGTCCAACAGCTTTCGTCATTCCAATACTCATAATTTATATAGGTATCTCCTGTTTCTTCATCAATTTCATTATAGATTCGCAAGACACCTAATAATTTCTTCTTCAAATCACATGAAACTATCGGAATGATCTGCTTACTGTCCACAACTGCCCATTGAAAAGTACCATCATTATCTTCCCAATAATGTATCCATCCAACAGCTGCGTTAGCAGCATTTACACACAACTCCATACAGTTTTTTCGATATTCATCGCCCAAGGCATCTGTTATAACCTCATTTCCATGTTCGTTCCCTATATCAAACAGTGGGGGGGAGGTAAACATATATGCAGCTTTTTGGTTAACGATCAATCCATGAAAATTTCTTGGTATTCGGTTATCTGCATTTCTCAGTGGATTTTCCTGATCTGTTTCTCTATTTTGATTCTGTACAAGAATATCCGTCTCATTACGGTAATACCTCTCTGCTTGCATTGTTTGCTGAACCATCCTTGTATGCCCCGGCTCATATTTTTTTATCATTTTTTTTATTGTTTCAAGATTCATCGTCTACCTCACTTCAAAATACTAATGCTTCCCGGTTTACGAATAATCGTATAACAGAAGTACCGCAGTGCATCCATTGCGTGATCATGCTGTTTCACTGGCTTGTCCTCGCCACGCTCAGATGCTTTCTGATCCCATATGTACGATCCGAATTCTTTGATTGTATTCGGACATTGGTCACTGATTGCAATCTTACCCTGATTCAGCAAGGATGCCACAAATCTGATACCATCCAGCACATCATTTTTCGCTTTCTTGATTGCATAACCACGCTTTTTCAATTCTGCTATGAATGATGCCGCAGATGGATCAATCACAATCTTGACCGGCTTTATTCCATCTAACCACTGTTCCAGATCATCCGCATACTCGGTATCCGTTTTCTGTCGCTCCTCATCACGACCGGAATAATAATACTCGCGGCAGCATACCCACCGCCCCAATCTGTCCTTACACCATAGCAAGAACACGGTTGCATTCTGCGTACCATAATCACAGGACACATAATAGTTTGCATTAGTCAATTCTGACAGATTTGATATCACATGCTTGGCAGTATCGAACATATCGTAAATAATGCCCTCTGCCATCGCCCACAATCCAAGAATATACCGGCGATAGAATACACCGGTGTACATACTCCTATATCGTTCTTTGATTTTCTCCGACAGACTTAGATTGTCATCCATCGTGAAATGCAGATACAACAGATGTTTTTCTTCTCGCTTATCAATCCATCCGGTCTTAAACCAATGATATGGCCCATCCGGATTGCAATTGAACCAATATTTTGAACCGTCAACGGAGCATCGTCCGGTTGCCTGATTCACGAATGATTCTGGCATCAATGCTACTTCATCAAAAAAGACCCCAGCCAAAGTAATACCTTGGATAAGGTCTTGTGAACGCTCATCTTTTCCACCAAAGATATAAAAGTAATTGGTTATTTCTCCTCTTGTAACAACAACTAAATTATCAGCTCTATGGTCTGTCACAATATAGCCACGGCTTTGCAGCATTATCTTAAGCCAAAACAATACGTTTCTACGGAAAGAACCAATTGTCTTTCCACACATGCCAAAGTTCTCGCCATCAAATGAACTCATTGCCCACATCACAAATGACAGTGACATGCTCACGGTCTTACCTGACCGGATTGCTCCATCTGCAATTATACCATCTTTATCCTTGACCGGAGAATCCTTGCACCACCAGTTCAGCACTTTGCGCTGTTTCTTGGAAAACGGTTTAAATCTGAAAACCCTTTTAATCTTATTAGTTCTCTTCACCGCCCCAATCCTCCACAGCTGCACCATTTAATGCCTCAAGGAATCCATCATCTGCAATTTCCTCGCTATCATCAGTCTGTACTCTAGCTTTCAGAAGTGCAATCTCCGCCTTCTGCTTGTCTGTGGCAAGATTCATATGATCTGTGAGCCATTGCAACGCTTTCATACGGTCAGCAAGTTTTATCTTGGCACCTTCTCTCCCTTTTGATACCTCTGAAACAATGGTGCCATCAACCGTTTTGCTATCTTTTAGATTCACAAAACTATATGAAACTTCCTCGCCTGTTTCAGGATCATTAAAACTGCCATTTCCAAACTCTACATAATCTGTGATATCTGCAAAAGCGATATCCATATACTTCTGAAAGATATCCGATTCACTCAGGAACTCCCTGTTAAGGCGTTCCTGCTTCAAACGGAATATTTCTTCTTTTATCTTGGGATTTCTTAAGTGCTTACTTCCCTCTGACATCGCAGTTGTATAATTACATCCATATGCTTTCTGATATGCCTTGGTTGCATTAAAGCATCGAATGTAATATATACAAAAAAGCTGTTGCTTGTCGGTTAACTCCGTATTTTTCATTACAGATTCGACCTCATGTGCAACAGGACTTTCTTTGTTCTTTATAAGTGTCTTACTGTTTTTTGCGACGTTGCGTTTACTCCTTTGCAACGTTGCGTTATCCCCAGCCCACTTATAACGATTTTTCCAACTACGCACCGTTCCCTCTGCAACACCCAATTGGTTTGCTATCTCTACTAACTTAAGCCCTTGCTTATACATTTCAAAGGCTTTATCCGCTCTCGCATCTTTGACCTTCGGCAAGGACTATCACCACCTTATTTTTATTTTCCAAAAAAAGAAGCTGTTACACTAAGTTATAGTGTACAGCTCCTTTACAAAACGGGGGAGTGTAACAGATATATGAAACTGTTACAGGCTAATGGGATAATATGAAAAAAATGCAAGTGATGTCTGTGTCATACACTTTCATCAATACCATATTACCACATCAAAAACGAACATTCCGAACAAAACGAACAAACTTTACTTTTCTTTTAAGAATCTGTCCACTTCCATCCTCACACTGTCACCTGTAGCCATTCTTCCAATCCTATCTGCTACCTGTTCCCATGACATTCCCTCAAAATACTTATATCTGATTATCCTTTGCATCCTGACTGGTATAGTGTTCATGTACTGCTCTACCTTTATTTTTATATTGGATGCATTTTCCCTTCGTTCTCGTAATATTGTTTCTTCTAATCGTAATCTTGTATCGTCTGCATATGTATATGCCGTTCCTTCGACATGGAAGTGCTGTTCTTGATAAGGAAAGTCTGGATTACTCCCTTTAACTGAACCCTGTACTGTCTCGCTCTTCTTTCTTTTTAATTTTTGGATATCCTGCTCTGTTTCTCTAATCAGTTCACAGGCATCTATATACTCCATTAAAATCTGCTTTTCCAATCTCATTCCTCCTGTTTTTAGGCAAAAAAATACCAACCATCGAATATTGACGGTTGGTATCTAAATGTATTTTATTATTTTAATTGGATTTCCGCTTTCATTCCATATAAACTATCAGAATCCCACTTGATAGAGACATTCTCTATCTCCTTGTTTTCTCCACAGACATCTATGTGCCCTATATTTTTCAAGGTTTCTATCTGCTCTCCTGTTAAATATTTGGAATCAACATATTGACCATATTCAGTAAGTGTGGTTTTTATCAAATTGTTATTCACAGCATATACACAATATACATATTCTGTCTCCCCAGCCGATGTAACTGGAACAATCTGTTTCAATTCATACGGTTCCTGCATTGATTTGTTCATCAATTCCATATGAAAATCCCTCTCGTCAAGTTTTTGTACGGAATGTTTTTCAATCAAATAAGGTATGCTACTCATAATAATTCCCCCAATCTTTTGTGATAGGGAAATTATACCACTCCAACCGCCAATATTCAATTTTCAATGTTCAATCTTATCTGTCAATCGACAGAATCTGACATGCCTTGTCTCATTATCTCATTCAAGCAGGCGTTAAATCCTGCTCTGAACATTCTTTCTCCATGTTCTCCAACTCCGCGTTCTCTTTTCTCCGGCAGCTCCCGGAGCGGACACCAATCCGGTTTTTCATATGTTGCAGAATCAACTGGTCTCGCTTTCTCTCTTGCCTGACAACTATCAAGATTTGTATCTCCGTCACAATACAAGAAGTTGCATCCAAAACATGATTCTGGCATATTCATAATCAATACTGCTTTTGCCATATATTTCACCTCCTAAATTTCAGTTCAATTTACAAATACCTTTATTTTCATCAAGTGTGATTATATTTCTTCGCGCAAGTACTCTCAATGTTGTTATTTGGCAACTGAAAATTGGAATGTTGCTGTTATGATCTTTGTGAAATTCACAATTTTCATATGTCCAAAACCCATGTTTTTTTATCAAAATATTTCCATGCGCCTTCATAACTCGTATAACATCTTCTTGTGCTCTTGATAAATCTTCATAACCATAAGCCATCTTTTATCCTCCGCTAAACTTTAATTTTCTTCCGGTTTCTCGCACTGCTCAAATTCGATTACCCACACCCACGGATTCGCATTCCAGCCGTAACGATCACGGTCGGATTTCTTGATGGTACTGTTCCAAATTTTTTTGAAATGCTCCAAATTCGGCCACTTATCCACATCGTAATCAAATGGATAATCTGGCCGTGCTCCTTCTCGCTCGGCGCCTTTATTCGTAATATCCTGCAACCGCTCCACTCTCACATCCGTAACCTTGAGCCAGATACGCGCCGCTTCTTTCGGCATGTGGATTGATGGACGCTTAACCCAACTATAATTCCACCCCGTTTCCGGCTTTTCATCTGTAGCAACATACTTAAATTCATTGCACCATACTGCCTTTGTTTCTCCGTCAACATCTAAGTAATGTCCTGTTTTCTGCCATACGGTTTCTCTGACATACAGGATATCTCCCGGCTGATAAGGTGGCTTCTCATATTGAATAGATCCACCATACTCATCAATGCCGAATCCAAAGCATCCTACCTCTTTCTTTTCTGTGCTGTCGGTAACAAAACCGAGCGGGTATGTATGCTTTTCATCTGGTTGTGGTTTTACCAGCCGCCGAGTACAGGTCTTCCGTCCGTCCAGATTCGCCCGAACCATTTCGGTATTGAATAAAATCGGTTTAATTGCCATCTACACCACCGCCTTTCACAATCTCAATCAGATCATCCACCAGGTCCTTGACCTCGTACATCATCATTGTGTCATAGGATTTTTTCTGCTGCTCTACCGTCTCGTTATCATACTTCTTACAGTCTTTTAGGAAAGCTGTTCGCTCCTCCAACTGCTCCACCACCTTATTCAAATCATAGGCAGTCGGCGCACTCTCAATTTCTGAATAAGGAACATATGTAATTTCTGTTCCATCTTCACGAATATCCGTTACTGTCATCAAATTTTCTGCATCAATCAGTCTCATCGTTTAGCCTCCTTTCCCGCATTTTAGCGACAATCTTTTTCGTTTTTTCATCTGTTCTTTCATATCCACAGAAATAACATCTCGCCGCATATTCCACACTACTAGATTTTGTCATCTTTGAAAAAATCATGCTGTTTTCCCTAAGTAGCTCTAAATCACTTTGCCTGTATGAAGGATGATATTTCATGATTGGCCGCATAATACCGCCACAAGCCGGACATGACTTAAGTTCTCTAATTTCCTTACCCACGCTCTCTCCTCCTCAACCATCTCAATATCAGTCTCTTGATCCAGTGCGGCAGAAAACACATTAACTCATACTTTTCACAGTAAAAGTAGCAGCCTTCCTCGTACTCCCAGTCGTCATTTCTTCCGCACCACGATGCAGGGCAGTTTCCACATATGTCATATTTTCTCATTCTTCATCATCTCCCAACTTTTGTCCGCATTTATCGCAATACTTTTGTTCGTTACTAATATCATGATGACAAGTAGGACATTCATAGCTTTCAAAACAGCAGTATCCATCCATTACCGGCTTCTTTGGTTTCTGCTTCTCCACCGCCGCCCGGCATTCTTCTAGTGTACCGATTGCACGATACTGCTGAATCTCTTCAAGTGCTTGAACAGCTACCGTCTTCGCTTCCTGATATTCTGCTATAGAGTAACACCCGTCTTTTCCGTTAACCGAAATATTACCGATCAGCACGCTTGCTTCATTCTCCTTCATGGTCAATATCCTCCCTCATTTTCCAACAGCCACTCTTTTAACTGCACCTGTGCCTTTGCAAAGCACATCTCCATATCACAGTCTGATATATTTACGATCACAAGATCTTTCCCATTCTCTCCACACCCACGTTTATAAATATAAATTCTCCAATCAACTACCTTGCTATAACTGATTTCCAGATGCATGGGATAATCAGCAGCTTTCTCATTAAAAAATCTTAAAAACTCATTCATTACTATCCTCCATTTCTTTCAGCTTGGCTTCGGCTTCCTCGCGGGTAAAAAATACCTTCTCGCCAATATCCTCTAAAAAGTAGCAACTCTCGTCCATGTCATTATCATTGATAGCATCAATTCTTATAACAGTCCTGTCTTTATGTAACTGCTTGACATACAACTGTATAACCCGCATCATGATAACTGGCTCTTTCGCTCCTTTATTTACCCGATACAAAGTATCTCCCACCTTGCACGGCGGCCGCAGAAGTAATCCCTGCTCCTCGGCATCCTCATAACTCTTTAATCGTGTTCTCAAATCTGCCATAGCCCATAAATTGCGATAAAACAATGCTAAAAGTCCTATTGTACTATCTATTCCTGCCGACAGCATGGAAGCCATATATTCGTCAAATTCTTCATCTGATAAATCGGTTAGGTCTTCATTACAAATATCTTTTGCAAGGCTTTTTACAAGTTGCCTGCCATCAATATCTAAATCATAGTCTCTGTATCTGGCATTATGCTCATCGTCTACATAGCAGCTATTATATGCCAATTCAATCATTGACATATTTGGTACGTTTTTATTGGTTGTTAATCTCTCCATCCTATCTGCTCCTTTCCCTCCTCGGCTTTCTCTGGATACACGTCATAGCGTATTTACAGTCCTTGGTGCATCTCTTATTTTCTTCGTATGGACATTTCTTCATAAAATCCTCCTGAATCACTCAAATTCTTTGTTCATTGTTCTTCCTCACTTTCCCTGTACGGCTCTGGCAGTGGCATCCAGGCAATTACATCCTCAATCCAATCGTGTCCGCTATCCAATGCATACCCATCATTCACGATGCAGGTATCAACCCACACATGCCTTCCGTCGGTCACAATGATTTCCTGCTCATCATCAGGAAGCTTACAGTCAATCATATGCTTAATGTCTGCGGAGAATAAGCACTCTTTCCGCTCTTCCTCTGTCAATTCATGATATTTAACCGGAATCCACCTTTGTTCCGTGACCGTTTTTATTGTTGCTTCTGTTCTCATACATTCAAGCATCCTACCTGCTCCTTTCCCTTTTCGACTTTCTCTGAATGCACGTCAAGGCATGTTTACAGTCCTTGGTGCATCTTTTATTTTCTTCGTATAGACATTTTTTCATAAAATCCTCCTTTTTGTTATCTAGTTCTAAAATTAAAAATGCTTACGCAAACCGTAGCTGTCCGGTCTGCTCCTATATAGAATTACTATATCCATGCCTGTAAAATAGTTTCTTTCTGAATCGCTATCCTCTTTTTGAACTTGTTCACAAAAGGCTGTATCTCCTTTTTGTCTTTATCCATATTTCCAAAACCATGTACCTGCCGAATTAATCCATTGAATGTCTCAATCGTGTAATACGGCTTGTCTGGATCACTCTTCTTTCTCAAAAACAGAATAATCGTATTTCCCTGCGCCATACGTTCAATGTAACCCATTCGGCCTACGCAATGATGAAGTTTTTGCCCCTCGACAATAATTTCCGTCGCATCATGCGGAGCCCTTATCAAATACTTGTCATCCTCAAACCCGTAAATCTCATTCAACTTCTCTTCCATTGCTTTTATCTTGGCATTTTCACTCTTTTTCTTTTTTCCCTGCTCGACAGCTTTTCTCTCTTCAATTATGTCCAGCACCTGATCATGTGCCTCTCTTAATTTTTTTGGATAAGCAACAAATCCATTATGTAGGCTATATTGTAACAGCACGCAACCATTCAGGTAGTCTCTGTACATTGTTATATAATCATCAGATTTTCCTTGTAGCCAATTTAAAGTTTTTCCGATTTGAATATCGTGATCAAATATCCCTTGATATGCCTTATCGTCCCACTGGTCTGCCATCTCTAATTGTTCACAGCTCATTCGGTAACCTTTTTTCCTCAATTTGTGAAATACTTCTAATCCCATTTCTCCGCAATTTGACTTTATTAAAATTTGAATATCGTCATTTTTAAGTTTTAATATTTTATTTGGATTTTTACCCGTATAATCAATAATTGTCACCCCTTTTATTGCCTGTGCTGCCATTTTGTACATACCGATTTTGATTAATTTTTCAATGCTCGCCTTGTACTCTTCAACACTATATGGCGGAGTGTTATATCTGCATAGATTCTGCTTTGTTATTGTTGAATGATATTCGTAAAAATCAAAATACTGACCACTTTCTGCCAGTGTCATCAATGCAGAATATTGATATAAATTACCATAAGTATTTAAGATGTCATCCATATTTTTAAAATAAATGGCTGTATCTTCTCCTCTAAAATAACATCCGCTTTCACACCACCTTGTTTTCCATTGCCGGTACTGGCCAAAAACATATCCCTGTTCAGGACACCCTTTTCTGTCCAAAACAGTACGCTTGAGCTCATAATAACCAGTCTTACGCTCTGCAAGTGTCTTATTCTCTATCCTGTATTGAGAATGAAGTGTGAAATATCGAAGCATGACACCCCCATCGCTTGTCTTTTGTAAAAAAAGTGCCTTTCCATAATCATCAATGCGTTTTTGTTTTCCAAACGACTTATAGATCGCTTTCGTTTTGCAAGATGGACATATCCCTTGCTTATTGTGTCTTGCTTCTTTTGACATAAACTGCTTATGACAGTGTGTGCAATACGCTTTCTGCTCTTTCTTTCCCGTGTACTCATAGAATAAGTATCTGGAATGAAGCATTGCATACTCCTGTAGCCAGTCGTACCAGTCTTCCGGAAGAGCTTTCACTTCCTTTTCCATATAATCATCAATATGTTTCGTTTCACGAATACACTTTTCTACATATCTTTCTCGCAAAATTTTTTTCTGATAATTGTAAATTGTGCTCCATACATTATCAGCGATACACCCCGGCAGTTGTTTTCTTATAAAGCTGTTTATTTTTGTTTTTGCATGATCAGCGGCAGTTATGGCTTTTCCCCAACCAGCCACATCATATATCGTTCCGGTTCTCCACTTTTTTGTATCAAAATCCCATGTGATATAATGCTTTTCTGTGTCAAAAAATATCCTTTTACTTGGTTCTTTGTTTTCCGAGTAGAAAAAGTCTAGCACTAAATATTTTCTGCTTTTATGTATCAGCACATTTGCTTCAATGACATACGTCTTTTTTACAGGATCGGACTTTCTTCTCCAGACCGGAATCTCCAAAAGTTCTTTCTTTCTCACTCTGACTCCTCCTCTCCCAAAAATGACATGAGGTCTATTTGTCCGGGGATATTGTCTGTCTTTGTTTCGCTTTTTGCTTGACTTTTTTGTTCTATCTCCGTCGGCGGTTTGATCTTCTCCGCGTTCTTTTTTTTCACGCTTGTCTTTAATCCGTAATATTCCTCCGCCCATCCATACACAACGCTATCCTCTATGCAGGCACATCCATTCTTTGCTTTCGCCCTTGCTTCTTTTTTGATGTACGCATAACATTCCTGCAATGTTTTAGAGCTGTCCATGAGCATACTTCGCAAATCCTCATTTGCTTTTGCTCTTTCAATCAAATGTTTCGCTATCATTTTAAGATACGGCTCATTTGCTTTCTCCATTAATGTTCTCGATATTTGCTGAATTATCTGCTTTTGATCACCTGTTAAATTACTCATTTTATTTTAGAGAGCCGATGCACATCTTCCCGGGAAGCCCTGCTCTCCTTTCTTGCATTTTTGCTTTTAAAATCCTATAATGTAGTAAACAATTATTTTACCAACATCTATATTACTTACAATGTTTTTATCCTGTTGCTCTGTCATGTGGTCGTACAACCTAAACGATGACCTTAGTTTTAGATTCATTTTTTCAGGAGGTACACTTATGACAATATTTTCAGAATTACAAAAAGTTTCGGCGGGTGCAGGTGGTTGTGGGTTTGCACAGAACCACTGATTCAGGAGCAAAGGTGTAAGTAGTATTTTGAACACCGAGGGGTTCAAATCCCCTCAAACCCGTTAATTTCTTCATAGTCCACAATCCCTCTCAATATCCCGTTTCGGGCAGCTCATCGGACTGGACTTGCAGCCACTATTGATTCTGACCCATATCTTGGTGCAGATATAAATGCTCGGCTTTTTGTACTGGTCCGTGACCAGATGTCGGTACTCGCACTCTGCGCACTTCGGTATATCAATCCTGTTATTCCTGCATCCCTGTGTAACCTTGCTGGACAATTTACGGCTGCGTACAAAATATGCGACCGTTGTAGGCTCAACATAGATCTGCTCCTCTTCTGCCATGTGGTCAGAAATGTCGGCGAAAGTACAGCCTGCATCCAGCAGTTCTTCTACCCTGCCACGGTAACTATCAAGCATACATCCTCGCTTTCGTCCACTCATCTAACCACTTCCCTTCCGCAAGAGGTTCTTTTCCAAGGCATCATAGTCATAATTGCGCTGTTCAAAATTGCAAAACCTATTTCCGTTGGTATTATTGGGTTTGGCGGCCATATCCTTCCGCGCCCAGTTTCGCATTGCAGCTTTCCAGTCTTTCATCTTGTTTTTCCCTACCATCCACCCGTTAGAGGTGTAGTAATTCATAAACCTCTCAACATCAACATCCGTGTACCCTTTTTCCTGACAATAGTCCATCACATCCTGTTTTGTGGGCGCCGTGAAACGCACCACACTATTATCATTATCTTTTACCTTTACCTTTTCCTTTACATTATCCTTTTCCTTAGGTTCTGCTTTGGTTTTATCTTGGTTTTGGTTTGGTTCTTCTTTGGTTATTTCTTGGTTATCGTTTGCTTTTGGTTTGGTTTCATCTTGGTTATCGTTTGGTTTGTCTTTGGTTACAGGTCTTCCACCTTTGGTTCCGTTTTGGTATCTCTTGTTATTAGCATCTATCTGTGGCTTCGCCATTAAAAAGATCGCCGTATGCACTCCATGTTCCTCTGGAATCACACCATCCAACCCATAATTAATAACTGCCCACAGTGCCTTTAACTGCTCCTCCTTTGGAAGAGCCTTGATCGCTTCTGCAAAGCTGCGGTAAAAAACAACACTTTCTCTCATTTCCCACCGCCTATCACATCAGAGATGCTTATTTGATTACGCTCCAGTTCATTGTTTTGGCATTTTAAGTATTTATCTATCTCAGATACCTTTTTACGATTCGTAAGGGTTCTGTGGTTTTCCTGTGCCCGGTAAAGTCTTACCAAATGCATCTCATCATATGCCGGCTGAAAGTATCCTTTTCCGTCCTGCATATTCAAAATGGGATGTTCCCGGTTACATTCTTCCTGGATCATATTTCTTATTTTCCGGTCGGAAAGTCCTGTTAAAATAACAAGCTGCTTTCTGGTTACTGCATTCTTATGTCCGACCGGTATGTAATCAATGATTTTCAACAACACCACCTGCTTTCGTAATCGTGACCTCTGTCCGTGGGTTTTCTCTGTCATACAGTACACGACTTCCATCCGTGCTTACAATAATCTTGCAGTTATCGTCTGCTATGACGTTATATTTAACTAAAATGTCATGTAGTGCCTCATGAAGATTCGTAAGGTCTACCCGATGGCGTGTCGGCATGTAATAGACAGCCTTGACATTTATGGGATAATCAATCTGTTTTGTATCCGGCATATACTTTTTACAGTCTTTCTCATATTTCAAATATGCCTTAGATGGCAGTATCATAGGTCTGTTCTTGCAGACCACGATCCTCTGGCTGTTCTTTTTCGTGATCGGCTTTCCAAGGATCGTAAACATTAATTTTTCCATACCGCTCCTTTCCCCTCTGCCATTTGGCAGAGGCTTTTATTGGCGTGATATATTACCGATAAGCAGTTTCTTTCGTACACACCCTCAAGTGCACAGGTGTTTCAACCTACAGCATACTAATGCCATATCTTTTTCTGAATGCTTCCCTTGCATCATCCTCGCTTACATTTTCGTTTTCTGCGATATAATGCTTTTCCCATGCAAGCTGACCGATGATCCGCATAAGTACCCGCATTTCCTTATTCATGTGAACACTCATCTTTCCCTGATGATGTTCATCCGATAACGGTACCCAAAGACCATCCTCATCCGACAGTCTGCGGTTTGCAGTCCCACCAAAGATATGATGTCTTTGTACGTTTGGTGTTCCGTCTATGATGTCATATCCGGCATAATCCATACTAATTACAATCGAATCTTTCATTAAATATCTCCTATCAGATCACTTGACCATATCGGAGCCTTTAAAACCCTTGTCTGTTTACAATAATCACAACATTCACATCGGGTAGGATCTGCTGCTTTATTTTTTAATGCAAGGATCATTGGCACATTGTGTTCCACTTCTGCTAATGCTTCATCCAACAGATTCTGTTCCACTGCGATCACCTGAATATCCGGTACTTTCTCCTTAGACACTGCCGCTATGAAAAATGGAAGTTTCTTACCTGTATTGATCTCCACAACTTTCTGATAAACGGCACCCTGTATGTAATACCCCCACTCTGCTAAAAAGTTCATATATCCAATATCATGATGGAAAAATACTTTGTTGATAGACTGACAGGTTTTTAAATCCACAATGCACTGTCCTGGATGGTAACTGTCTATCTTGATCTTCCACTTTGCCCCGAACATATCTGCTGTCATAATGACCTGCTTTTCTCCACTCATATAATGTGAAAATACCTCATCCCGTTCACATCTCTGGATCATTTCATTAGCTTTCAGATATTTCGCCATCAGACCTCCGTCTTTTTTGAACATACACGGATGTTTTGCTTTGAATAAGTCCAAGGTCCCTTCAAAATGTGCATCCACATAGGAGCCGACCATCAGCGCGTCAGAATCCTCCATGTTTTCTTCCCATGTACCTTCTATCTTGGCAAGGGCATATTCTTCGCAGCCACGCTTGCCGTATGTTCCCATAAAATCTTTATACTGGCTGACGGACAGATACTCTTCATTGGCTTCTTTGCTATAATAATTTTCATTAGTCAACTGCATTCTCAAATTCCTCCTCGGCTTCTTTTTCTATTGCTTCTTTCTTGGATAATTCCTTCGTCTCACCTGTCTTGGCAAATGGATCCGGCACTTCTTCCTTTGTCTGAAAATAATCCTCTACCTTTGCCTGTCCATTCTTTAATGCTGTATACACGCCCCACAAGTCCGTACATTCCTCTGCACCGAAAGTACCCATGTTACGTCCTGCATACTTCTCGATCTGTTCCTTGGTAACCCCAAAGTCTTTTTTAAACAGCTTCTCAATCTTTTTTATTTTTTCCTGACTTGGCAGTTCTCCATAGCTTTTTTTCTGTGTTTCTCTGCACTCATTGACTGCCATATCTACAACGTCTCCCGGAATCACTCCAAGGATACATGCTCTCATCCGGCGTGCTCCAAAGTTTGCTGTGGCTTCGTAAATATCCCTGCTGTCTGTAAGGACATAGGAACCTTTTTTTGTATCACGCTTATGCTCCACACCGAATATCTTTGTCACACGGGTATTTGATTCTAAATCCCATGCATATGCCATCATCTCCGACTTTCCGTCTTTCTGTTCCAGTTCAATGATCCCATAATCAATATTGCCCCAGTTCTGTGCTAATGCTTCCGCAAGTCGGATAGACGGTCCGCTGACATTCTGACCACCGCGTGGATAAGAATAAATTGCCTGCTCTGCAAGGGTTGACCTCTGGCACGTTCTCTTGATCTTTTCTGTTGCCTCATACTCATCTCGTGGAAATTTCTTTGCAATAACCATAGCTGCCTGCACTTCCTGTGCCTGCCGGCTGATCATCATTTCCGTCTGCGAACTTCTGGTCATTACATTTCCGTCCGATACACTTACCTCGTTCATAAATAATCCTCCTAAAATTCAATGATCTCCATTGTGTCACTATCTGTAGTACGGGTTGCGATCATCTGTAACCCTTTCTCCTTACATTTCTGATACAGTTTCTCTCGCAATCCGGATGCTAACTTTTCAGCTCCATCGATCAGGATGATGTCTAATCCGTTCGGCTTCTGGATAGAAACATTGATGCAAAGATCCAGCTTTTCTCCTTCGGACAAATTGCTTACCGGCAGTCCGTTGATGAGAGGTATTCCATTCTCAACCGTAAGACCATCGATCGGGATCGTACAATTCTGCAAGATTTCTCCCGGAAGTGTGCGTGCTTTCTCAATCTTGCGTGTCAGCTCACTGCTCTCTTCCGCAAGTCCTTCCACTTCTTTCTGAAGGTCAACCATCCGTTTGTACTCATTGATGTGGCCTTTCATGTCTTCCATGTACAATGCTTCATGCACCAGTTCTGATACATCCTTTTTCTCCATATCCAGATACTGTGCATAATCAGCAACTTCGGCATCATACTTCGCCACATTTGCCTTATATGTCTGTTCTATTATTTCCAGCTTGTCCTTTTTCTTTCCGTCAAGACTTTCCTGTTCGGTTTTCAATGTTTTGATCTGTTCTTCCAGTTTTAAGATATCTTTATCTATCTGATGAGAACGATTATCAAATTCCGTATCAAGTGCTGATTTGCTGATCTCCCTGTCCGCTTCAAAAGAACGTACTTTGCTGTCCCTTGCATCCTTGAGTAAATGTGCTTTTTCAATCTTCTGATTATCGCTCCGTATTTGTTCAATCTGGTGATATATAGCAGATGTAGATGCCGTTTCCCATTTCTCTGCACTATATCCCTCCGGTATTCCCGCTGCAATCTCCTCAATAAATGCTCTTTTAGTACGAATGTCGCGGTTGACATCCTGCCGATGCATGAAATATTCTCCT
>ERZ834382.1447-NODE-1447-length-20415-cov-3.454666_pt1 | contig 20415 bp, 12 predicted proteins | sample MGYA00519692_ERZ834382 | MGnify/ENA primary metagenome ERZ834382 (study PRJEB31850, sample SAMEA3708751) | human gut metagenome | biome: human gut; feature: human-associated habitat; material: faeces | place: China | collected 2014 ...
TTTCCTGGTGAAACCACCCTTAACAAAGGCGGCAGCAATATCCCCCTTGACCTAAGTGGTCATAAGATTAAGCCCTCGAGCGCCGACAAGCCGTTATTCAATGTTGCCGGTGGTGCGTCACTTACAATTAGGGATTCTGCACAGGTGGGTGAGACGGTCAGCGAGGGCCAGCAGCTAGCTGATCAGGGGCAGAGCCTGAATGCCGATAATTATGACAAGAATGCCGCCAATTATGGCAAGAATGCCGAACTGACTTACGATAACGATAACATTCCATCTAATCTTACCTACTACGTGACCGAATCGTCCCCGAGCGGAACAGGCACAACCGAGACACTTGTCAAACATGACGTTGAGATTAAAGGCGCCATCGTGGCGTGCGGCGGCAACGCAAATCTAAAGCTCATCAATCTATATAACAACAACGGCAAGGGCGGCACGTTTAACCTTGTGAGCGGCGTGATCACGCAAAAACAAGGCGGCAGCGTTAGCAGCTTGGTCTATGCCGAGAACGGCTCTACCGTCAACATGCGCGGCGGCTATGTGTGTGGAGCTTCTGGCTCGGGTGCGGGCGGCGGAATTGAAATACACGGTAATTCGACCCTCGAGGTTTCCGGTGGCGTAATTGCCGGCAACAGTGCTCCTAGTGGCGGTGGTGTGTATGCTAAAGACTCCACGGTCAACATAACTAATGGCGTAATCTCCGGCAACAGCACGCTTGCTACTGGTGTTGGTTTCGGCGGCGGCATCATGGCCGAAGGCGGCAGCGTTACTGTTTCTGGTGGCTACATTACTAACAATAAATATGCCAATTACTGTGGTAACGATGGTAATGGCGATCATGGCGGTGCTGGACTTGCCGCTAAAAACGGTACTCATGTCACCATTTCGGGCGGCCAGATCACGGGCAACTATTCTGAGGAAGCCGGCGGCGGCGTCTATGTGACCGACATCGAACACCAAGGGGCGAGCTCGCGCAAGACAATGGCATGGCTCAACATTACGGGGGGAACTATTGCCTCTAACGTGAGTTTTCGCTCTGAGGGTGCCGGCATTCGCGTGGGCCAGATGGTTGACGCGATGATAAAAGGAACGTCAAATTCAAATCCAGTCTATATCACTAATAACCACTGCATGTCTCGCTTTGACTGGGGTGGAGGCGGCATCTTCGTCCAGGGCGATTCTAAGGTCGCGTCTAATGCTGGTAGGCTATTTGTCTATAACTCCTATATAAGCAGCAATGAGGCCGGTGGCTACGGTGGCGGCGTTGCGGTTTGCCCGACGGGTAAGACTTTGGTGACAGGCACCGACGGCACGGCGATTTTCGGTAATACTTCTGCCGGAATTGAGCAAAACGCGAACGACTACGAATCCGTGAGTAATACAGGCAATAACGGCACCCCCCATCTTTCCGGCGGTGGTCACGGTAAGGACCAGGACTCCGACGCCTACAATGCCGAAGTGTTTCGCGAAAACGGCCACGCGGACTTCTTCCTTGCGGCGGAGGGTCATACGACTCCGATCGCGGCGGTGATTGGCAAAATGCTTGGCGGCGGCGATGCTAAGTATCGGGGAAGCTTAGAGCTCCAGAAAGCCATTACTATCCCCGCTAACGGTGGCGTGCAGGTATATAAAAGCATCGGCCTGAGTTCGGATGTTAAGGCTCAAGACCCCGAGGCGATCAATGCGCGAAAGGCTGCGCTAGAGGCGGGCGCGACGTTTATCACGGGCAATTATTCCTGGAACCATGGCGGCGGCATCATGTCGAACGGCGACCTGTACATGGGCGCGCCTGAGGACACGTATGTCTATCCGAGCCTCAAGCTCAAGGCGACCAAGAAGCTGGAAGGCCGCAAGCTCAATGATGGGGAGTTCTCCTTTACGGTGTATCGCAAGGATTCAGACGACCCTTTGGCTGGCACGACAGCTGGCACGACATTCAATCGCGACGTTTGCACCGAGGTTGGAACAGCAGCAAATGATGCAGAAGGCAGCATTACGTTTGACCTTGGTGAACAATTCGCATCGAGTGGCGCGGGTAACGAAATCACATACTACTTGGTCGAAGACCCCGGTGGTGATTCTGGCATCACGTACGACTCCAGCGTGTATAAGATTGTGGTGACGGCCGAAGATACCAAGACCTTGCTCATGTCTGTTCCGAGTAAAGAAAACTCAAGCCAACTGAAGGATCTTTACATCCATAACTACACGATTAAAAACGTCGGTGTAACCAAGTACGAATTCCGCGAGTCGTCTGGGAAGTGGGAGAACGTAAAAGCGAGGAGCAAGGTGCAGAAGAGTGGAGACTATTATCCAATTATCTGTGAGGGTGACTCCACGACTTTCACTAACAAGTTCACTCCGTACGACTCGAAGGGCTCCTGGACGCCTATGGCGACTAAGGTCGTTGAGGGTGGCGAGATGAAGGAGTTCACGCTCCAGCTTGCGACCGACACAGATTTTACGGATATCGTTAGCAGCAAGTCCACCACTGCCGACGGCGACAAGTCCCAGACCCTGAGCTTCGACAAGATTGATTACAAACTCGATCAACTCGACCAGCTCGCGTCTGGCCCCGCTGGCCGTGGTGCTTCCAAGACCTTCACGTACTACGTGCGCGAGAAAGACGACGGTTCGCTGTTCTCGCACTATACGTACGACAAGTCGGTCTATCAGATTACGGTTAACGCGACTGACGACTCTAACCACCATATCGACGTCACTGCGACCTACAAGCAGATTCAGGATCGTGATGGCAAGCCAGTGACCAACGACACGGGCCGCGAACTCACTGAAAGTTCCACCCCCACCTTCACCAACACCTACTCCACCTCTTTGCCCCTTTCTGGTATGTCGGGCGTCACTCTGACGTACCTTGCCGGCGCGGTGGTGCTTTGCGCTGCTGCGGCCTGGATGCACATTCGTCGCAAGGCGAATGCGAAGGGAGGTAAGCGTCGTGAATAAGAAAGTTTGCTCCTTCCCGATCTTGTTTGCGCTGCTTACCCTCCTGATCGGCACCTGCGCGGTTGTGTTCCCCGCATCCGCGCAGGCCGCGCCGACCTCGACCGGTTCCATCACGGTGAGCGGCACCGTGGCGCGCAGCTACGACGCCTACCAGATCTTTAGCGCCAACGTCGTCGACGGCGACAGCGACGCCAAGATCGCCACCGACCTCGCCTGGGCAAGCGACGCCGTGCGCGACGCCGCGCTGCCTGTGCTGCACAGCGCCGGCATGCCCAATTCCCAGACCACCGCGCAGGAAGCTGCCGAGTGGCTCAACACCGATTCCCACCTTACGAGCGCGCTGAGCGCGCAGCTCGCTCGTTCCCTCCAGAGCTCTGGCGCCGAGCTCGCGGCCCTCAACGCGGGCACGGCGGCCGAGCTGCCCTGCGGCTACTGGCTCATCGTCGCCGACGACGACGCCATCGCCCAGGGCGAGGCCGGCACCGCGCCGATCATGGCCCTGGTGGGCGGCAGCGCCGTCACCGTCAAGCCCAAGGCCGCGACCCCCAAGGTGGCCAAGCACGTGCTGGAGGACAGCACCGCCGCATGGCAGAAGGCCGCCGACGCCACGGTCGCCGACGACCTGTACTGGCGCCTCTCTGCCACGGTCCCGGCGGGGCTCACGGCCTACGACACCTACGCGGTGCGGTTCGTCGACACCATGAGCGCGGGGCTCGACCCCTCCAAGGTGGCCGCGAGCATGCGCGTGTACGTGGCGGCGGGCGCGGACGGTGGCTTCGACGCCGTCCAGACCGGCAAGGACGGCCGAGCCGACACCGAGCCCGCGAAGGGCTGGACCGACATCACGGCCCAGTGCGCCACCAAGGTAGCGGTTGACGGAACCTTCACCGTGCGTACCGGCGACCTCATCGCCGCGCTCGGCGGGGCCGACGCCTTCACCGCGGGCGCCCGCGTGGTCGCCGTGTACAACGCGCCGCTCAACAGCGCGTGCAACCACGGCATCGCGAAGGGCAACCCCAACGAGGTCTACCTGCGTTACCCGCGCTCTCCCTTTGCCGACCAGTTCAGCGATGCCGGCTTCACTCGCACGCCGAGCGATGATGCGTGCGCCTACACCTGGGATCTCGCGCTCACCAAGCGCGGCAGCGACGGCGACAAGCCGCTTGCCGGGGCGGTCCTGAGCATCGCCGACGACCGCGGCCGCACGCTAGCGGCCGATGGCACGTGGGATGCGGAGGGCAAGGCCACCGTCACCACGGGCGAGGACGGCCACGTGACCGTCTCGGGCGTGGACTCGGGCAAGCTGGAGGTCCGCGAGCTCAAGGCGCCCAAGGGCTACACCGCCCTTGAGGGCACGCGCTCCGTGATGGTCAAGGCCGAGGGTCTGGACGTCGACCAGGTGGCCGCCGCCAAGCCCAAGCTCACCATCACGGCCGAGTCGCCCCTGCGCGCCGACAGCGCGGACGGGTCGACGGGCAGCCTGGAGGCGTCGCTCATCAACACGCCCACCGGCACACCCCCTAGCATTACCACCGGAGGCTTTATGCCCTCGACTGGCGATATGGCAATGTACGCCGCGGCCGCCGCAGCGGTCGCCGGAGCCGCGCTCGTCGTGGTCGCGCTCCTGGTCAAGCGGGGAGGTGGCAGCCATAAAGAGTAGCTGGCAGCCCCACAGAGAGCGGGGCGAGACGTAGCGAAGTAGATGCTAAGACACAGACAGATGATGACCGATCGAATGAGAATCAAACGGAAAACGGAGGAAAAGAAGATGAGCATGAGCAAGAACATCGCACGCCTGGCAGTAACCGCCGGCCTCACAGCAGCGCTGAGCTTCGGCGGCGTGATGGCGCCCGTGACCATGGCGTTTGCTGAGGGTACGGGGTCGACCGTCACGTTCGAGGACGCCGATTACGCTGCGTCCACGACCTATAAGGGTATCCAGATCTTCAAGGCAAAGGTCACGACGACCGGTGGGAATACGACGGTGAGTAGCATCGAATGGGCCAGCTCCGATGCCCAAACTGCTGTCGTAAACGCCATCAAGAAAAAGGATGCATCCTACAAAAGCGAGAACGCACAGGATGCTGCCGATTGGCTTAGCACCAAATCTGAAGTTACCGGGACCGATTCGAAGGTTGCTAGCGACAACGTTCTCAGTCTAATTGCCGATGGCCTGAAGAACAGCACCACCTGGAAGGTGACGAGCGAGGGCAGTGCATCCCTTTCCGGACTCGGCGCCGGCTACTGGCTCTTCCTCACCGCTACTCCCGGTAAGCCTGCTGACAAGTCGACCGATGTGTCCACCTCTCCCGTCTACGCCGTGATCGACGGCGTGAACGCGACGACCGTTACGCCAAAGAAGGGCGTGCCTACTGTCGAGAAGAAGGTCCTCGACGATGCCGACGCCGCCGATGCCACCGACATCAAGGGCTCCAACAAATGGAATGATGTCGCCGATTCCCAGATCGGCCAGGAAGTTAACTACAAGCTTACCGGCACGATCGCCAGCAACTACGCTACCTTTGGCACGTATGCTTACAAGTTCACCGACGGGCTTTCCAATGGCCTTGACTATGTCAAAGGCTCGGTTAAGGTGTACGCGCTGAACGGCGAGACTTACAGCGAGATTGAGTCGAGCAATTATACCGTGACGGATGCTGATGCTAGCAACAACAACACGCTGACGGTCGAGTTCAAGACCGGAGACGGCAAGAAGGGCCTCAAGGACGTCGCGAGCGTGACCGCCGACACCAAGATCGTTGTCTTCTACAAGGCAAAGCTCAACGGCAACGCCGTGATTGGCAATGCAACCGACGGCAACAAGGGCGGTAACCCCAACACCGTCAAGCTCGAGTACTCCAACAACCCGTATGCCGAGGGCACGGGCGAGACGATCGAGGATACCGTCGCCGACTTCGCGTTCAAGCTCAACCTCAACAAGGTCGACCAGGGCACCGAGAGGGGCCTTGCGGGCGCCGTCTTCACCATCCAGTCCGCTGATTCGAACACTCAAGACCAGTATATCGCCTCGAAGGACGACCCCACCGCGGGCGTCGTCGCGGGCCAGCTCGTGACCGTTGCCGACGTCAACCACCTGCCTGACTACGTGACGTTCACGTCCGACAAAGACGGCAAGATCCCCGTCTCCGGCCTCGACGCCGGCTCCTACAAGGTGACCGAGGTCAAGGCCCCCGGCGACTCCTACACCAAGGCCAAACCCTTCACCTTCAAGATCACCCCGACGTATGACGCCGTGACCATGAAGGTGACGGAGCTTAAGGCGGAGGTTTCCGAGTACGACAAGGGCCGCAACGACATCGCCTTCGGTACGCTTGACGACACTGCCGGTGACAACAAACTGAACGGCACGGAAGGCGCCGGCACCAACGCCGCCACCGGTGAGATCACCATCAACGTCGGCAATACCAAGTCCGTCGGCCTCCCGCTGACCGGTCTCAACGGTGTGACCTTCACTTGGATCGCTGGTGGCGCGGTGCTGTGCATCGGCGTGGCGCACCTCATCCGCAGCCGTAAGCAGGCCGAGGAGTCCGAGCAGGAGTAACGCTCGCTCACCCATCCCTTTGGCAGGTGGGATGCGATGGCCATGAGACTTGCGGACACTTTTCTCGTCCATTGACGTTCTTGCTTTGCCATTCTCTTTTCGGGGCAGACTCCGCACTGGAGTCTGCCCCGTTCTTTTTGGGATAACGCAGTCAGCCTCCATCGTCCGATGCGGGCACGCTCGTCATCGCGTTTCTTGACTCGTATGAGGTTCGGTTTAAGGTCCGTAGGCGCACGCGCGATACGGACGGTGGACGGCATTTGCGCCGAAAGCGCAAATAAGAATGCCCGGGGGTCGGATCCCGGGCATTTAACAAAAACTGAAAACTAGGCCGCCCGCGCTCCCAAACATTTACGCGGGGTGCGTCGTTTTCTATTGAGATTGTATCCCGAATCACCCCGCCGATCCGGGATATTTTGAAAACTCAAATGTAGGCTTAGGCACGAACGGTATCTCTTTAATTCCGAAAATTATGTATAATTCCAATACAAACTGGAATCGAACGAAAACAATGGAAATGAACGAAGCGTTAATCTACTTACAAGAAGCACTAGGCCTCTCCGCCAAGACCAAAACTTGGCCTGGATCCGCACGCTTGCCGCTGCATCTGCGGGCGATTGAAGTCCGCGCTGTTGACGCAAACGGTTTTTCGTTTTTGCTTGCAAGTTTGCCTACTGGCGTCGGGCTTCCCGAGGCTAAGAGGGTCTATAGTCAGCTAGCCTTGCGTGCGGAGACTCCTGTTGTCGTTTCGTTTCCTGATGCCGATGCACGTCAGCGCAAAGCATTGGTCGCACAAGGGATTCCGTTTGTTTGCCCCGGCAGACAGGCTTTTCTTCCATTTATGGGCACGGCCTGCACGGAGAGGGGCGGTGCCCGGTTTCGCAATCACGCGACCAAGATGTCACCCAACGCACAGGCTGCCGCAATCTGGGGAGCAGCCCAGGAGCCATATCGCCCCCATGACCTTTGTCGTGCGCTTGGGATCTCGGCAAGCCGCGCGAGTGAGGCCATAACCGAGCTTGTTGACAGGGGGCTCGCGAGGCGCGAGCGTTGCGAGCGACGTGTCGTCGTGTTCCCTGTTGCCGTTGATCTTCTGCTCAGTGAGCACATGGCAGAGCTCTCCTCGCCTGTCTTGAAGGTCTTATTTGCAAGGAAGACGCCGCAGATCGAGTATCTTGTTGACGCCGGGGAGACGGCGCTCGCTGCGCGTTCGATGCTCGCTGCGCCGGGTATGGAACAAAAGGCCGTCTTAAGAAGTGCATGGCGTCAACTGAGTGACCTCGAAGTCGCAGACGGGGAGTTGCCGGATAACGAAACGGCGATGATCCAAGTGTGGCGCTATGCGCCCGTGTTTGCCAACTCCTCCCGTGTCGATGACATTTCGCTTGCGCTATCTTTGGCGGCAATCGACGATGAGCGAATTCAACTCGAAGTCGATCGCATGTTTGGAAAGGAATATCCATGGCAAGAAGCGCTGTAGAAGGTCTCCAAGAATTCGAACCGTAGGCGGCGTTTCGGTCCTAGCTGCGTTGTCCGGTGCATGAGTTTGCTAATCGGCTATTATTTGTTTAGACAACCTGAGTTGTAGAGGAGTGACCGGCGATGGTGCAGGGCGCCAAACATATGAAGAGCAATAACGCCGCGGACAACGGCGGCTCAAGCCCTCAGCCCAAACCTCAACCAAAGCCCAAGCGTCGTCGCAAGCGACTGCCGCGCTGGGCCGACCGGCTCATCACCATCGTCATCATCCTTATTGGCGTGGGCCTTATGACCTGGCCGTGGATCTTGGACCGGCTCGAGGCCTCGGGCGTGTTCAACCAGATCAGCACCGTGTCCAGCACCGTGGACGCGCTGTCTGCCGAGGAGCGCGAGCGCATCCTGCTCCAGGCGCGCTCCTTTAACGAGCAGCTGGCGGGCGAGGCCACCGAGCTCCCCGCCGACCAGATCGAGCCCTACGCCCAGCAGCTCATCTTTGACCGTGACCCCATGATGAGCTGGGTCGAGATCCCCTCCATCGACGTGAGCATGCCTATCTACCACGGCACGAGCGAAGAAGTCCTTATGGCGGGCGTCGGTCACCTGGAGGGCACGAGCCTGCCGGTGGGCGGCACTTCGACGCACTGCGTGCTCACCGCGCACTCGGGCATGCGCAACCTGAGCATGTTCGACGACATCCATTCGCTGGAGCCCGGCGACCTGGTGCTGCTGCACACCATGAACAAGACGCTCGCCTACAAGATGGTGGACTCCGAGGTCGTGCTGCCCGAGGAGATGGAGTCGCTGACTATCGAGCCCGGCGCCGACAAAGTGACGCTCGTCACCTGCACGCCCTACGGTGTAAACGACCATCGCCTGCTGGTGCATTGCGTGCGCACCAAGTACAGCAAGAAGGACGTCGACAAGCAAAAGTCGCTGGCCGGCCGCCACTGGGGCAAGCGTGAGTTTGCCGTGCTCATCGTGGTCGTAGCCATTGTGCTGTTGCTGCTGGACATCGTGATCCACGCGGTCCGCAAACGCCGCAAGGCCAAGGCCTCGGCATAAGACATTCTCCAGAACCACCACAATGGGGGCAGGCACCTTTGTGGTGGTTGGGACTTCCAAACCATCACAACATTCGATGAAAATTTCGATTTTGACGAAAGGCGTCGAATGTTGTGATGGTTTTCGTTGTGGGCGAGACGGTTTTCGCTATGCACGGTGCGGTTTCGCTGCAGAATCGCCAGCCCGCCGCCTGCCAGCTTGCCGCCCTCGTTACGTTTTCGCTGCATTTGGGTAAAGCGCCTGCTCCAAGCCGGCGTTGCCTTGTATACTAGAGCGGTTTATCTGTTATGCGGAAGGGAGCGCCTATGGCACTCAGCGAGAAAGACGTGCGCGGCATCGCCGAGTACGCAAAGATCGCACTGACCGATGACGAGCTCACCCAGATGACGTCCTACCTGAACGACGCCGTCCAGATGCTCGAGCCCGTCTTGCAATATGACTTGCCCGACGTGGAGCCCACGTTCCATCCCATCGGAAGCCTGTCCAACGTGATGGGCGACGACCTGCGCGAGCCCGAGCGCGACCTGTCGCTCGACGTCGCGCGCGACCGCTACTTCCGCGTGCCGTCCATTTTGGGAGAGGGGGAGAGCGAGTAATGAAGCTCAATCTCGATCGATTCACGGCCGCGCAGCTGGCCGAGCACGTTGCCGCCGGCGACTTTACTGCTACCGAGGTGGCCCAGGCCTCGCTCGAGGCCATCGAGGCGCGCGAGGGCGGGGTCCAGGCATTCCTGCAGGTGGCGCCCGAGCTTGCGCTCGAGGCCGCTGCACGCGTGGATGCCGACCGTGCCGCAGGCAAGCCGCTGCCACCGCTTGCGGGCGTGCCGCTGGCCATCAAGGACAACATGAACCTTGTGGGCACGCGCACCACCTGCGCTTCCCGTATGCTCGAGAACTACCAGAGCGTCTACACCGCCACCTGCGTCCAGCGTATGCTCGACGCCGGCTGCCTGCCCATGGGCAAGGCCAACATGGACGAGTTTGCTTTTGGCAGCTCCACCGAGAGTTCGGCGTTCCATCGCACTAACAACCCCTGGGATACCGAGCGCGTGCCCGGCGGCTCCTCGGGTGGCTCCGCTGCCGCCGTCGCCGCGGGCGAGGTCGCGCTCTCGCTGGGCTCGGACACCGGCGGCTCCATTCGCCAGCCGGCGTCGCTGTGCGGCGTGGTGGGCTTTAAGCCCACGTATGGCGCCGTGAGCCGTTACGGCGTGGTTGCCTTCGGCTCGTCGCTCGACCAGGTGGGCCCCTTTGGCCGCACGGTCGAGGATGTCGCGCTGGCCATGAACGCGCTTACCGGTGCGGGCCACGATCCGTACGACTGTACCAGCCAGGATTGCGCCGTCGACTTTACCGAGCATCTCAACGACAGCATCGAGGGTAAGCGTGTGGGCATCATCCCCGCGTTTATGGAGGCCGAGGGCCTGACGCCCGAGGTCAAGGTCGCTGTTCAGCGCGCCGCTCAGGAGCTGCAGAACCAGGGCGCCGAGCTGGTCGAGGTCGACCTGCCGCACTTGGACGCCGCCATCGCCGCCTACTACGTCATCGGCCCGGCCGAGGCGTTCTCCAACCTGGCACGTTTCGACGGCATTCGCTACGGCTATCAGGAGGAGGACTGCGCCAACCTGTCCGACCAGAGCTCGCTTTCGCGCGCCCACGGCTTTGGCGCCGAGGCCAAGCGCCGTCAGATGCTCGGCGCCTACTTGCTGAGCTCGGGCGTGTACGACAAGTACTACTACGCCGCGCAAAAGGCCCGCACGCTCATCACGCAGGATTACGACGCCGCGTATGCCAAGGTGGACACCATCCTCATGCCCGCCTCGCCGCGCACGGCCTTTAAGTTTGGCGAGATCAGCGACCCCACGCAGATGTATCTCTCCGACCTGTATACCATCTCGCTCAACATTTGCGGCAACGGCGGCATCTCGGTGCCGCTGGGCCTGGGCGAGGACACTCAGCTGCCCGTTTCTGCCCAGCTGGTGGGCCCGGCGTTTAAGGACCGTCAGCTGCTCACGTTTGCCCGCGCCCTGGAGCGCGGCTTTGCCGATGCCGCCACGGGCGCGCCCGTGCTTTCCGTCGCGCCCGATTTTGCCGGGAAGGGAGGCGAGCTGTAATGAAGGAGCTTTCCGAGGTCCTGCAGGATTGGGAGGCCGTGATCGGCCTGGAGATCCATACCGAGCTCACCGCACTCGATACCAAGATGTTCTGCAACTGCAAGCTCGGCCACGATGACGAGCCCAACGCCAACGTGTGCCCGGTGTGCCTGGGCCTGCCCGGCGCCCTGCCGGTGCCCAACAAGCGCGCTATCGAGAGCATCGTCAAGGCGGGTCTGGCCACCAACTGCGAGATCCAGCGCCACTCGATGTTCTACCGCAAGCACTACTTTTATCCTGACATGGCCAAGAACTTTCAGACCACGCAGGGTCCGGTCGCCTTTGCCATGTACGGTCACCTGGACCTGGACGTGACCGGTCGCGGTGCCGCCGAGCGCCCCGACTGCGCATTTGGCGAGGCCGAGGCCCAGAGCCTGGCGAGCGCCTCGGCCAACGCCGAGGGCCTGTCCACGTCTATGACGTCGACCATGCGCGAGGGCAATCAGCGCGCCGGTCATCTGGCCAGCTACGATGCGTCCAACCTGCAGATGCCCGAGCGTCGCGAGGACGGTTCCTACACGGTGCCCATCCGCATCCTGCGCATCCACATGGAGGAGGACGCCGCCAAGATGGTTCACGTGGGCGGCGCCGAGGGCCGCATTACCGCCGCGGCCGAGTCGCTCGTCGACTACAACCGCTGCGGCACGCCTTTGATTGAGCTCGTGACTGAGCCCGATCTGCGCACGCCCGAGGAAGCGCGCCTGTTTATGGAGAAGCTCCGTCGCATCTTTGTGACGCTGGGCATTTCCGATTGCTCCATGGAGAAGGGTTCCATGCGCTGCGACGGCAACGTGTCGCTGCGCCGCCGTGGCGAGACCAAGCTGGGCACCAAGACCGAGCTCAAGAACCTCAACTCGTTTAAGAGCCTGCACGACGGCCTTGCCTACGAGATTTGCCGCCAGGCCGAGGTGCTCGAGGAGGGCGGCATCATCTATCAGGAGACCCGCCACTGGGAGCCCAGCCGCAAACGCACCGTGGTCATGCGTGTGAAGGAGACGGCCGACGACTATCGTCTGTTCCCCGATCCCGACCTGGCGCCGTTCGATTTGGATGACGAGTTCATCGACCGCTGCCGTGGCGAGATTCCCGAGCTGCCCGATGCCAAGCGCGTCCGTTTTGAGGCCGACTTTGGCATTAAGACGGCTGACGCCGAGCAGATTGCCGGCGACCCTGAGTTTGCCGACTTCTTTGAGGCCGCCGCTGCCGGTATGTCCGGCAAGGAGGCCCAGACGGTCGCAAACCTGCTGGTCAACGAGATGATCGCCTACCTTAAGGGCGCAGGCGTGTCGCTCGCCGAGTCCGGCATCGCGCCGGCTCAGGTGGCGGCACTCGCCAAGCTGCTGGCGACCGATGCCATTAGCTCCAACCAGGCGCACGAGGTCTTTGAGGCCATGGCCCAGACCAGCGACGACCCCAACAAGATCGTCGACGAGCGCGGTATGCGCCAGGTGAGCGATGCCGGCGCGCTGCAGCCGATTGTGGACGAGGTGCTGGCAAACTGTGCCGAGCAGGCGCAGCAGTATCGTGACGGCAACCAGAAGGTCATCGGCTTTTTGGTGGGCCAGTGCATGAAGGCGAGCCGCGGCAAAGGCAACTCTTCAACGAGTTGCTGAGAACGTCGCTCTCGTAAGCGGGAACCGAGGGGCCGGGCGCAGGGCCTTGCCTCTCAATTTCGAACAGTCCTGACTCACGACGGAGGCGCCACTGGCGCCTCCTGTTCGTGCGGAACTCATTGAGAGGCAAGGCCCTGCGCCCGGCCCCTCGGTTCCGTGACGACTCGGCCGTTCGGGTCAGGCGGGGCTGAATGGAATTTGGTGAATGAGGGCGCCGTTGGCGCCTTCATTCTTTATATATGTTGGGAGCGCCAGGCGGTGGGGGTGGTGCCGGTGTATTGTTTGAAGGCTTGGGCGAAGGCGGCCTGTTGGGGATAATCGAGCCGCTCTGCTACCTGCGCTATCGTAAGCGAGCTGTCGGCCAAAAGGTCCTGTGCTCGCTCTATACGGCGTCTGCGAATGTAGGCGCCCAGGGACTCGCCAGTTTGGGCCTTAAAGGTGGCGCATAGTTTGGAGCGGCTTGTGTAGAGCCTCTCGGCCACCTCGTTGATACCCACACGTCTGCCTTTGTCGAGCGCGCGCTCAATCATTGCCGTTGCTTCTTCGGCAATGGTTATGCTGACGCGTGTGTCTGCCGCCTGCCGCGCCTGCTTGTGGGCCGCGCGCGAACAGGCGAGCTCCGCGACCATGGTCTCCACGATGCCTTGCATATAGACGTGTCCGCCTACGGTACGGGCGCGTTCCTCGTTAATCCGACGCAGCGTGTGGCAGATGGCAGACGTCGCCTCCTCGTGCCATGGCTCGGCAAACGCCTCGAAGATTCCCGCGAACTCGGTGGGATAGCGGTGCTCCAGTTCGTCAAAAAATCCAGGCAAAAAGAGCACTGAGCGCGAGTGATAAAGCTGCCCTGCAAACAGCGGACTTAGCTCCTCGCCGCAGCTATCTTGGATAAAGCTGCACACCGCGCTGTTCGGCCACGGCCCGCGCAGTGGCTTAAGGTTCGCAGGCGTTATGCCAGCCTTGGGCATGCATATGAGCGTGGGCGCGCTGACCTCGCTCACGCACGCGTACGGTTCGGGCGTGTATTCGGCTAGGTGCATGTTGTGCATCGGGGTAATGAAATGCTCCATGACGATGCAGGTGGGGGAAAGGGGCATGATCCATGCGCGTCCGTGCGCCCGATCGTTTGCCACCTCACCGGTAAAGACGGCGCCCTTGCCGGAAAGCTGCAGGCCAAACTGCTCAAATTGCGGTGCGTAGAGCTCGGTTATATCGGTTGCTGCCCGCCGCATTTTCAAAAGCGTCCCCTTCCTTTGCGGAAACGTCCACGCCTGGCTCGATTGTGTGCCTCGGCTAACACGCCAATGATAAGTTTCTAACGGTTAACTCTCAAGCCGTTAGAAAGGAATCTCATGGCAAAGGGATCAAAAAGGGAAGGCGGCGGCATCGGCGAGCTGCTTGCATATGCCGGCGACCGTAAATTCCTAACATATTTGGGCATGGCTCTCTCGGCGCTCTCGCAGCTGCTGAGCTTTGGCCCGTACGTGTGTATCTGGTTTGTTGCGCGAGACCTTATCGCCGTGGCGCCTAACTGGAGCGAGGCCACCGACATCGCGATGTATGGTTGGTGGGCTGTGGGCTTTGCCCTGGCGAGCATTGTGGTTTATTTCGTGGGACTCATGTGTACGCACCTATCCGCGTTTCGCTGCGCGTCCAATATCCGCAAGGCTACGAGCGAGCATCTGCTTAAGCTGCCGCTCGGCTACTTTGACACGCATGCCACCGGTGAGCTGCGCCGTATCGTAGACGGATGCGCCGCCTCAACCGAGACGCTGCTCGCACACATGCTACCCGATATCGCCGGCGCCACCGCCATGGTTGCAGGTCTGCTCGTGCTGCTTTTCGCCCTCGATTGGCGTTTGGGCGCGGCGTGCCTTATCTCCGTCGTCGTTTCGCTTGGCGCCATGGCTACCATGATGGGCGGCAAGGGCGGCGAGTTTATGAAGGCCTACATGGGCGCGCTGGTCAAGATGAACAAGACCGGTACCGAATACGTACGCGGCATTCCCGTGGTCAAGGTGTTTCAGCAGACGGTCTATTCCTTTAAGGCGTTCCACGACGCGATCGCCGAATACGCCGACATGGCGCAAAACTATTCGGGCACGTTCTGTCGAGGTCCGCAGGTACTCAACCTTACCGCGCTCAATGGTCTTGTGGCATTCCTATTGCCCGTGGCGTTGCTGTTGGCGCCGGGCGAGACGGACTTCGCGCATTTTATGGCCAACTTCACGTTTTACGCGATATTTTCGGCCGTGGTGCCGACGGCCATGACCAAGCTCATGTTTGTGGGCGAGGCGTCTCAGATGAGTGCCGATTCGCTGGCTCGCATCCGAAGCGTCATGGATTCCAAGCAGCTCTCCGTGCCCGCTCAACCCAAGTACCCTGCCAGCAGCGACGTGCGATTTGAGGATGTGAGCTTTACCTACGAGGGCGCCGAGGCGCCTGCCGTCAACCATGCGAGTTTTAGCGTTTCCGCGGGTAGTACCCTCGCGCTTGTGGGTCCTTCGGGAGGCGGTAAGTCAACCTGTGCAAGCCTGATCCCGCGTTTTTGGGATGTTTCCTCGGGTCGAGTGCTCGTAGGCGGTGTGGACGTTCGCGATATGGATCCGAACGAGCTTATGGACCAGGTCGCCTTCGTGTTCCAGACCAACCAGCTGTTCCGGCAAACACTTGCCGATAACGTGCGCGCCTCCAAGCCTACGGCCACTGACGACGAAGTGCGTGCGGCCCTCTCCGCAGCTCAGTGCGACGACATTGTGGCCAAGCTCCCACAGGGCATCAACACCATGCTCGGCGCCGGCGGAGCATATCTTTCGGGTGGCGAGGTCCAGCGCGTGGCACTCGCCCGCGCGATCCTTAAAGACGCGCCTATCGTGGTGCTCGATGAGGCCACGGCGTTTGCCGACCCCGAGAACGAGGCGCTCATCCAGCGCGCCTTTAGCAAGCTGGCGACGGGTCGCACGGTCATTATGATTGCGCACCGACTCTCGACTGTAGTGGGCGCAGACCAAATCGTGGTGCTCAACCAGGGCAGCGTGCAGGAGTCGGGCACCCATGCCGAACTGCTGTCCCAAGAGGGTCTATATGCCAAGATGTGGGCCGAATACGAACAGGCCGCGAGCTGGAAAATCACTGCTACGACCGCGGATGCCGCCGTCGCGAAAGGAGGCGAGGCCTAAATGTTCGCCTCATTCCAAAAGAAGTATTTCCTATCCGATAAAGGCATCGCCGGCGTAAAACGCGGTGTCTTCTGGACCGCGCTCGCCAATCTTATTACCATGGCCGGCATGGGCTTTTTATTCCTGGTTATGGCCGGCTTTGTCGAGCATCTCGCCAGCGGGGCTGACCTGCCGGATGCCCTGCCGATCGTGGGCGGCCTCCTGGTCTTTTTCGTGTTGCTCTTTGCCTCTAACTGGCAACAGTATTACTACACCTACTGCATCTTTTACGAGGAGTGCGGCAAGCAGCGTATGGAGATCGCCGAGCGCTTGCGCAAACTGCCGCTGTCGTTTTTTGGTCGTCGTGATCTGGCCGATTTAACCGAGACCATCATGGGTGACGTTCAGACTATGGAGCATGCCTACAGCCATGTGCTGGGAGAACTCTGGGGCGCCATCATCGCAAGTGCCATCGTGTTCGTGTCGTCGCTGTTCTTTTGCTGGCAGCTGGCGATCGCGGCGTTTTGGAGCATTCCCGTGGCCTTTGCCGTGCTGTATCTAACACGCGGCCCCATGACCCCGGTGTTCGACCGCGTGCGCGCCGAGAAGGTCAAGGTCACCGAGGCGATCCAGGAGACGCTCGACTGCGTGCGCGAAATCCGCGCCACCAACCAGGAGGCCCATTATCTTGAGGGGCTCAACGCCGTGATCGATGTCGAGGAGCGCGAGACCACCAAGGGCGAGCTCGTCAACGGGCTTCTGGTCAACTCCGCCTTCTCCATTCTGCGTCTGGGCATTGCCACCACGCTGGTCACGGGCGCCACGATGGTCGCCTCCGGGCAGGTCGACTTTTTGGTGATGTTTGCCTTCCTGCTTATGGTGAGCCGTATCTACGCGCCGTTTGATCAGGCCCTTATGCTCGTGTCGGAGCTGTTTGTCGCCGAGTCGTCTGCCAAGCGCATGCGTTCCATCATGGAAGAGCCCGTGGCGCGGGGCAGCGAGCAGTTTGAGCCCGTAGGTCATGACGTGGTGTTTGATCATGTGGCATTTGGCTATGGTGCGGGCGAGGACGGCCGCGCCGGCGAGAAAGTTCTTACCGATGTGAGCTTTACCGCCAAGGAAGGCGAAGTTACGGCGCTGGTCGGTCCTTCGGGTTCCGGTAAGTCTACGGTGAGCCGCCTGGCCGCGCGCTTTTGGGACGCCACCGAAGGCACGGTCACCGTGGGTGGCGTGGATGTTGCGAGCGTGGACCCCGAGGTGCTGCTGCGCGACTACGCCATTGTGTTCCAAGACGTGCTGCTCTTTGACGACACGGTGATGGGAAACATCCGTCTTGGTCGTCGCGATGCCACCGATGAGGAAGTGCTTGCTGCCGCGCGTGCCGCCAACTGCGACGAGTTTGTGAGCCGCATGCCGCAGGGCTATGACACCATGATCGGCGAGAACGGCTCCAAGCTGTCCGGCGGCGAGCGCCAGCGCATCTCCATCGCCCGCGCGCTGCTCAAAGATGCGCCGATTGTGTTGCTGGACGAGGCGACGGCGAGTTTGGATGTGGAGAACGAGACCGTGGTGCAGCAGGCGCTCTCCCGCCTGCTCGCAGGAAAGACAGTTATCGTGATCGCCCACCGTATGCGCACGGTAGAAAATGCCGATAAGATCGTTGTACTCAAGGATGGTGTGGTTGCCGAGCAGGGCACTCCGGCGCAGCTCAAGGCGGCAGGTGGAGAATTCGCCCGCATGGTTGCGCTGCAAAAGGAAGCGGCTGCCTGGCAGCTGTAAGAAGGGGCAAAGGAACAGTCCCTTTGTCACATTGACAATCGGTTACTCCGCATCGTTAATTTTCAAAAGGTTAGCCATGGCTGACCTAGATAGTTAGATAGAATTAAGGTATTTCAAAAGCGTGCTCGAGCTAACTGATGAACTCGGGTGCTAAGGCACCATGCCGCGCCCCATGCGGCAAAAGGGAGAAGCAACATGAAGAAGTCGACGTTTAACACCCTGCTTGTTGGTGGCGGTTTTCTGCTGGGCACGGCCGGCATCAAGCTGCTTACCAGCGCTCCGGTCAAGAATGCCTGCGTGCAGGGTATTGCGTGCGGTATGCGCATCAAGAACGGCTACCAGGACATGGTCGAGCAGGCCAAGGCTAATGTCGACGACATGGTTGCCGAGGCTGCTTACATCACCCAGAGCGAGGCCGCTGCTGACGAGGCAGCAGAGTAACGCTCCCAGGCACAAACTATGAGATTCTCGATTATTAGCGAGATCCCCGGCAGGACCCGTCTTCAATTGGCGGGTCCTGTGCCAGAGAGCGATCTCGATGCACTTCTTAAGCTTGGCGGCGACATCGACGGCGTGCACAAGGTGCGCGTCTACGGCCGCATCGGCCAGATGGCACTCGAATACGACGAGTCGCGCCGCGATGCCGTGCTGGCCGCCGTCGGTGCGCTCGACGCTCAGGCCATCGCCGACGCAAAGACGGGTTACGTGATGCAGCTTGAGCCACGCAAGCACAAGCTCGTCATGGATCTTGCCACACTTATCGGCGCCCACTACGCGCGCCGCTGGTTCTTGCCGACGCCTCTGCGTGCTGTGTTTGTCGTGGCCGGTTACATGGCATTTTTGCGCGCCGCCCTCCGTGAGCTCGCGCAGCCGCGCCTGACCGTTCCCGTGCTCGATGCTTCGGCCATTGGTATCTCGTTTGTCAAACGCGACGTCGATACCGCCGGCCAGACGATGTTCCTGCTCAACGTGGGCGAATTGCTCGAGGACTACACGCGCGCCATGAGCGAAAACGATCTCATCAACTCGCTGCTCGACGTGCCCGATAAGGCACAAAAAGTGGTCGGTGACACCGAGGTAAGCGTTGCCGCCACCGAGCTCGAGCCCGGCGACTTGGTAGCCGTGCGCACTGGCATGTCCATTTGCATCGACGGTGTTGTCGAGCAGGGGAGCGCTATGGTCAACCAAGCGACCCTGACCGGCGAGCCGCTGGCCGTCGAGCGTAGCGCAGGCGACGACGTGTTCGCCGGCACCGTCGTGGAAGACGGCAGCATCTTGGTGCGCGTGCGCGCCAATACGGCGCAAACCAAACTGCGCTCAATCGTCTCGCTCGTGCAGACGGCCGACTCGCTCAAGTCCGAGGGCCAGTCGCATATGGAGGACCTTGCCAACAAGATCGTCCCGTGGAACTTCCTGCTCGCGGGCCTGGTTGCGCTTACTACCCGCAGCCTCATCAAGACCTCGGCGGCACTGATGGTCGACTACTCGTGCGCACTCAAGCTCACGGGTTCCGTTGCCGTCATGACCGCTATGAGCGATGCCGCCAAGATGGGCGTCATGGTCAAGGGCGCGAAGTACTTTGAGTCGTTTGCCAAGGCCGACACCATTGTGTTTGATAAGACCGGCACGCTGACCGAGGCGCAGCCGCGCCTGGCTTGTGTGCTGACGACCGACGGCTGGAGCGAGGACGAGGTCCTGCGCCTTTCTGCCTGCCTGGAGGAGCATTTCCCGCATCCGGTGGCGCGTGCCGTGGTCAACGCCGCCCGCGAGCGCGGGCTCGAGCACCGCGAGCGCCATGCTGCGGTCGAGTACATCGTGGCGCATGGTATTGCTTCGTCCATCGAAGGGCGTCGCGCGATTATCGGCTCGGCACACTTTGTGTTTGAGGACGAGAGCGCGCAGCTCGATTCCGACATTAAGGAGCGCATTGAGTCCCAGATGCAGGGCCTGTCGCCGCTGTATCTGGCGGTCGATGGGAAGGTCGTCGGCGTGCTCGGCATCGAGGATCCGCTCAAGGCCGGGGTCCGTGAGGCCATCGCCGACCTGCACGCGTTGGGCGTTAAGCATGTCGTTATGCTCACGGGCGACTCGGAGCGCACGGCCGAGCGCATTGCTCGCGAGGCAGGGGTCGACGAGTTTAAGGCCGAGCTGCTGCCCGAGGACAAGTACGCGTATGTGGAGCGCATTAAGGGCGAGGGGCGCCACGTTGCCATGGTGGGCGACGGTGTCAACGATTCGCCGGCGCTCGGTTTGGCCGACGTGGGCTTGGCGATGGGTGGCGGAAGCGACATCGCCAAGGAGGTTGCCGACATCATCCTGACCGATACGGATCTTGCCGCGATCGTGCGCCTGCGCCGTATGAGTCAGGGGCTTATCGATCGTCTGACGAGTTCGTATTCCAAGGTGATGCTCACCAACTCGGCGCTCCTGGCGCTGGGCATTACCGGCATGATCACTCCGCAGACGTCGTCACTGCTGCACAACGGCTCAACGATCGCCTACAGCCTGGGCAACGCAAAGGCGTACCTGCGTTAGCAGACGTGTTCGCCCACGTTATCTGGCCTGCGCCCAGACGGCATCGGTGTCGTCTGGGCGCAGGCTTTTTGCATTTGACCATTTGCTAGCTTCTCTATATAGTGTTGCTAG